>JAEEGL015828866.1_pt1 | contig 11653 bp, 10 predicted proteins | sample 9134231 | NCBI WGS metagenome assembly JAEEGL01 (sample SAMN16246548, study PRJNA631951) | gut metagenome | biome: gut microbiome; feature: rumen; material: fiber-attached | host: Bos | place: Iran: Karaj | collected 2018-10 | reverse complement strand
TTTCACTACAACTGCCATCTACCAACTACTCATTTTATTTTTGATAGATTCTCATCAGCACAAAGAAACCTTTTTAGCCTCATCATATTCCTTAAACAATTTTTTCAAGAATTCTTTATCTGAAATAGCTTTTTTCATTTCTGTTGGTATATCTTTTATATATTTTCTCACGGTAGCCACAAAAATACTATAATTTTTTAGTGTCTCACAAGCTGCCATAAGTTCTGGATTGTGTCCTTCATTTACATTAATGAGCGTAACTATAAGCTCTAGATCCGGAGATAATAGAGGAATATCTGCTGTGTTTCGCAGCCAGAGAAAAGGATACCAAAAAAACCGGTGCGAGAGAAATATCCTCTCGCACCGGTTTAATTCTAAATCATAAAATTATGGTTTTTATTAACCAAAATATCTGTCAAGGAGTCCCTTGAATGCCTTGCCGTGTCTTGCCTCATCTCTTGCCATCTCATGAACTGTGTCATGAATTGCGTCAAGGTCGAGTGCCTTAGCACGCTTTGCAAGATCTACCTTGCCTGCTGTTGCACCGTTCTCAGCATCTACACGCATCTGGAGATTCTTCTTTGTGGAGTCTGTGAGAACCTCACCAAGAAGCTCAGCAAACTTAGCAGCATGCTCTGCCTCTTCCCATGCAGCCTTTGCATAGTAATCACCAACCTCAGGATAGCCTTCTCTATACGCCTGACGGCTCATTGCAAGGTACATACCAACTTCTGAGCACTCAGCGTTAAAGTTTGAGCGAAGATCCTCCATAATGTCATCCGGAGCACCCTTTGCAACACCTACAACATGCTCAGCAGCCCAGGTCATATCCCCATCCTGCTTTTTGAATTTCTCTGCCGGTGCATGACATACTGGACATTCTGCCGGAGGAGTATCCCCTTCATGTACGTAACCGCAAACTGAACATACCCATTTCATATCAAAAAATCTCCTTTCTGTAATTAAGCCGAAACTTAAGTAATTTCGGGCTTTATCAAGATTAATTCTGCCTATTTATTAGTATATCAAATAAATTGTGTACTTAATATCGTTTATGAAATTTTAATAAATCTGTCACTTATATTATTGTTATTTAATAAAACAATTGTCAGTTTCGCGATATAATGTGAATGGGGCAGTATAGTATTCCATCCCCATAGCCCACCGTTTTTTGTACTTCAACATTTCGAATATTGGAGAAAATCGATGACTATCCTTGAAGAAAGAATTAAAAGTGTATATACAAGCCTCACAAGAGAGGAGCGTAAGGCTGCAGACTACTGCTTAAAGAACGACGCAAGTATCTTTAATAAAACTGTAGCCCAGCTTGCAACTGACTCTGGTACAACTCAGGCTACCTGGAGCAGATTCGCAAAATCTCTTGGCTATACAGGTTTAAAGGGCTTAAAGCATGAGCTTTTCACATCTGCAAATAATGCTGAGAAGCCAGGCCCTAAGATAGAGTTTAAAGATGTAGATCAGTATACATCTATGCAGGCAATTGCTGATAATATCTGTGCTACAAGTACACAGGCTATTCAGACAACCTATAGATTATTTGAATCTAAGTCCTTTGAAGGAGCTGTGGATGCAATCATTAATGCAAGAATGATCCGTATTTTTGGTGTTGGTAGCAGCGGACTTGCAGCTTATGATCTTTACACAAAGCTTCAGAGGCTTTCCTACAATGTCACTTTCAATGAGGATTTCCATAACAGCCTCATGAATGCTGCGCAGCTAAGGGAAGATGACGTTGCAGTATTTTTATGTGATTCCGGAAAAACCGAAGAAATCATGCAGCTTCTAAAGATTGCAAAAGAAAAAGGATCTGCCACTGTTGCTATTACAAAGCTTGGTAACAGTCCTTTAGCTCAAGGTTGTGATCATGTAATGTTTACCACTTCTCCTGAAATTGATAAGAAGAGTGGTGTGACAAGTTCCAGATTTGCTCAGCTTTTCATGGTTGATACCTTATATACAGCTATAGCAAATAAGGACTTTGTCAATATCAGACAGCATCTTCAGGATTCCTACAATCTGTTCCACGATATGGCAAATTATTGATTTTTCTGGAACAGGTAATAGGTAAAATCATAGCCACTATAGCTATAATCCGCCTGATCTATAAGTTCATAATTGTCATAGATACATTCAGGATAAGTATCTCTTGCTAAAACAAAATCTGTTAACCCCTCTTTTATGTAGCGTTCCTGCTCAAAGTAGGGGTTATTTTCTTTTTCAGGAATATCCAGAGTCTGTGTCTGGAACCATCTGCAGGAGGGCACAATTCCTGTTATGGTATAAAGTCCTGCATCAAGACATCCTATATTCAAAAGTGTAGGATTTTCTTTTTCCAAAACCTCGTCCTTAAATCTGAACATGAAGTAGCTGTCCTCTTTTTCAGACATAAATGGTACATTCATGGATAAATCAAAAATCATTGCTGAAAAAACAACTGTGATTATTGCGTAAATAGCCACATTTGAAAAACTACTGGTTAGTTCATGATTCTGACTGAATCTGTCTATTATCCTTCCAATAAGAGCAAATCCAAATACTGTAAATACGCCAAGTGGAAGTGAATAGTAAGGCAGTGTTCTGCCACCTATAAATATTCCAAGGAATAAAAATCCAAAAAGTACCGGAACTATCAGCCTTGTAATAATTTTTTGTCCCCTTTCAAGGACTGTAAAAATGATGCCTGCAAGTGCAAATACAAAGTACTGATAATTATCTCTTATTAGCCAGTAGAGAATCTTTGCAAGGGTATAAAACTTTTGAAAAGCACCTCCATCCTGGCTGTTTGGATATAAGAAAACATTAATGAATACGTATCCCCAGTACCATTCATAAAGGCTATTCTGGAAACCAAAGTAAATTATCCATGGAATAAATGGCAGAAACATTCCAAATAGGAATATCAGACAGGCTTTAAGGCTTTTTACAAATTCCTTTTTTATTACAAAGGATAACCATACAAGTGCCATCCATGCAAAGAAAAATCCAAGTCCTGTGAATTTGATGTTAGCGATAAATCCAGCAAGAATTCCTCCTATGAGAAGTTTATCCGCTCCCATAGTGCTATCCTGATATTCTTTTCTAAAGTATGAAAGTATAAGATATAGTCCAAAAATATAGAATGGCAGGCAGATTTCTTCTGCTGCTCCGCCCCACCAGAAGCTCCTTGATACAACAATTGTTGCATAGGCAGCTGGTGCAAGAAAAGCAGATTGCTTTTCGCTGATATAAAGGTAAAGAATCTTGTGGAATCCAATTACATCAATAGTTCCAAAAACTATTTCCAGGATAAATACTCCAAAGAATGAAGTGCTTTTTATAAGATATGCGAGTCCATAAAAGAAATAGAGGTACATTCCCTTCTGATCAAAAACATCCCTATATGGCATCTTTCCATTGAACAGAGCTTTGCCCACAGAAAAGTAGCTGTTAGCATCATCCCAGTTGTTACAAACATAGAGAAATGAAGATCTTGATGCCAAAAGCAAAAATGCAAATACTGAAATTAGAAAAAGAAGGTACTTACTTTTTTTCATACTGTTCTCGCTAGTTTTCGTTTATATTTCTATTCTAAATCTACTCCTGATAATTAAAAAGCCCCTGCTCCTCATAAGGAATTACAAGTTCATTTACTATTTTGTCAGAAAATGCCTTCATCTCATCAAGCATTTCCTCGTAGTTGTCTTCTGTCATCTGGTACTTTCCTTCTACCATCTGATCCAGCATAAGCTTGTTGATTTCAGGTGAAAAGTGAATTGTATCCAGATAGTTTTCAAGATTTGTAATTACCTCAGGCTCATTCTGGAAACAGTAAACTTTGGCATTGTCGTATTTAAGAAGGGCCTTTACCATTTCCTTTTCAGAGTAGATGTAGGCATCTGTCTCTCCATTTCTGTAAATTCCATCCCACCAGAGCATGGAATAAGATGGGAAATAGAAGTAGAACTGAGTATCCTTATGCTTTTCAACTTCCTTTGTAAGAAGCTCTATATTTCCTCTAAGCTGCTCTTCGTAAATCTTCTCATCCTGCATGGGCTTTATTTCTTTTGACCTGAAATACAGTCCGAGGATACTTCCTGAATCGAAGCTTTTCCACTTAGCCCAGTTGTAGGAAAGAGATTCGTCATAATCAGCAATGTAGGAATTTACTATCATGTAGGGAATCTTCTCCATGATAACTCCCTTGTTGAAAATGTACTGAATGTCATTTAAGGGATTTTTATCATAGAGATACATTGGACACCCTGTGGATTCGTAGGTTGGCTCAATATCTGCATTTAGAGATGAAGGATCTATGTTATAGAATACCTTTTTGATATCATTTCCTGATTCATAGGCTTCATCCAAAAGATAGCAAAGGTCTGCTGTTGCTCCATAAGACCTTACTGCCTTTATACAATTACAGTCATAAGCTTCATTAAACCAGTCATTATCGTTGTTCTCAACAACTGAGGATCCAACGATAAGAGCATCATAATCAAAGTTGCGAAGTGTACCAATGCACTGATATTCCTTGTCATTTAGTACTGCCTTTAATCCAAACCAGGGCTTGTGATAGTGGTAGAAGGGATCAATAACTACAACCATCAGCCCTATCACTGCTAAAAGCGAAAGTGCTGCCACTATGAATTTCTTTATAAAATTCAAATCCTTTGTTTTATCTGACAAACTATAAACCTCAATTTTCTCAGTTCTATCTTAGAACTGGAAGTAAATAAATGTACTTACCTGTGAAAGTGAAATAAAAGACCAGGCAAAAAGGATTACAAGAAGCGCTATCTGTCCCTTCTTTGGTTCCTTTTCAATTATTTCTCTGGCGTTATCCTTTGCCATAACTACAGTAGAAATCAAAAGAAGCACAATCCAGCTTCCTACATAAATGTAGTTTACAAGGCCCTTAGCGTATAATTTTGCTGCCTGTAAAACCATGTAATTTTCTGAAATATCCAGCATTTCTGCTGTTTTGTACATAAATCCAGGCCATGTAAAGAAAAAGAACTGTTTAAACATCTGGAAAGCATAGGTCATATCCTGTGATCTGAAAAATACCAGTGAAATGAGAAATGCTATAAATGTAAGAGCCTGTCCCAATACTTTGGGGATAACTAAAAGAGGTTTATCCCTTAAGAGATAATTTTTCTTTATATCTCCCTCTGTTGCGATAAATCCAAGATTATCAAATACAACAAGAATTCCCATTATCAGTCCCCAACAAATATAGGTCCAGCCTGCTCCATGCCAAAAACCACTTACAACGAAGATTATGAGAATGTTTAATGCTGTTCTAAGCTTTCCCTTTCTGGATCCACCCATGGGAATGTAGATATATCTCACAAAAAATCTGGTGAGTGTCATGTGCCATCTCTGCCAGAGATTTCTAACACTGTAAGCCTTGTAAGGGGAATTGAAGTTCTGTGGAAGCTCAATTCCAAGCATGAGACTTATGCCCTCTGCCATGTCACAGTATCCTGAAAAATCAAAGTAAAGCTGGAATGCGTAGGAAATAAGTACCAGTATTCCAGTTATTGTATCCATATAATAGGTGTACTTAAAGCCGTAGTCAGCGATTTTTGAAAGGTTATCTCCAAGAAGAACTTTTTTGGAAAGACCTATTACGAAAAGCTGTATTCCTTTTCTGAAATTAACTGCCTTTAATGTTCTTCTTTCCTTATCCCTGAACTGACTTATCATTTCATAAGGTAAAGCGATAGGTCCCTGAATGATTTTGGGAAAATATGTTATGTAGAGAAGATATTCAATGGGACTTACTTTTCCTAAAAGCTCACCATCCTTAATAAGTGGATGTCCCTCCTGATTTTCTCTATAGATATCCACTAAAAATGCTATCTGTGAAAATACATAAAAGCTAATTCCAATTGGAAGTGCTATGTTTAGCGCTGAAAACTCTTTACCTGTAATGGCAGCGATATTTTCCATAAAAAAGTTTGTGTACTTAAAATATCCAAGCATACCAAGGTTCAGGATAATTCCAAAGTACATCAATAGCTTGGAAGTATACGCTTTTTTCAGGTCAATGATCAGTGATGAAATTATATAGGTTATACAACAGGAAATAAGCAGTAGAACTACAAATTCTTTTGAAAAACGACCATAAAAATACAGAGAGGCTGCTACCAGAAAAATATCCGCCAGCTTCTCTTTTTTTATGTAATTAAGTCCATGCCATACAAGTAATACGACAGGTAAGAATATTAAAATAAATGAAAATGAATTAAAAAGCATAGTGTCTTAATCTTTCAGAATCAGTCCAACGGGGCAGTGATCTGAGCCCATCTGATCCTTGTAGATTATCGCATCCTCCAGTTTATCAGTCAGAGCTTTTGAAGTTACAAAGTAGTCGATACGCCAGCCAGCATTCTTTGCTCTTGCCTGAAAGCGATATGACCACCATGAATATGCGCCTTCAAGGTCAGGATAGAAATGTCTGAAGGTGTCGACAAGGTCTGCTGAAACCACATTGTCAAACTTTTCTCTTTCCTCATCAGTAAATCCTGCATGTCCGCGATTAGGCTTAGGATTTTTAAGGTCAATTTCCTTGTGTGCTACGTTCAAATCTCCGCAGTAGATAACAGGCTTTTTCTCTTCAAGCTTTTTTACATAGGCGAGGAAGTCATCCTCCCATACGCATCTGTATTCAAGTCTTGAAAGATCATCCTTAGCATTTGGCACATATACTGTGATCAGATAATAGTCAGGATACTCTGCAGTTATAACTCTTCCCTCATGATCATGTTCCTCAATTCCAAGACCATAGGTAACATTTATTGGCTCTTCCTTTGTGAAAAGTGCAGTACCTGAATAGCCCTTCTTTTCTGCATAGTTCCAGTACTGATGATATCCAGGAAGTTCAATCTCTATCTGTCCTTCCTGAAGCTTTGTCTCCTGAAGACCGATTACATCAGGCTGTTCCTCATCCATAAATTTCTGGAATTCACCCTTTGATACACAAGCTCTAAGTCCGTTAACATTCCATGAAACTAACTTTTTTGACATACTATCCTCACTTTTATGAATCTACGATTTCGATAATATCAGATTTTTCCTGATTATCTTGTCTTCTGGTTAATGTATTTATTGTGATATTTTGAGTACATGATTTTCTGAGATCCATATACTCCGTAGTACCCTGAAAATGTGTAGCTAAGAGCTATTGCCAAAAGATAATATGGCATTCCGTCATATCCAAACATCTCAAAGCACAAGAGAAGTGATGAAATAGGGCAATTTGTGATTCCGCAGAATAATGCACCCATTCCAATTGCTGAGCAAAGAGCTGCATTAAATCCGAATATCTGAGAGTACAGGCATCCAAAGGTTGCTCCAATATACAAGGCAGGAATAATTTCACCACCTTTATATCCGGCTCCCATAGTTACAGCTGTAAATAACATCTTAAGAGCAAATGCTTCATAAGGTGCTTCTCCCTTAGTAGCCAGCTCAATAATATCCATCCCAGCACCGTTATAGTTATTATTGCCCACAAGGACAGTCAATATAACTACAAGGCAGCCGCCAACAAAAATTCTAAGGTAAGGATTTTTAAAGAGTTTCTTATAGAGTTCCCCACTCTTTTTCATTACCACACAGAAAAGAATACTTATAAGTGCACAGAGAACTGCAAGTACTGCACCTTTTACTGCATTTTCTATTGTAAACTCCGGAATAATCTTAACTGCGAAAACATCCGGAACTGTTCCAAAGTATGAAGCTACTTTGCTTGCAACAAGTGCTGAAAGTACGCAGGGAATAAGTGCTGCGTAGTACATAACACCTATTGCCTCTATCTCCATTGCAAGAAAAGCCGCAGCCATAGGAGTTCCAAAAAGCGCTGCAAATGCTGCACTCATACCACACATGGTTATGATTTTGCAGTCATCCTCATCAAGCTTTATGATTTCTCCAAGGTTATGCCCTATACTTCCACCAAGCTGAAGAGCAGCGCTTTCTCGACCAGCACTACCTCCGCAAAGATGGGTAAGTATTGTTGCCACGAAAATAAGAGGAATCTTTCTCTTTGGAAGGTGGTCTCCTGCAGAAATAGTGGTAATTACAAGGTTTGTACCTGTATCCTCATATTCCTTTGAAAGTCTGTACAAAAAAACTATCAAAAGTCCGGCAAACGGCAACAGGTAAATCATAAAAGTATTACTTTTCCTGAATGCCGTAGCATATTTAATTCCATGGAAAAAGGCAGCTCCCACTGCCCCTACGATCATTCCCACTACTATTCCCAAAACCAGCCACTTAAAGGTCGCTTTTAGTCTCCTGACTGTGTGTTTATAGTGTGGTTCAGCATTGTTTATATCCTGATTAATCTCAGTCATAATTCCTCACTTAAACGTTTTTTATAGTTAAACGCATTAAGATAACCACATCCATACAAAATGAGATTTCCTAATGTGTATTTATTTATCGAAAATCTCACTTTGTCATGGAAGCAATCAAAGCATCAATTTCAGACTGGTTCAGCATCTTTCCGCTGTTTCCTGGATCTGGAGCAGCTGCGGGTGTTGCACCACCTGCGGCGGGCTGTGGAATGCTGAATCCTCCTCCTCCACCCTGTTGAGAAGACTTTCCCATAATGCTTGCAAGAAGCGCCTGCTGTTCAGGATCAAGTCCGTTTGCATCAATTCCCATTCAATTACCTCATAAAAAAATAACAAAAAACATATAGTTATGCTTATTCTATCTTGTTTTTCGTCATTTCTCAACTATTTATTAAGTTTCATTGATATCAATGCAATTCCCAATAAAAATCCCTCCTTATTTTCTCAAATAAAGAGGGATTGTATAATTTCTATTTACCAACTGTTTCCATACGTCTCATATTTTTGAGGTTGTCATCAGTCTCTTTAAGCATTTCTCTAAGTGAGAGGCTTTCTTCGTAGTCAAACTCGCATATGGAATAAATCAGGTGGTTGAGATATTTTGTGTTCTCCATGAAGAGTTTATTATTCTGCCTTGCCATCTCGATTCTTAGCATCTCGGCCTTATCCTCTTCATCAGTAATCTGGATTACCGCAAACTCATCTCCTCTGATTCGTCCGCAGATACTCTGCTCTCCAAATACTTCTTTCAAAATCTGAGCAACTCTTCTAACCGCATTATCTCCTTCATCATGTCCATGGATAGCATTAATATTTTTAAGGGAATCCATATCTATGTAAGAGACAACTGCATAAGTGCCATCCTGGAAGTTTTCTTTCAGATAGTCATAAGCTTTTGCAAAGAATCCTCGTCTGTTTGGTAAATCAGTTAGGTAATCCTTATCTCCTATGTGATCAAGGACAGAACCTTCTCTTGCAAGCTCTTCCTGGCATTCAGTCAGCTCCTGCTCAACATTACTGAGAAGTCTTTGCAAAAATGCTATATTATTTCCACCATTTACAATGATTTCAATAAAATCTGAGAAATATCCGATTCTGAAATCTTCAGTGAATTCAGTAAGTAAGAATCCAATCTGCTCATTTTTACGGAAGAAGTTTTTGATTACTATCGTTCCTTCTATTTTTGTTTCATTAAAAATTCCGGATATTTCTCTGTCAGTAAAACTGACATTTTTCTCTGAAATTCCATCATGAACAGAAAATAGAATCTTACAATTCTTCGGAACTTTCCATCCCTTCTTCTGAGAGCACTCTGTTGGTTCTTCCAAAATAAAAACTTCAAAATTCTTAAGTCCGGCATCTGCTATCTTTTTGATTCCAAGCTCATAATTGTCATAGCACTCATTGTTAATTATGAGGTTTGCAATCTTAGAGACTCGTCCAATTGTATTTTTATAGTCATCTGCCGAAAATTTCTTTAAAGCTTTTCTTTTTGCTTTTACATTATTACCTGAAATTTTGCTGATCATCTGCTCAATAGCCAGATGCCCTATTTCATAGTAATCAACGTCTTTGTATTTAACCTGTTTAAAACCTTCCTGCTCAGTTATAGTCAGAAGTGGTTTCTTTCCAAACTGATTAAGGAATGCTTCTTTTCTGAGTATTGGTACATTCTTACCGATTTTCTCAATATCCACAATGATGCCATCGAAGCCAGCATCAATGCAGTAATCATATACTACCTGATGCTGATATTCGTATGGATAATCCTTATCGAAATTTTTATCAGTTATGATAAATTTCCCAGGAAAGATAACAAGCTCTACTCCCAAATCCTTTGCTGCCTGATCGGCACCAAGGCAAAGATTAAGCTCATCATCATCATTAAATTCAGAAATCAGTAAGCCTATTCTCATTACTCTTCGTCACCTGCATCTGCTTCATCATCAGTTTCTTCGCCGGTTTCATCTTCAGCATCAATGTCTTCTTCCATTGTTACTTCATCTTCAGGGATATCTTCCATAGCTTCTTCAATATCCTCGAATTCCTGATCGCCGTTAGAAATCTTTTCTCTGACTTTGGCTATTGCAACAACAAGTACTCCCTTATCAAGATTGATCATCTTAACTCCGGAAGTTACTCTTCCATGAACAGTAATCTCTTCCATTCTCAGCTGGATAATGATACCACTGTTTGTGATCATCATTATTTCGTGCTCATCTCTAACTGCCTTAACGCCTATAACGTTTCCAGTCTTCTCAGTTATCTTGTAGCACTTAACGCCCTTACCACCTCTGTTCTGAAGGTGGAACTCGTCAAGCTCAGTTCTCTTTCCAAATCCTTTTTCGGATACGATGAGAAGTGAATCACCCTGGCTGTTGAGCTGCATTCCTACTACTTCATCCTGATCGCCGAGCATAATACCTCTGACACCCATTGATGTTCTACCTGTAGGTCTTACATCTGTCTCCTTAAATCTGATACACATACCATTCTTTGTGATCAGGAAAATTTCAGAGTCAGCCTTTGTGGTCTTTACCTCGATAAGTTCATCATCATCGTCAAGATTGATGGCTGTAAGTCCATTCTTTCTGACGTTGGCAAATTCCATTACATGAGTCTTCTTAACTGTACCCTTCTTAGTAACCATGAAGAGGTTCTTCTCATCACTGTATTCCTTAATCGGAATAGTAGCTGTGATCTTTTCATCAGGAGCAAGCTGCAGCAGGTTAACTATAGCTGTTCCTCTTGATGTTCTTGAAGCCTCAGGTATCTGATAAGCCTTAAGTCTGTATGCTCTACCCTTATTTGTGAAGAACATAATGTAATTGTGTGTGGTTGTCATTAGAAGGTCTTCCACATAGTCGTTTTCGATTGTGGATATTCCCTTTATTCCCTTACCACCACGATTCTGAGAACGGAAATTATCTATGGACATACGCTTGATATATCCAACGTTTGTCATAGCGATAACTGTATTAACATTGGGAATCATGTCCTCAATATCAATATCAGAATCATCATGTCCGATCTGAGTCTTTCTATCATCGCCGTATTTGTCTGCGATTTCTGTAATTTCTTTCTTGATTACTCCAAGAAGTACCTTCTTGTCAGAAAGAATAAGCTTTAATTCTTCAATCTTCTTTAAGAGTTCAGCGTGCTCCTGCTCAAGCTTGTCTCTCTCCAAACCTGTGAGAGTACGAAGACGCATGTCTACGATTGCCTGTGCCTGTGCATCAGAAAGTCCGAATCTCTCCATCAACTGTTCTTTTGCAATCTGAACAGTT
>JAEEGL015572088.1_pt1 | contig 11653 bp, 12 predicted proteins | sample 9134231 | NCBI WGS metagenome assembly JAEEGL01 (sample SAMN16246548, study PRJNA631951) | gut metagenome | biome: gut microbiome; feature: rumen; material: fiber-attached | host: Bos | place: Iran: Karaj | collected 2018-10 | reverse complement strand
TATCTCATGATAGATTCTTTCCAGAAGATCACTTACCGTACCTGCATTAATGTACGGAATCTCGTGGTTTTTATCCGCAAAATAAACCTTTATGGACTCCTCCTTATCAACGGACCGGAAATACATCGGAAGTGTAGCCGCTTCCAATTTTACTGTCTTGCCTGCTTTTTTAACGCTGACCTTACAACTGTATGTTTTACTGTTAAGCTTTGCTTTTATAGTGGCTTTTCCCGCTGATATTCCTTTTACGGTAGCCTTAACCTTTCCGGACGCAGGCGAAACCGTCACAACCTTTTTGTTGGTTGTTGTCCATCTGACATTCCCTACATCCTTCTTTTTTACATTTTTAAGAGTAAGCACCTGCTTCTTTCCCACCTGAAGCGAAAGATTTGCTTTTGAAAGTGCGGGCTTCATTGCTGCACTCGCATCTGTCGGTCCGACCGGGGTCACTCCGACGGACAAGACTGCGACCATTGCGATGGCAATGGCTCTCATACTGTTATTTTTCATACGTTTACCTCCCATGATACTCTTCCGAATTTCACTTATGTATATTATTCTACTACAATTCGTTGGTGTGTCAAGTTTTTTATTAGTTAAAAATCATTGCAGACTCGAGGGATTTTTGATAAAATGGGGTTGTGACTGATGGGGTGTGGTTGCCGCACTCATTCGGTCCGGAATCTGAGGAGCTCTCACAAGGAGGATGTTATTATGAAGAAAAATAATTCCACTCGTTACAGACGAACTATCATTGCCGGACTTCTTTCACTGTCGATGACGACCATTACCATACCGGCAAATCTGCCTTCGACTTCCGCAGCAGCCGTTAAAAAAGCCGACAAATCAAAGATTTCGATAACCGCGTCAGCCAAAGGGACTATCCTTACCGGCGAATCACGAACGCTGACTATTAAAAATGTCAAAAAGAAATCCATCAAAAAGGTAACCGTTACATCATCAAAAAAGAATGTAGCATCGGTTAAAAAGGACGGTAAAAAGAAAGTTGTTATCCTATCAAAAAAAGCCGGCAAGACAACCGTTCGTATTAAAGTTACACTGAAAAATAATAAGAAACACAACCTTAAGTATACGGCAACCGTAGCAGACACCGTGGACCGTAAGGTAAAAGTCCTTAAATCAGACAAAACGACCTATACAATGACACTTCGGTTCTTTTCGAAGACTCCCCATATTCCCTATGTCCATATAACAGATTTCTATAAGCAATTATCGGGAGGGGCACCTCTGAACGTGCAGGAAAAGCACGAAGGCGAGTATTTGCTGACAACACCGACTGGTATGACGGCAACGATCTATACGGATACAGACGTGCTGGAATCGGAAGACTGCCGTGAATTTGAGCGTGTCTATCCGCCGGAGGAGGGGGAAGTACCTAATAATTTCGATTACGGCGGTGCTCCGTTTCTTGAACCGCTACCGAATGAAGTTCTTGAGCCGGGCAAGCCTTTTACCGTGTCTTATTCGAATTACGATATTGATTTATTGGGCGATAAAAACGACATCTGGTTTCCGCTCGAGGCAGCAGCCAATACATTTATGACAGGGTACGGAGCATCCATGGTTTATTCCGGGTCAAAGATCTACCACTATACGAGTTTCAGTCAGCTATACGACCTGCCAAAAACCAATTTTTTCAATGAATATATATCCACATATCCGAATGGAAAACGTCCGGCGGATTTGGTGGATTACACCTACCGGCAGTTGATGTTCCTGATGGATGTGCGATACGGAAATCCGGGACGTGGATATCTTTCCGATGCCATTCGGAAGAAGGGCATGAATCGGGCTTTATCGGAAACCGATGATAAGTCCCGGGCCGTTAAAAAACTCCTGAAAAGTTCCAGCCTGATGGATTACATCATGGGGTTGGGTATACTGGAAGATATGCTCTTTGACGGTGGTCATACAATGCTGGATTACTACGCTTATTATCCTTACAAGATATTAACCGGATCAAAGGAGAACACCTCTCAGTCGTATATTTCGAGTTTACAGGCGGCCGCTGATAAAATCGGCTACAAGCTGGAAAACACACCGGATTCTTACTGGGATAATTATGAAATGATAAAAACAAGTAAAGAAGGATGGGAAGATTTCGATTATCATGAAGATGGAGATACCGCGATTTATTCGATGGGTTCCATGTATGTGGATAAGGATGCATGGGATGCTTTTTATGAAAAGAGCGGAGAAGAAAAGGGTGCGGAAATCCCGAATGACTCCTATGGGCTGTTTATCCAATATCTGAATAAAGCTTCAAAGAATAAAAAAATCAAAAATTTTGTGATCGATCTGACTACCAACACTGGTGGTGATACCAATCCTATAATCGCGATGATGGAGATAATGGCAGATGCTCCCTACACCTATATGCGGATTACCGGTTCCGATAAGTTGATCCGATGCCCGTTCAAAGCAGACACCAATCTGGATGGTATATTTGACGAAAAAGACAGGGAAGTAAAGTATCCGTTCCGTTTTGCCGTTATGACATCCCGGTGCTCATTTTCCTGCGGAAACATGCTTCCTTTCCTTGCTCAGTCTCATGGTATCATGGTGCTGGGAGAAAGATCCGGAGGTGGGTCCTGCGCGATTACCTCACCGGCACTTGGTGACGGTTTGCCCTGTTTACTTTCTGATTGTTATGAGTTTACGACAAAAGACAGAGCTAATATTGATAAAGGTGTTACTCCGGACAAAGAATTGGAGATCAAAAAGAAAGAGGACGGAACCGCTGACTACAACGCGTTTTTCGATATCCCGGCACTCAGTAAGTGTATAAACGAGTTTTACAAGTAATCTTAAACCAATTCAATAAGAATTACGAAAAGGGATGATAAAATGAAGGTAACTCTTATTCACGGATAGGATCACAAGGGAAGTTCCTACAACATCCTCAAGGATTCTCTCGGAGAGAATCCTTGAGGATGCCTTCAAATACATTTATTTTCTTTGTGACCATACTCTTTATCCCATATACACATCGCAAAAATGCTGAATGTGCTTTTCTATGCTATCCAAGCATTCTTTTTCACACTGCGGCTGTCTGTCTGACTTTGCTATCTGCAGAACAGCCGGCGCGGTAAGCTCTACAGAAAGCATCTCCGGATCATCCTTTTTTATTAGCCCCTTATCCATCATGCCCTTGATAATCTTTGCAAACATCTTCTGTATCCCGTCCAATTGATGTCTGGTCGTAACTTCGGAAATCCTTTCATTTCTGAACTGTTCCTGTACAAGAAGCATCCGTGTTTTTCTGATTATAGGATCCTGCATTGAAAAACGTATTCTTTCCATAGTTACTTTCATAAACTCTTCCCGACTCTCAGGGATCTTGCCGATATTTTTCTCGGATCCAAACATCTCTTCATATCGCTCCTCAGCGGAATCAATCAACGTACATAAAATTTCTTCTTTGCTTTTAAAATGCCTGTAAAGAGACGGACCTTTGATTCCTACGCGCTCCGCTATCAAGTCAACTCCGGTCCCATCGTATCCATTTTCCGCAAAAAGTGTCAAAGCTTCTTCAAGTATTCTTTCTTTAGTGGACATAACTTCCTCCCTTGCACGACTGTTTTTTCAGAGCTTTTTCACATAGAAAAATTTGCTGAGCTTTGGATTCTCCTTAAATGATCATCTGATAATATATTTTACAAAAAAAATCCTGCATTTGCAAGGGCTATTTTGGGTTTAGAAATCTACCCAACGTAATCCGTTTCCCCGTATCATTTTTAAAAAACGCTTGACAGCTAATCAAAATTAGCCTATAATAAGGCTAAATCAAATTAGCCAACACGTGGAGGGGGTAATCGGATGACAACCAGAGAGCGAATCCTGGACGAAGCGTTGACGCTGTTTTCCGAAAGCGGATATGGTGACGTTTATGTAGGTGACATTGCGGATGCGGTCGGCATCAAAGCACCATCCCTATACAAGCATTTCAAGAATAAACAAGAGATCTTTGATGCCTTGATACTTGAGATGTCCGAGAGGTACTCAGCCGGTGCGGCAAATCTTGGAATCAATGGTTCTGATACACAGGCAGACGCATCCATATATGAAAACATCAACGAAGATGCACTCATCGAAGTCGGAAAAGGGTTATTTTTATTCTTTCTGCACGATTCGTATCAATCCCGGTTTCGAAAAATGCTTACCCTGGAGCAGTTCAGGAATGAAGAACTCAGTAAAGTATATACGAGTCTCTTTTATCGTGATCCTATCGAGTACCAAGCCGGGCTTTTCGAGTTTTTGATCAAATCAGGAAAGATAAAAGAAGAAGATCCTATACTTCTGGCGACAGAATTCTATTCGACGATATACACCCTGCTGACTGTATGCGACAGAGATCCGGATTACGAATCGAAAGCAATTATTCTTTTGGAAAACCACATAAAACAATTCAATAAAAATTACGGAAAGGATGTGTAAAATGAAAGTAACTCTTATTCACGGACAGGATCACAAGGGGAGTTCCTACAACATTGGAAGAATGCTCTCGGAGAAAATCCCGGGCGCTGATATCACCGAGTTCTTTTTACCAAGGGCTCTCAACCATTTTTGTAAGGGATGTTATACCTGTACAAAAGACGAAACCAAGTGTCCTTTTTATGAAGAAAAAAGGGTTATTATGGAAGCCGTTGAGACTGCGGATATCCTTGTGTTCACAACGCCTACCTACTGCATGCGCGCGTCAGCACCAATGAAAGCATTTATCGACCTGACCTTTACATACTGGATGCCGCACAGGCCGAGAAAATGCATGTTCTCCAAAAAGGCTGTTGTTATTTCAACAGCTGCGGGCAGTGGCGCCAAATCAGCAACAAAAGATGTTGCAACAGCACTTCAGTATTGGGGAGTGCCATATGTAAAACAATTCGGGATCGCTGTACAGGCTGCAAGCTGGGATCAGGTATCGGAAAAGAAAAAAGGGAAAATAGAAAATAAGATAAATAAGCTTGCAAAGAGCGTTCAAAAACCACGAGTACATGTCGGGATAAAAATCAAGTTTCTGTTCCGTATCATGCGACTGATGCAAGGTAAAGGCATGGGATCAGATGAATCCGAGCGTGTGTATTGGGAAGAGCAGGGTTGGCTCGGGAAAGCCCGCCCGTGGAACACCATACAGTAATCTGATGTCACTCTGAGTTTTATGTGATCCGTATATAAAACGTGACGACAAACCCGTCTTCACTCGCCAACTCGATATATCCGTCCATTTTTCTGATAAAGTATTCCGTCAGATACAGACCGAGTCCGGCTCCGTCGCGTCCCTCTACATCAGAGCCTCGCCGATATTTCTCCGTAAGCAGCGGCAACTCCTCCGGGCTTACTCCGGGACCGGTATCGGCAATCCGCACCGTCAAATAGTCGTCCTCAAGACTTGCCGAAATCGTAATCTCCGTATCGGCATACTTATAGGAGTTCATAAAGACGTTGTCAAACGCCTGCTGGAGCCGCAGCTTATCCACAAACACCCGACAGTCAGGAATCTCAAAGTGCGCCGCCCGGTTCATATAATCCGCATTTTTTATCGCGGAGGCTACCGTCTCCGACGACTGTGAAGAGGGATTTACCGCAATCTCTGTCACATCATGAACGGAGGAAGTAAACAGGTTATCCGTCAGTGTTTTTATCTGATCAGACTTGATATTGATCGTGTTAAATAACTCCTTCGTCCTCTCTTCCATCGTCAGCTCATAGCCCATCTCCGAGGTGGACTTGATCGAAGCCACCGGCGTTTTGATATCGTGTGACAGCTTTGCGATAACCTCTTTTTTTTCATCGTTCGCCCGCTTCTCCGAGATACGTGCTGTCTTAAGTTCGCTCCGCATCAGATCAAAGCTCTCGGTGAAGACCCCGAAGATATGTCCCCGATCCATGTCTAAAGGAAGGTCAAGATTTCCTCCGGCCACTCGCGCAGCAAAGTCCTGAAGTTTGCCAAACGGGCGCAGGATACGCCGATACAGATATACTAGATACAAACTCAGAATCAATATCTGAAATAAGGAAATCATAATCATACAGAGCTGGATCTCCTGCCTGTTTATCGTCAACTGATCGAATATCTGATTGGAAATAATCACCTTGCCGACATTCGTTTTGTGTATGGTCAGATCCAAGATGGTATCACTGTTTTGGATCGCTTTATTGATCGAGGTTGTAGCATCCTCTGCATTTTTATATACGGGGTTACTACGAAGATCCAGTACAGAGAAGCTGAGTGAATCATCGAAGTCCGCCTCACGAAGTCGCTGCTCTAACTCGGAGCTCCAAGCCTCATCATCACTACGGACTTCCGCATGTCCGACTTTCTCTATGCTTTCTTCAATCAGCTGCTTACATCGGTTGATCATTACCGGATCCTGTTTGATGTCACCCATTCGGTTCATAATCAGTAAACATACAAGAATCTCGGCAGCCAGACTGGCCATCAAAACCGCGATAATAAATCCTTTTTTCAATCGATCATTCTCCTGTTACTACGATTATCAATCAGACTCGTTGGGTTCGGACGGAACAAACTTATACCCTTCCTTCCACACCGTCTCGATATATCTCGGATTTTTCGGATCCTTTTCAATCGCCTCACGAAGCTTTCGAATATGGACGTTCAATGTTCCGTCCGTCGTAAACCGATCCGACCAAACATTTTCAAAAAGTTCCGCCTTCGTAATCAGTCTCCTCGGATTGTCCACCAAATATTTCAGAAGCGTAAACTCCATACGAGTAAGTTTTTTCTCTTCCCTATTGATAAAAATACACCGGTTCTCCCCATCTATTTGCAGGTACCCGTCGTCATAATCTTTTATCCGGATATCGGTCTTTGTTTCTCCCGAGGTTCCCATCCCATCGCCATAGCGCTTCAGTACAACTCGCACCTTTGCCAGCAGAACCCCCAAAGAATAAGGCTTCTCAATATAATCATCTCCACCGATATTTAAAGCGATCAATTTATCATCATCTGTATTTCTCGCTGAGATAAAGAGGATGGGGATATCCATAGTCTCTCGAATTGTCTTGCACAGTTCAAACCCGCTGCCATCCCCGAGATTGATATCGAGAAGGATAAGTCGTGCCGTATTATTTTTCAAAAACGCAAGTGCCTCCTCCTGCGAGTACACCGCCTTCGATGGAACATCAAACATATTAAAATACTCACAGGTGTTATCTGCAAGCGTTTTTTCATCATCTATGATCAGGCAATCGTATTTCATAGCTATCTTTCTCCCGCCTTAGAAAGCATACCCCTTTAATTCTCATTCTTACTCAACACCGCAAGAGCCGCATAATGATGCACCTCAAACTGTTCCGGCGCTATTTCATCAAGCAGTTTCCTATGTTCTTCATCCCATTTTGCGAGTTCATCTCCGGACAACGACGCACCCACACCACGGCAGGCTATCATTCGTCCGTGCCAAGACTCCTTTGTAAAAGGTACCATCAAATCATATTCCTCATGATCCTCCATCTCAAAATAGTTATAAACAACATCCGGGATCGGTATCGGATGTTTAGTCTCGCCTGCACCGGACCAATTTGGACTATACTTAAGAACAAGTTCCTCGCTCTTCCCTGCTATCGCATCCTCAAAAGGAAGCCACGCCATATACAGGATCAACAGTTTTCCGTTTGGTTTAAGAATATCAGCAAGCACCGGCATCACACGCTCATGGTCAAAATACCAGAAGCACTGGCAAGCTGTGATCACATCAAAGCTTTCTTTCGGAAAATCAATCTCTTCCGTAGGTGCTGCTTGAAAGTCAATCTTCATCCCGACTTCTTTAGCAAGACGTTTTGCCTGCTCTATCTGCTCCGGGGAGATATCAGCCCCAATCCAGTTTGCACCGTATTTATACATATTACGCGGCAGCACACCGGTACCTGTCCCGAGATCCAGCACATTCTGACCATCTATGCACAGTCCTCTGTCCACGATTTTTCTGTAAAACTCTTCCGGATAAATATCCCTATACTTTGCATATTCCTCTGAAGTTCTTCCCCAGTCAAAACCTTTACCGGAATCTATTCGATTATCTACTATCTCCATACTTCATTCCTCTCTTAAATTCAGATAATGGGACTGCCAAATCCCAAAGATCCGACAGTCCCAAGTATTCATTTGTTCAGACCGGAATCAACTAAAAATCTGTCCCGGCAGCTTCAGTTTTTCTTTCGGCGGAAAATTTTTGTCATATTCTTCCACATCTGCGTCCTCCACCAGATAGCCTTTCGGTGTCCGGTAGGCGCCGACAACACCAGCCAGATATCCGGGTATAAGCTCCTTGCAGAGAAAGAACGATGTGTCCGCTTCGGACGGCATGTCATTGTAACGGATACCGAATTCTTTGGCATAAGTGAAACCACTCTTGCCGTAGAAATCGATATTGCCTTCAAAGAGAACGGCACCATACCCAAGTTCTGTGGCTTTTTCCAGAGTATAATCAAGAATCATTTTTCCATACCCCTGTCGCTTCAACTCCGGAAGAATACCGATCGGTCCCATCGTCAAAACAGGAATTTCTCTACCGTCATCTAACTCAATGACCGCTTTTACAAACACATTCTGTCCGATCAGCCTTCCGTCCTTCTCAGCGACAGAATGATCCACCGGATCATTCTGCTGCACGCTTAGGAACATGACGTAATCCAGCTCCGGAATGAAATCCGGATCATCACGCAGCACGTGGATCAGGTAATGCTCCGTGCATCCCGGACGATATACATTCCAGAACGCCTCCCTGACAAGGTTCTCAACTGCTCTGTAATCTTCTTTCTTTTCCAAACGAATACTTATGTCATTTTTCATCTTTCTTTTACCTCCTGATATTGTTGACTTCAATGCTCCGTAAAGCGGGAGGTTTGTTAGATCATAAGCAAACCTCCCGGTTAGCCCACAATCTCCTTTTTGTTGTACTTTTTCAAACAGCACTCTCCTTGTGATAAATATTTATAATTATAATCAAGCCTTCCGGCCCAATCACCTCAAAAACCTGTTATCGTTCCTCTATCCACGAAAAGAACTTATCCAAGCCCTTATTTGCTCCATTTCCTATGTTCACTGATTATCTTACCCTTTCAGATCATATTATACCGCAGCAATGAATAATCATCAAGATATTTTTCCCCGAGTTTTGACGAGAATTATTGAGATTACACTCTCGGTTCTTGATTCAGTACGCGTTCAAGCGCCACCCAGCCCAAATATTTCGGATGATCTCCGGTCAGTGCTGTCAGCTTTTCGATTGCCAGATAGTCATCGACTCGTACCATGTCCCACGCATGGATCACTCGCCCGTCCCCAAAACTTATGCCGCAATGTCCCCAGTTGATCGGACCGTTTTCACTTGGGCACAGGCATTCATAGAATACGAACGCGCCTCGTTCCGGCACTCCGCTCCGCAACGCGTCCTTGTACATCTCATAAGATTCTTTTGCGGAATCTCCGCCGAATACTTCGATATGATTGCTGATTTCAAGTGCGTCCTCGATAAACGCAAGACACCAGCCTGCATACTCTGTTCTGCCAAGTTTGCTTTCAGCTAGGCGAATCATATTCTCTGTCAGTGTTTTTATCTCCTTCATCTGTTCCCATCCCCCGCTAATCCATTCCCCAAAAACCATATGGATCATGCATTATAAGCGCCGGCATGAAGATACTTCCTTCTTCCGTGACAAGTTCCTTTATCGTATCTATTACTGTTTCAGCTCCACCCTCAAGTTCTCCAAAACTGCTAAGCGATGAGTGAACCTCTAATATCATTCCTTTTTCGATCCCTAGATCGATCAGAGCATTTTTTAACATTTTCTTTGTGACCATTCATGCAATCAATCCTCTCCCAGAGTTCCACGGATAGCTTCGACACTTTGCTCCGTGATCTCCGTCATCAGAAATCTCATCACCCGCATAGAAAGGAGGTTCTTAGCCTCTTGACATCGCGGGGTGCTCACTTGGGTGCGCACGGAGAGATCATATCGTACCCATCAATTATCCTTGTTTCGCTTCACCGGAGCCCCCAGCCACTGAACAAACGCCGTCTTGTCTTCACTATTATATCCGGCGTTTTCGTAAAACTTATGTGTCTCCGGCTTTTTAGAGCCGGTCATCAACATAAGCCTGGTACAGTCTTCTCTCTCCGCAATCTTCTTTGCATAATCCAGACACTGCCCAGCATAGCCCATTTTTCTATAATCAGCATGTGTGACTACGTTTTCTACCAACGCATACGGGCGAAGATCTCTCGTGAGATTGGGGATTATAACACAGATGCACGACGAAACGATCTTCCCGTCGACCTCATTTACGATCACATGGTGATTCTTATCGGAAATGATTGAATCCCACACAGCATCCAGTCGTGAATCCTGCTCCGGTATACGGGTCTCATGCAAGTGCAGATACAATTCAAGCAGATTCATCAAATCTTGTTTTATAGCTTCACGAACCATAAGCAGCCTCCTAAACAGCAATGTTCTATAATGAGTCCATGAAAACTTCCTTTCTACTAATCGTTTGAAGTTCCAATTTGAACCCCCTAATATAGTTGCTTCAATTCAAACATAGTATATCATATTTATTGCAATAATCAAGAGGAAACTGAGCAATTAGATACCATAACTGTATCCCATTATCAGCTTCATCACCGACTTCTTCATCGTCATCTCTCCTTCCTGATCGGATGCCGGATCACTGTCTTCAGTTTCTCCAGCTGGACTTTTCTCGCATCAGATAGATAAATCTCATGGTGCAGTCTCTTGCCAGTGATATCCAGAACATAACCCTGTTCTGTCATGTATCTGTGCATCGCATCTACCGTAGCTGGTTCATCATCATACGATCCGATATGCATGCACTGTACACACAGGCCTTCATCATAAGTGAAGAACTCAACCTTTGAGAAATCCTGTTTTTTCTTAGCAGTGGCTTCTCTGACAGCCCACTCAAAATCTTCTTTTGTTACAAAGTCGGGCAGTCGGATGACGGATATCCACCGGAAATCTTCTTTATGAGCATAATCGATACCGATTACTCCATTCTGCCACCAGAATCCTTCCAATGGCGGCACTACATAGTCAAAGTATCCGTCAATCTGATGATCACCTTTTTTACTCATCTTGATCGTAAATGCGATCCCATACAATAGACCTATAGCCCTCTTGTACTCTCCGTCTTCCTCATTTGGATTACCGCAGCCCCTGACCGCAATATAATTCATCTTCGGAACAGTGACGATAGACGGCGCACCTTTCGGCATATAGAATTCTTTGTATTCCTTCTTGTAATCAAACGCCATATCCTTTATCTCCACTTCGTTTCGGTCGGTGCTAAACGATCGTCCACCGGACGATCAGCGCCCTCCATATAATCCTTAAGTTCTTTGACCTCACAGCCCTTTTTCGCATAGTATGCGTACATTTCATCCATCTTTTTCAGATCACCGCTTGTAACACAATCGGATATCACGTGAACGCTATATCCTGCCTTGGTCATATTGAAGCATGTGGACTTTACGCAGCCTGTGGCATCCGCACCGGCAATAAAGAACTCGTTAATTCCATTCTTTTCAATGAACTCTGTAAATTCCTCGCTCGTAAGCGCATTTGCCTTCGTCTTCACAAAGATATT
>JAEEGL014799313.1_pt1 | contig 11653 bp, 8 predicted proteins | sample 9134231 | NCBI WGS metagenome assembly JAEEGL01 (sample SAMN16246548, study PRJNA631951) | gut metagenome | biome: gut microbiome; feature: rumen; material: fiber-attached | host: Bos | place: Iran: Karaj | collected 2018-10 | reverse complement strand
TGCGGCTTGAAGTTCTCCATCAGATACCCTTTGTAAGCCAAAAGGTTCTTCCTGTTAATCTCTTTGTACTTCGCATAGAAGTACTTCACCGTCCACACATACGAAGTGACGGTATTCTTAGCCAAGTCTGACTTGCTAAGATGCTTCTCAAATTTTGTTACCATATTATCCCTGTTTAAGAAATGAAACGGTAACAATATAAGAGCAACCTAACGCGCATTATGAGAATGTGCCTTCCAATTGGGCCGTTTGTAAGGTTAAGGACGCATTTATGATTAACCCCAAAACAAAGGCTGATGATGACATGGAAGCAGGGTTTGTCCCAATGTCGAATATTCAAGATTCATACAAAAATAAATTTAGTTTTGAGCCAAGAACTTGGGGCAATATCAAGAAAGGATACACACATTTTGAAAATGGTGATATTGTAGTTGCCAAAATATCACCTTGCCTTGAGAATCGGAAATCAGCCGTCATGATTGGACTACCAAATGGAATTGGAGCAGGAACAACGGAACTCAATGTTTTCCGTTCTGATTATGTACATCCTCTTTACGGACTATTCTTTTTCAAATCAGACTATTTCATATCTCAATGTGTCGGGACATTCAATGGTGTAGTTGGACAACAACGTGTATCTACGAAAATTATTGAAGACATTGCCTTTCCAGTTCCATCTCGCTCAGAGCAAGAACGAATAATAAAAAAGGTAAGCAAATTGTTCCAGATACTTGATTGCATCAGTGCCGAACTATAGATTGGCACTGATGTTATCTAATGCCGCATAATAAGATTCGATAGACTTTACAATTCTACTCTGTTCGGATAATGGTGGTAGCAATGCTATTGTTGTTTCAAACTCTTTCTTGGTGATATGAACCATGCCAGAACCATGACTACGATTATAGAATTCAGAGATAAGATATTGGAAAAGGTAATACAAAAATTGTTTATCTATAAATGGGAGTGGCTCTACTTTGAATATATGCTGATTCAACCAAGCATCGTCACCTTTCCATATATATACGCCCAATGATGCAGCCCATGCAAATAGTAAGTCCCCATTAGTGATTCTGTACTTTTCTTCGTGGTCTATAGAGGTATAATTGTACTTACAATTCTCATCATTGAGATTTTGAATGCGTATTATTGGCAAGCCTTTGGGTTCCCAATCGGATGGTTGGAATGCTTTGCCATTTGTATATTGCGCAAGTTCTCCCACATTGATTTCTGTCCATCCTTCAGGCACATTCTCATAATGCGCGTTATCACAAGGAACAAACGACGGATTTATCCGCTTCAGCAGTTCAATCGCTGGCTCGTCGCTCGGGTCTTGCGAAACAAGTTTACCATGAATAGCGAGGTCAAGGATTTTGGCTTTGACTTTACTTATAGCCATTGAAATATCAATAGAACCGTTATCTATTATATCAACTATTTGAAATAGATTTTCTACGGTACTGATAATCCGCTTTTGTTCTTCAAGAGGAGGAAGAGCTATTCTCATATTTTGGGATTGAGTCAAAGAAATATTAACTTGACCTGCTGACCCCTTTGTTGATATAGAATTTATCTCTGACATTTCTGAGAGATAATAGAACAAATACTTGACCAAAACATCTTTGTAGAAGTATGGACGTATTAGTACAGCTGCCTGGTTAAAATTGCTCTCAGGTAATGAAGGTGGAATAATAGCGAGTTTCCCAAGTGGGGGACCTACAATGTTCATAATAAGGTCTCCAACCTCTGTTTTGGAACGTTGCAGTTTTCCCTCGTGAACTTCTCTTGTTATATATTGAGGATGGAAATTAAAGTCGATTTTTTGATTACGAAGATTATACATTTTAATGTATGGTACTCCTTTTTCTACAAAAGAATCTTTACTTGGAGTACTTCCGGAAGCAACATATGCAAAATCATCAACAATACACCATTTCCAACTCTCCGGCACCTCAAATGGCACATTCTCATAATGGGGCGTATCGGAAGATGACTTCTTGCTTCGCTTTATCTTCCCTTCTTTGATTAGGCGTTCTTTCTCAGCACGAATGCGCTCCAGCAATACGGATGCTGGCTCGTCATTCGGGTCTTGCGGCACGAGCTTACCATGGATGGCAAGGTCGAGTATCTTTTGACGTAGTTTCTTTGTGTCCATATTATTTTTTTAGCCGAATCACGACCGTTGTACGACCAAATTTCACTCACTTTTCGCGCGAATTACACACGAATTTACGTGCGCACATTTCATACAAGTCGCTGTAATTCAATGTATTTTATTCGTAAGTCTGCGATTTTTACGTACGAATTTCGCTCGCTTTTCGCTCGCTTTTCACTCACTTTTCGCTCACTTTTCGCTCACAAATCACAAATCTTTCTCTCCTTTTTCGGTTATAAACCAGTTTCTTCCATCAGTCTTTAGCAATCCATCAGCGGCCATTTTTCTTAAGATTCGTCCTAAATAGGCCTGTTTTCCCAACTGGTTCTTTGTATCAGGAAGGCTGTTTTCCAAGAAAGAGAAAGCTTCTGCGCGTTTGAATCCTTCTTCTCCAGCATTATGGGCAAGCTGAAGAATAAGTTTTTTGAGGGTGTCGAAAGCCAAGCCTTTATTCTTGGTGTATTTGCCGACTTGATGCGTCATTCTGGCTACGCCCAAAGAAATATTAAGGTCAGAACCGCGACCCTCTATAAGCTTTCGTTCCTTCAAATGGGCAATGGCCTGTTTTGTGATAGGTCGATGTTTCTGAACGGCATCAAGCCAAATACATTCTTTGAGTGTCAACTTGTTGTCACTCTTCAGCAGCTCCGAATACTTCTCGTCCAACATCTTTCCATAGATAGTCACACCCACAGTACGGTTTTCATTGTCGATGTCATAGTCTGGCATAGGGAAAAACCGGTTCTTCTGTTCCATATAAATCTTCTTGATGCCACGACCAACGGTATCAATCATATTGAAATGTACCATTCCTTTACAAAGACACTCGTTGCGGTAATGCAACTGCGGGCCTTTATGTTCAAGGGCTTTTTCTATGGTGCCAGGAATGAAGGATCCGCCATTACCATAATAGAGTTTCCCAGGACTCTCCACAAAGACAATACGCTGCTGTAATGTGTAGTCTTGATGAGCAATAGCATTATGCAAAGCCTCACGAATGGTATAGTCATCATACTGCTTCATTGTATCGGGAAACAAGGTTCCTCCTGGCAGTTCACGCATTGTTTTATTGCGTATTTTTGCCAAAACCTTGTCAACAGTCAACAGGAAGGGAATGGTGAAATGCTCATAGTCGTCCACAATGTCTTCATCATCTTGCAATGTCCATGTTATCTGAGCCACAGCTGGATGAATCTTATTGAGTGAAAGCGGCTTGCCAAGGAGTAAAATGGCGGCTCTGGTTATTTGGCCATCACGCATCATATTGCTGTTGCTAAGAAAATCCTCCTTGCTCCAACCATCTACTTCTTGAGAAGGGATGTTACTATGCACTTTCTTGTACATTACTCGTGCCGTGGCGAGAGCCAATTCGTCAAGGTCGTCAATAGTGGCATTAGGGACCAGTTGCGCAGTCCAATCGGGAATGGGTGACTGGTGGCGTATCTCGTCGCGTTTGGTTTGATTTAACGGTTTCAGACTTTCGCCATCACGAGCATAAGCAATCCCTTTCCAGTGCATCACGATATTACGTGGAGAGGCGGGAACCTTGAACGTCAGCACTCGTTTGCCTTCTACGAAAAGAGGTACAATCTCTCTGAAAATCAGGTTGTCGGTTGTATGCTGAGACATATCCTGCTTTAACCTATTCAGCGCTTGTTCACCCTCCTTAAAATGTGTACCTGTTACTATATGGGTCTTGTTATCAATACCAAATACAATCCAAGCAAAGTCATGTTCGCGGAGATTAGCCTCGTTGCTTAGAGCGGAGAAGTATTTGCCCAAGTCATCCACGTCGAAGTTGTTCTTGGCAGCTTTAAACTCCACTACCTCATTCTCCGAATGATTGAGCAAGTGGGTTAATATGTCATGATAATTCTCCATATTCTATTCCTCTATACCTTTCAGAAGTTTCTGCAATTCGGCCACAGCCTTGCTGATGTTCTCACTCTTCTGCTGAATGGTGCTCATCAATTCTGCCAATGTCATGTCGTCATCGTCGTTGGTCTGCTTGATCCAGGAAATATCAAGGCTGGTCTTGTCGCGCTTCAGCAATTCGGAAACGGGGTATTTGCGCCAACGGCCATTGGGATTCTCTTCGCTGTAGGTTTCTTTACGCTGATTGATGTCCTCAGCATGATAACAAGTTACGAAGTCGTCAAGATGGTGGCGCATCATCGGCTTGGTTGCCAAAGTGTGCTTGATACCTGTACGGTAATCGTAGAACCACACATCTTTTGTCTGTTCACCTTTCTTGAAGAAAAGGACATTGGCTTTCACGCCTTGGGCATAGAAAATGCCTGTCGGGAGGCGGAGAATGGTGTGCAGATTGAAGTTCTTCAGGAGTTCCTTGCGGATGGTCTCACCGGCACCGCCTTCAAACAGTACGTTGTCGGGAAGTACAACGGCTGCACGTCCTGTGTTCTTCAGCATGACCATGATGTGCTGGAGGAAGTTGAGCTGGTTGTTCTTTGTCTCAACATAGAAGTCAGGACGGTCGATATCGACACTTCCAGCCGGACGAGTGCCGAAAGGTGGATTGGCCAGAATGACATCCACCAACTTCTGCGGTTGCTTCTCCAGAGAGTCCTCACAGAGTATCGGGCTGCGGTCGGTGCCAATGCCATGAAGGTAGAGATTCATGGATGCCAGCGTTACCACGAGGGCTGTATTGTCATATCCTGTCAGGGCTTTCTCACGGAGGAAATCACGCTTTGCCTTGTCCTGCGACTGGTTCTTCATGAAGTCGTAGGCAGCCAAGAGGAAACCACCTGTTCCACAAGCGGGGTCGCAGACAGTTTCACCAATCTGCGGACGGGTGACATCTACCATTGCAGAAATCAGGGAACGGGGCGTGAAGTACTGTCCTGCGCCACTCTTCTTGTCCTGTCCGTTCTTTTCGAGGATGCTTTCATAGATGGCACCTTTGACATCACCGTCCATCACCAGCCACTGCTCTTCATCAATCAGCGTAATAACTTTGCGAAGATATACAGGCTTGTCAATCTTGTTCTGAGCCTTCACGAAGATGGTACCGATAAGATTATCTTCTTCAGACAATTTCTTTAGGGTCTCTTCATACTGATTGATAAGGTCAAGACCATCCAGTTCAACAAGGTCTTTCCATCGGTAGCCTTCAGGAATTGCAGAGTCTTCACCAAAAGTTTCTACGTTCTCGTCGTCCATCTTCAGGAAGAGGAGATAAGTAAGCTGGGTGATATAATCTGTGAAGCCGATACCTTGCCCAGACAGGGTGGTGGCCAGCGTCCATACTTTCTTGGTGAGTGATGTCTCTTTATTTGTTGCCATTATATATTATGCTGTTTTTCTATATAATAAGAACTTTGACAATGATACAAGTGCCTCGTCAGCCTGTGATTTTCCGCCAAAGGCTTTGATAAGCTGGGCGGCCCGTGTCTTGTCATCGTCAATGATATCCTTGATGGTGCAAGCACCGTTGGAAGCAATGTAATCTACAATCTGACGGATAATGGTAATCTGTGATTCCGTTACAGTACGCTGCACCTGACCGTACCACAGGTTGAAACGTTGCTGTGCCGATGGGTACAGACTTTCAAGTGTCTCAATCTGGTGGTTAGCAAAACGCACCAACTGGATGATATTCGTTAGCGCTTCCTTCTCTTCCTTGGTGCTGTGCTTCTTTACCGACTGCGGGCTGACGATCGTATAGCAGTTCCACAGGCGTGAAGTTTGGAACTTGTTATTTGCCAGTTTCAGTTTGTTCTCCAAATCCTTCAGGGTTGCGTAAGTCAGCGGCTCTCCGTCGTTGTTGTAAATCATACGCAGCGCTTCAATCTCGTCCTGATGCTCATCGCAATACTTCTCAAAAGCCGATGTCACCTCCTTGGCTTCTTCCTCTGAGAATCCCTTGGAGATGAGTTGGTCTTCTCCCGGCATCAATGTTTCAATGAAGCCGGCGGCAAGGATAAGCAGATATTGGCGTGCCTCGGGATGATGGGTCAGCGGAGCCACCAGTCCTTTCCGCTCAAGATTAGGTTCGTCGATACTTTCGTATGGAGGTAGAGAGTTTTTCTCAAAAGCATCAAAGATGGCCGCAGAGATTTCCTGCATTCCACTATAGGCCAGTCTCTGGAACTCTTCCCGTTGCTTATCCGTACATTTGTTGTAGATACGAGCGAGTTTCGCTGCAATCAGACGCAGATAATCATCGTTGACGTTGCCATGCGTCAGCAGTTCCAGCAATCGTTTGAGTGTAATAGTCTGAACTGGCCCATCATCGCCAGGACTCGTTGTTGTCTTCTGACTTTCAGTAACTCCTACCGCATCCACAAGGAAGAAGCAGTCCTTGCTAAAGGCATTGGGCGTGACGTTGCGCAACTGGTCGTCGCCAATTGTGCGAACACCACGACCTTTCATCTGGATATACAAAGGTTCAGAAGCCACGTCGCGCATGAATATCAATACTTCAAGCGGCTTTACGTCTGTTCCCGTAGCCACAAGCGTACAAGTGACTGCAATACGGAACTCCTTGTCGTTGCGGAACTGGCGAATCAGCTCGTTGCTGTCACCTGCGGAATAGGTTATCTTCTGCACGAACTTATCATCTGTACGCCCAAAAACTTCTTTTGCAATCCGCACGATATTGTTGGCATGAATCTCATTCAGGGCAAAGATAAGGGTCTTAGGCAGATAGTCCATGTTCGGCTCACGCTGTGGGTCGGTGAACATCTCGGTGTAGACAGCATCGCGGTATGTTTCAAGTACCAGCTTGATCTGAGCCGGATTGATGACACTGCGATTCAGTTCCTCCTTGGTATAGTTTTTGGTTTCCTCGTTGCGCACCGTCTCGACTTTGCCAGTATAGCGTGTTTCACGTCTGAGTTTGTCGCCTTTGAGGATGGCACCGCCGTTTTCTGTCGCCTCGGTCTTGATGCGGTAGATACGGGCATCCACATTCACACCATCCACGATGGACTGTTCCAGCGTGTAGTTTACAACTATATTGTTGTTGAAGAAAGCCTTAGTTTCAGGAACAGGCGTAGCAGTCAAGCCGATGAGGTTGGCTGTATTGAAGTATTCCAATACCTTCTTCCAGTTGCCATAGATGGAACGGTGGCATTCGTCAATGATAATCAAGTCGAAGAAACCTGGCGGAAGCGTTATGTTACCAGTCAGCTGTACTTCGCCCGTGGTGGTATCTACATCGTCATCATCATTGTCCACGATTTCCTGACCTGTAAGCAGAGAGAACAGGCGTTGTATGGTCGAGATAACTACGTTGCTATCAGAAGGTACTTTCGCTGATTTCAGGCGGTTAACCGTATAGATGGTATTAAAGGGATCGCCGTTCTCTGTTAGGCGGAACATTCCGAATTCTCCTTCAGCTTGCTTCCCAAGGTTGTTACGGTCAACCAGGAAGAGGATGCGCTTCATGGGGGTGAAAGCCAAGAGACGATAAGCAGCCAGACAAGCCGTGTATGTCTTACCGGCACCTGTAGCCAATACAATCAATGCACGTTTTTGTCCAGCTCGGAAACTTCCTTCAAGTTCCGTGATGGCTTCATATTGGCAATCGCGCAAACCTTTCTTTTTCAGAGTCGGCAACCCTGCGTATGGATCATCAATCCCCAACATCTTTACAATCTCCTTGGGTGTATGGATGCGGTTTAACTCAATGAGTTCACCATCATCATCACGGAAGTCTCGGAAGAAGGTCTCTTCTCCGTTAGACTGGTAGATGATGGGCAAAGGACGAGAATAAGCTTTATAACATTCGGGAACTCCACGAGCGTAAAGGTCTGCTTGTTCGCAAACCTTGTCAGAAGTGACATCCACTTCCTTACGTTTCGCTTCAAGTACACCAACTGCCATACCGTTGATGAATAAGAAGTAGTCGGCTTCTCGATTCCCTTCAAGAAGACCTTCTCGAATAGCAGCAGCTGTAAGAGTGGGAGTATAGAAATCTCTATCTACCACTTTCCAACCAGCATCTTCAAACATCTGGTCTATCTTGACTCTTGCTTTTTCTTCTGGCTTCATACGCTATAGTGCATAATATGAATTATAGGAAGTTGGAACTCAAAATTAGCGTTTTACAATCTCGCTAAGTTTCTTTCCATCAGAATCTTTCCAATCATCCCAACCATTGCTTGGCCGCCCAAGGACAAAGCCAGATGCGCCGCTTGGACTTTCAAATGAAACATCGTGGAGAAGGATTATTTGTCCTTTGTCTTTCTTACAATGTTCCTTAATGAATAGGTCACGTGAGGCTATAGATTTAAAACTATTGACCACTTCCGTTGCCAGTAAGCTACCTTCCATGAGCATAAATTTCCCTTCTTGTTCATCATAGAAACCTATACCTTGTGCAGGGCGATCAGAGGACTTAACAAAGAACATATGCTCAGAACGAGTTTCTTTCTTTGCTATCTCAAAGATACCGCATCCGAAAAACTTACACAGCAACTGAATGTCCCGGAAGAAGACCTCCATATCATTGACTCGGTAAGGAGCAATGTTTGGCTTTTTAGGGTTGGCCCCATTTAGAAGCTCATACGAACATGCGCTTTGGGCTGCATCAATGCCAAGATATTCCAGATATTTTACATCATCGCCATATATCTTGTGATTATCAGAAATAAACACCAAGGCGGTGTTCCAAAAGTCTTTCTTTTGGACGTGGTCGTTCTTGCGATTAGCAAAGTCTGTTGTTTGACCGATGTACGCTTGTGGCTTTGGGGAATCTGGAGAACCAAGTAGAATATAGAAGGCAGGTTGGCCAGAGATATCATTGATAGTATTGGCCAGTGTGATCTCTTCACGAGGTATTACATATAGGTGGCATGTGGAATTAGCACCCATATAGATATTCCTTGCTCCATCGAGTTTGCCATCAAGGAGCTCGGTGTGTATGGTGAAAGTATTCTTGGTCTTCATGGTTTTCTATCTATTCTAATGAGTTCTGTATAATCTATATCAAGCAGATTCGAGATTCTCTCTATCGTTTCTAATGATGGCTGTGAAGAATTGGTACACCATTTAGATACAGTGGTTGGAGCGCAACCTAATTGTTCCGCCAGCCATTTATTAGTTTTCTTTTTTTCGGCCAAAATCACTTTCAAGCGATTCAAATCTTTTGCTTCTTCCATGATTATTATAATTAATATGGTGCAAAGTTAGCAAATTATTCTCGGAAATAATCACATTTCGAGGAAAAAGATGCAAATATATATGGTTTTAGTGAATTATTTTCACTTTAAGAAGAATGTGAGCATAAACAAAACACCAGTCGTAACTGATGAATTATAGCGATACACATTCTATGAAGATTTCGGAAGCAAGCAGCTGGTTCATTCGCTGAAATGATGATAATCTTAATTTGGCAGTTCTAACTGCCGAAATAAAACCTTTATTCGTATTGATTTGCAATTAAAGTCTTTGATTTGCATCCTGCAAAACCCTCTTCATTCCGATAAGAATCTACAAATCTGCTCTTTTTCCGTGCTTTTCTGGTGGTGAAGACAGACTTCACTTTGCACGGAAACTTGCAGGTGTGGGGAAATGTGGGGAAAATTGAGAAAAGAAAATCGCTAAACCTCTTGTTTTCAAAGGTTTAGCGATTACTTTCGAGTTGAACTCGTACCCAGAGCCGGGGTCGAACCGGCACGGGTTGCCCCACTGGTGTTTGAGACCAGCGCGTCTACCGATTCCGCCATCTGGGCGTTGATGACACGGCATTCTTTTGGGAATGCGGTGCAAAGGTACACATTATTTTGGAACTGGCAAAGTTTTCGCTGAAAAAAAGTTTGGGGATGGGGACGGGGGAGGGGAGAAAGGATGGTGAAAGGGGGGCGGAGAAGGGGCGCAAAGGGGGTGTATTCTATAAAATATCTAAAAAGAAAAGGTTTTTCTTGTGGGTATGGAAAAAATGGCGTATCTTAGCGGAGTTGAATAGACCTATTATCATGATCAACTCTAACAACGACAATTACTGTGTGATTCTGGCGGGCGGCAAGGGGCGCCGACTGTGGCCCTGCAGCCGTTCGAGACGGCCAAAGCAGTTTGTTGACTTCTTCTCCACGGGCAGGACGTTGCTGCAGAGCACTTTCGACCGTGTGGGCCGTTTCATGCCTGTCGAGAATATCTATGTGAGTACGAACCACGAGTATGCCCACTATGTGCTGGAACAGCTGCCAGAGCTGCCGCGCGAGAATGTGCTGAGCGAGCCCATTCACCGCAATACGGCCCCGAGCGTGGCTTGGGCTACATATCGCATTATGCGGCGTTCGGAGACGGCGCGCATGGTGGTGGTGCCGTCGGATCAGGCGGTCATCAGCGAGGACAAGTTTGTTGAGAACATCCTTTGTGGCCTTGACTGGGCGGCAGAAAACGACCGTGTGCTGACGATAGGCGTCAAGCCGACGCGTCCAGAGCCGGGCTATGGCTATCTGCAGGTGGGCGAAATGGTGGGCGAAGACCTTTTCCTGGTGAAGTCGTTCACGGAGAAGCCTGCCCGCGAGTTTGCGCGCATGTTCATGGAGAGCGGCGAGTTCTACTGGAACACGGGCATCTATGTGTCGAGTGTCCGCCACATGGTGGAGTGCCTGCACCGCATCTTCCCCGAAATGCTGCGGCGCGTGGACACGATGACGCCGGGAGCCTCGACGCTCGACGACGAGCTGCTCTACATCGAAGAGAACTTCCCCGCCTATCCGAATATCTCGATTGATTTCGGGCTGCTTGAGAACGACACCGGCACTTGCATGATGAAAGGCGACTTCGGATGGTCGGACCTGGGCATGTGGCACAGCATCTATGAGAGCCTGAGCAAGGGCGTGGACGACAATGTGGTGGTAGGCTCAAACGTGATGATTGAGGAGAGCCGCGGCAATATCATCAAGTTGCCGAAGGACCATCTGGGCATCATCAACGGGCTGGAAGGCTTCATCGTGGCCGAAGAAGGCAACGTGCTGCTCATCTGCAAGAAAGAAGACTCGTCGGCGCTCATCAGGAAATATATCAGCGAGACGGAGATTAAGTATGGCGATGAGTTCGTGTGAGGAGAGGGGGATGGCGGCACAGCCGCAATTTACAGGACGGAAGAAGGAAGGGGAAAGCGGAAGCTTTGAGGAAAGAAAAAGGAGGGCATGAGGAAGGAAAAAGGAAGAGAGGAAGGAGGAAGATGGAGGGAAGGTAAAAGAAAAATCTAGGTTTTTTTCGCGAAAAGTGGCAGTTTCGGAGAAAAAACCTAGATTTTTTCTTGTTTCATCTGGCGTGTTACTGTGGGCAAAGGGGCCGATGCATGTTGGCACGTTGCCGTTTTGGCCAGACGGAATTGGCGGACTGGTGAGCCAAGGATGGCGCCAGAGGGCTCAGAGTTTGCAGAACTCGTCGTTGATGCTCTTTGCGATGTCGGCGAATTCCTGCTCGGTGAGCTTCAGCTTGGGGTTGCTGAAGAGCATGTCCTTTTCGCTCTGCATGGGCACCAGGTGGATGTGTGCGTGAGGCACTTCGAGTCCG
>JAEEGL013822938.1_pt1 | contig 11653 bp, 7 predicted proteins | sample 9134231 | NCBI WGS metagenome assembly JAEEGL01 (sample SAMN16246548, study PRJNA631951) | gut metagenome | biome: gut microbiome; feature: rumen; material: fiber-attached | host: Bos | place: Iran: Karaj | collected 2018-10 | reverse complement strand
CAACTGTGTTGGAATCCATGATTTGTCCTCTACGTTGTCCTGTTACGTCTGCAAGAATTGCACCTTGGAATTCTGTTGGAACTGTAATAGCTACTTTGTAGATTGGTTCTAAGAAGCAAGGATTTGCCTTTGGTAAAGCTTCTTGGAATGATAATCTTGCTGCTGTTACGAAAGCGATTTCTTTACTATCTACTGGGTGATATTTTCCATCATAAAGTGTACACTTTAAGTTATATACTGGATATCCTGCTAATACACCATGTTGGATAGCTTCTCTTAATCCCTTATCTACTGCTGGGATGAAGTTATTTGGAACTGCACCACCAACGATAGCGTCTACGAATTCATAATATCCATCTGCTGCACCTGGCTCGAATTTAATAAATACATCACCAAATTGTCCTGCACCACCGTTTTGTTTCTTATGTTTACCTTCTGCTGATGCAACACCATTAATTGTTTCATGGTATGGAATACGTGGTGCTCTTGTTGAAGAGTCTAAACCAATCTTATTCTTAACCTTTCTGCACATAATGTCTAATTGAGCTTCACCGAGACCTGAAACAAGAACGTCACCTGTTTCAATATTCTTTTCAACCTTAAAGGTTGGGTCTTCGTCTTGCATCTTAATTAATTGTTGAATAACCTTTTCTTCATCTTTTGGAGCGGTTACTGCAAGAGAAATAACTGGTGATGGGAACTTAATTGGATCTACTGTAATCTTTGCAGATTGATCACAAAGTGTATCATTTGTGAAAGTGTTAGCAAGTTTTGAGAAAGCACCGATATCACCTGCACTTAATGATGCAACTGATTCTTGTTTCTTTCCACATACTACATAGATTGTACCAATTCTTTCTGGTTTGCCTTGTGTTGCATTCCAAACTGTATCACCTGATGAAACTTTACCTTGGATAACCTTAAAGATATTCATCTTTCCTGCATATGGGTCTACAACTGATTTGAATACTTGAGCTACGAATGGTTTGCTTGGATCTACCTTGAGTTCTACTGCAGCGCCATCTTTTGTTGCTTTGTATTCATGAATTTGTTGTGGGTTTGGTAATAAGTCTACGATTCTGTCTAATAAGTTAACAATACCAACTGATGGAATTGCGTTTCCAGCAATAGCTGGAATGAATGCTCCGTTATCGATAGCTACTAAGAAACCACGTCTAATTTCTTCTGGTGTGAATTCTTCACCATCGAAGAACTTAAGTGTTAATTCTTCGTCTGATTCTGCTACCATTTCCATTAACTTATCTTTAATTTCAGATACTTTACCAGAAAGTTCTGCTGGTAATTCGATTTCTTTCTTTGTTAAGTCATAAGCTTTTGCTGATAAGATATCAACATAACCTACCATCTTTCCGCCCTTCATAATTGGAGCTTCGATAGGTATAACTGATGGATAAGAAGCTGAAATTGCGTCGATTGTTGAGAAGAAGTCTGCGTTTTCTTTTTCTACACCGTTTACAAATAACATTGCTGGAACTTTCATTTCAGAACAAACATCAATTGCTCTTTCTGTACCAACTGTTAATGAACCAGAAGCTTGTGTAACGATAATTGCAGCGTCTGTTGCAGATAATGCAGCAATCATATCTCCTTCGAAATCGAAGAATCCTGGAACGTCCATGATGTTGATTTTGTTGTTCTTATGGATAGCATATCCAAGAGCCATAGAAATAGATATTTTACGTCTAATTTCTTCATCATCATAGTCCATTGTTGATGTGCCATCATCGACTCTACCAAGACGTGTTGTTGTCTTTGCTTCGAACATCATAGCTTCTGCTACAGATGTTTTACCTTCACCAGAGTGACCGATGAGAGCTACGTTTCTAATAAATTCGTATGAATAATCTTTCATTTTGCACCTCTATAAATATTTTACAAATATAACTAGTCTAAATTGCGCTAGCGTTTTATATGATATAATAAATAAAAATTATTAGCAAACATTTTTTATATTACTTGTTAAATTATTTTTATACTAAAAAAAGAACAAAAATGGTCTTATTTTGGTTGCAATAGGCTAAAACATGTGTTATTATAATCAAGCAATTTTGAAAACAAATAGGAGAAAGATTAATGCCTAATATTAAATCTGCAAAGAAAAGAGTTAAAGTATCAGAAAGACAACATAATGAAAATGTTGCAGTTAAATCATACATCAAAAACACAGTTAAAAAGTACAATGAAATGATCGCAGCTGGTGACAAAGACGCAGCTACAGCATTCCTTCCAACAGTTTATTCTGCACTTGATGAAGGTGTAACAAAAGGTGTATTAACAAAGAATTCTGCTAGCAGAAAGAAAGCAACTTGCGGTCGTTCTTTAACAAACCTTAGCAAATAATTTTTATATTACATATAAATGTGAGCTCGATTTATACTAATCGGGCTTATTTTTATACTTATTTTTTGGATTTTTTAACTAAAATAATTGTCATTACAACTATACTTGCAAGAGCTACAGTAATAGCTGTAGAAATTAACCAAATTTGCCATAGTGGCATTTTAAAATCACCATCCCTTGTAGATTTTGTAACATTTAAAGTTACGCTGAAGTCTGATTTTGCCGAATTAACGGTTACATACACATTATAAGTTCCAACTTGTTGTGGTTTATAGTTTAAAGTTGCTCCTTCATTAACAAATTCATTATTAACATACCACATAATTTTTGGAGCATGATCTGGGTCTACATATTGGAAATCTTTAATAGATAAATGTAATTCTTCCCCTGTTTCTATATCTACATTACCTGTTGGCAGCTCATCATCTGCTAAAATTTTAACTTTAGTTGGAGTTAAATAATAATATTCCATTGTGAAAGTTAATTCATTAGATTGAACATGATTTGCGCCATTGTTATATGTTAAAACTGAGTAAATATGTGTATAACCCTGTCTATTATCTGGCATATATGTAATTGATTTACCAGTTCCTATCAAGGTATCTCCTTGTCTATTACTATCTTCTGGGTCATATGTATACCATTTTAGATTTGGTGCATATTGATATTCTACAGGCTGAATTGACGCTTCAAGTGTAATTTCATGTCTTATATCAAGAGTTTGTTTTAAATCCTTTGAAGAGATTGTGATAGCGTCAGGAGGTATAACATATTCACCGCTTGAATCGTCCAAGAAATCTGTTTCTAGTAATTTATCTATTTGTAGATATGAAACCTTTATATCATCAACCATATTTGAGTATGTTGAATATGTGGTAAATGCTTTAATAGCATTTGTTGTAGGTTCTTTTTCCTCGTCTGCAAATATTCCACGATATTTCATTGTTAAAAGTGCTGCAGCAAAGGAAACCATTGGAGCAGACATTGAGGTTCCAGATAATTCACCATAGTGAATTCCATCTTCATCAAATTTATATTGAGCTGCTTTATCAAATAAATCAGTTACAGATGAAATAATTTCATATCCTGGAGCTGCTATTTCATATTGATTACCTCTTGCAGAATTTGTAGATAATGTTGGAGTATTATTTGCTCCCGGTTTTGAATTCATTACACCAATAACATAAGAACTTGCTGCAGGATAATAATTCTTTTTATCCCCATTATTACTTGCTGCTGCAACTAATACTGAGCTTGCTGCATAAGTTGGAAGTGACGAACTATTAAATTGAGTACCATCTGATGCAAAAGACATATTAATTACATCTGCACCATTATATGTTGCAAAATGAAGTGCTCCATCTGTTGGTGAAAAGATATCATCTGCATTGTAATAATTCTTATTTCCAGAACCCACATAAGATGCTTTTACAGGCATAATCTTTATATATTTTTCAAGTTCTAAATAATGAATTAACACGGCTAGAATACCGGAAACATGAGTTCCATGAGAATCATAAGCGGTATCTGATAAATCTGATACTTCATCCCCATTTCTATCTGGCGCAACGTTTTTTCCAATGATTTCACCATTCTCATCTCTTAATAAAACATCATATGGAGAAATCTCATCTGGCCCTAAAACTTTGGCTGCACCATTTTGGTCATATGCTCCAGTAAATAAAGGATGATCTACATCTATTCCACTATCTACAACAGCAACAATTACAGGATGATCTTCTAGATATTCCCAATTAATATCATCATGCATATCTGAGAGTAAGAATTTAGCTCTATCCAATCCAAGATAATGTTCAGAAAAATACCAATCATAATCTACACCAACTCCATGTTTATCTTGGTTTGCATCCATATAAGTTTCTGGCAATTGAGCATAGGCAACATTTGTATTTATAAAGCAAATTGCAAATATAAAGATAAAGGTTATCACAAGTGATAAACTAATAAATACTTTATTAAATTTGCAACTTCTAATTTTCATTATTTTATCCACGTAACATTATTATCTTTATCTATTGTTCCCCACTTACCATCTTTCTTGACTTTTGCTTCACCGTCTTCAAAATGGGTAGCTGCATCATACATAATTGGAATTACTTCTTTACCAGTATGATCTATAAAGCCAACCTTACCATTTAATCCAACGACAGCAAGTCCTTAAAAGAAAGACATTGCAAGTTCATATTTAAGGTCAATAACTACGTTATTCTTTTCATCAATATATCCACATTTATCATCCAATTCCACAGAACATAATCCTTCTTGGAATCCATATGCTTCATCATACATACATGGAATAACTGTTTTAAAACCATCATAAAAACCCCACTTTCCACCTTTTTGGATTTTTCTCCATTGATCTGAAAGTAAAGGCTCAGTTATTTTAGTCTCTTTTTTAGTCTCTTTTGTAATTTCTTCAGCCTTGATAATATTATCTTTTGCTGCGCCTGTTACAAACTTAGATTTCTTCTCTACAACATGTACTTCTTTTTCTTCTTTTTTAGGAGATGAAACAATGATTTTTTCTTCAAGTGGTTTAAAGTATAAACCATGTTCGTTTAATGCGTCTTTAATTTCAAGCAAAATACGTTTATTCAGAGTCTGAATTTTATACATATCATGCTCTGTTCTTCTACATAAATCGGCAGTTACGTTAATTCTGTTGTTTTTTAAAAGAGTAATTGTTTCAACTTTTAGAGACAAATCTTCAACTTTAATTTGAAGTAAGCTTGCTTCGAAATATAATGGTTCTTCTTTTATATTCTTTTGTGGTTTATTCTTTGAATAAAATCTTTGTTTATTCTTATTTTTTCCACTTTTTTTATTGTTATTATTTATATTTTTATCGCTCATTTTTTGTAATTCCTTATTGTAATATTCTACCACTTTTTTTCTAATCTTACAATAATTTCATTCATTGACTTATTATACTCATAAATGTATAATAAACCTATGGCAAAAAGTTCTAAAATAAATTCACTATTATTGATAATAATATTTGTACTAATCTTTGCAACTGCAATGACAGTACTATTATCTTCAAATACTGACACAACTTTTGCCCAAGTTAACCAAACCAATTTCGATATCTTATTCCCATCTAATCATTATATTCAGCTTAGCAATCCTACCTACATTGCGAAAAGTAGCGAATACTTAGCAATTTATGATGAAACTGAAAAGGTTATCCTTACTATAGATACAAATAACAGTCAAAAAATAATTGATGTAAGCAATTATTACCCATTAAAAAACTTATTTATCTTAGATAATGTCGTTTTAATTCAATATACAGTTAACAACACAACCACATATTCCAAATACAATATAGAAACATCTACATCATTTGAAGAAGTGACATTTACTGCACCACAAGAAGGTGTACAAGCCATGGCGTCAGATGGATCTCTTCTCTATGTAAAATCATTAGATGGACACATGGCATTATATGATTCTTCATTTAATGTACACGCAACGATGGATGGAAGTTTGGATTGTTTATATGGAAAGGCTGTTAGATTTGCTGGACACAATGAAAAAATAGCATCTTTTGCAGTTGATGAACAATTTGAACTCAGTATTGCAACTATTTCTACAAAAGCAATTAATGCAAATAGTTTAGCTGGATCTTCCCTTCCAAAATCTGTTGATTTTAACGGAACATATGTATTTGCATATTATGATGCAACACAAACATTCTCTGTATATAGTGCAAATACGGCTGAAAAGATATTTGACTATGAATTTAGTTTAGATCAATTTGTAGTATTTGGAAATGATATCTATATAATAAATGAAGACAAGATTTACATTTATAATGTAAACAATGATGTAACTTCACTAATTTTAAGATCTTACTTTGCTAAGGTTGGCAATGATGTTGAGCACTTAAATGCTCCAAAGGCTGCACAAATTAGTGGAGATTATTTATATATTGCTGATACAAATAACAACAGAGTTTTAATCTATGATTATGTCACAGACTCATATGTTACACAAATTACATGTTTAAAACCTGAAGATATTGTTTATGTATCCAACAAAAAATGGTTTGTTTTATCTAGCAACAAAATAATAGAGTTTGAAAAGACCTCTCAAAAAGCCGAATATTCTCTTGGTGAAAACTTCACTATTAAATCCATTACATGGATGGGTAAGCTTTATATACTAGCAACAGATGGTATGTCTACATCTGTATATGTGTTATATGCAGGATCTTTTTATAAACTCTTCACAGTTAATAATGCAACAGACATAACATCTACTCAAGACGGTTCATTTATTTATGTTCTAAGTGGAAGCGTAGGAAGTCAAATTATTACTTGCTATGATGACAAAGGAACAAAATCTTTAGTAGAGCTTAACCTTAATGATGTTAATGCAAAGAAAATACAAGTTGATACAGTTGGTAATTTGTATGTATTAACAAGTGAATATCATATAATGTCATACACAAGACAAGCTGTATCCTATGACAAGAAAGAAGAGCTTAACTTCACTAATGATATTTATAAAATAAATATAAACAGCTTCTCTCTTGCCCCTGATAACAAAGTTATATTTAGCAATAATGATTCATTTATTGGAATTGCAGACATGGAACATGTAGATAGTATTACTCCAACTCCAGCTCCAGATATTTCTAATTCCAGTGTGAAGATATATAAGACAAACGCAACTACACTATTCTTCATTGAACCAAATTCACTAGAAGATGCAATTATTGTAGATGAAAATGTTTTAATTCCAGTATTTGAAAATGCATCTCAAGTCCAAAATCTATTATATGGTTATTATGATGGAAAATTTGGATATTTCAATGTTTCATTCTTAACACTTCAAGATGAGACTGATGCAGCAGATTCATACTTAGTTACAATTGTGGACAATGTCCGTTTATATAAATTCCCATTTGAAACAGCCGAGTATAAAACTGTTGGACAAAACTACGTTGTTCGTTTCTTAAATAACGTATCTGATTTTGATAATGCAAGATGGTACAAAATCGAAACAAATGATAATAAAGTTTATTACATTTTAAGAGAAAGTGTTACTTTATCTGAAAATGATGAACCAACAGATACGCCAAAATATGGAAAAGCACAAGCGAAACGTATTGGTGGACAAATCAACCTATACTCTACTCCAAATGACAATAGTGATGTAATAATGAAGATATCTGATGGACAAAAAATGGAGATTTATGATGAAATTTCTGGTTATTACTATGTAAATTATAACGGACATGCAGGATACACAAAGGTAGATGATGTTAAGCTTAGTGGTTTAACATCCACACAAAAGATAGGAATTATACTTGCAGTTTTAGCTATAGCGGCAGGCGGTGCAATTTTTGTTTCAACTAACCTTGCAAGAAAGAAAAACAAGAATCAATAGTTATGAAGAATTCATTAAAGAACAGAGCATTAATATCTCAAGGTTGGTACCAATTTACAGAAAATTTGGCATATGCTTTAATCAACAAAAAAATAGACAAGAATATAGAATATATTCAAAAGATTAGATATGGCCATGCCAAAGCTAATGTTGCAAACATTATGTATAGACGAGATTTAGAAGGAGTTAAAAAACCTGTTCTACTCTATATCCATGGTGGTGGCTGGATATCTGGAAAGCTTAATCTAAGAAATCAATATATCCAAGAATATGCTAAACTAGGATTCTTCTCTTTTTCTATAGACTACACTGTAGCTCCACAAGCTATTTATCCAACACCAATCCAAGAAATATTCAACGCATTAGATTGGCTTTATGATAATAAAGACATTTACAATGTAGATTTAGATAATGTTTTAGTTGCTGGAGAGTCTGCTGGATCTTATTTTATTGCAATGCTAGCAGAACTTAAAAACAATCCAGAAAAAATGGAGAAAATAGGAGTTTCATCCAAATATATTAATAAAATTAATATTAAGGCTCTTGTTTCTATTTGTGGAGCAATTGATTTAAGAAGAATTGTGGATAAGAGTAAGAAGCAATCCAAATTCCCAGATATTAAATTATTTGCTGAAGCATTTGTTGGAAAAAGCGGAAAAGAGTTTAACGAGTGGATTACCTCTGAGGCTGCAGATGATGCTTGCCCAAAAATTACTCCATCCTTCCCTCCAACATTCGTTGTATGGGCTACAGCGGACTATTTAAGGTATGATAGCTTTGATATCATGAAAGAATTTGACGAGAACAAAGTTGAATATGCTCAATTTGAAGCAAACAAAGAAATTAAAAACCATGCGTGGGCAATTATGACACAATTCCCTACTGCAAAACTTTGTTTTTATTACACATGTAAATTTATTTTGCCAAAATTTTCAAATTATTTTGAAGAAATAGATGATTATTGGCATTTTAAAAATTAAAATAAATGAGAGATAAAAATTACTTAAGGGGTAAATTATGATTAACTATTCAGAAAAATTGAATCCAGTAGCAAGAGATATGAAGCCAAGTGGCATCAGAAAATTCTTTGAAATCGCTGCAACTAGAAAAGATTGTATATCTTTAGGTGTTGGCGAGCCAGACTTCATTACACCAAAAGCATTTAGTCAAGCCGGTATTGATTCCATTTTAAATGGAAAAACTCAATATACAGCCAATGCTGGTTTAATGGATCTTAGAAAAGCAATTGCTAAATACACCAAAGATTTTATTGGTGTTGACTATGATCCAGCAAGTGAGATTATTTTAACAGTTGGTGCATCCGAAGGTATTGATGCAGCATTCAGAGCAATTTGTGCTCCTGGCGATGAAATTCTTATTCCAGAACCATGTTTTGTATGCTATTCACCACTTGTATCTTTAACAGGTGCAAAACCAGTATCTGTAAAATGTACAATTGAAAATGAATTCAAATTAATGCCAGATGCAGTTGAAGCTGCAATTACAGACAAGACAAAAGGTATCTTAATTGCTTATCCAAACAACCCAACTGGTGGAATCATGGAAAAGAGCGATTTAGAAAAACTCGTTCCAATCATTGAAAAACATGATTTAATCGTATTTAGCGATGAAATCTATGGCGAATTAACATATAACAATATTAAGTTTACATCTATTGCATCTTTAGGAAATATGAGAGAAAGAACAATTGTTCTTTCAGGATTCTCTAAGGCATTTGCAATGACAGGATGGAGACTTGGATATCTCCTTGCTCCAAAGGAAATCGTATCTGTTGTTTATAAGATTCACCAATATGGTATTATGTGTGCTCCAACAGCTGCTCAATATGCCGCTCTTGCCGCATTAAATACAGGATTTGAAAATGGATTTGCAGAAGTTAAATACATGAGAGATAAATACAATGAAAGAAGACAATACTTGGTATCTAGACTCAATGCTATGGGACTCACCTGTTTTGAACCAAGAGGAGCTTTCTATGCATTCCCATGTGTAAAATCAACTGGATTGGATGGCGAAGCATTTGCTTATGCACTACTTGATGCTAAGAACGTCGCTGTAGTTCCTGGTGGCGCATTTGGAGAATCCGGTAAAGACTTTATTAGAATCTCTTACGCATATTCAATAGAAGCCATTAAGAAGGCTCTAGACCTTATCGAAGAATTCTTAAACGAAAGAAAGTAATTAAAAATTAAGCAAAAATAAAAGGGATACAAAAAAGTATCCCTTTTTTAATGCTATTTAACGACTATTTTTGGAATTTAGCATCCACAAACATATATTGGTTGAACTCATCATCTCCAATTTGATCTGCTTTTCTTTTTCTAATCTCTTTTGCAGGAATTCCTCCAACTAATGTATATGGTTCTACAGATTTAGTGACGATGGCTCCTGTTGCGACAACTGCACCTTCTCCAATAGTTACTCCTGGAAGAAGCGTGCTATTTGTATATACTTTGGCATATTTTCCAATTACAACAGGCTTATATGTTCTATCTTCATGATTTTGTTCAGAATGTCCGTGCGTGAATATCTTTGTATATTCTGTAATGATTGAGAAATCTTCAAACTTCACTCCACCTTTTGAATCTATATAGCAGCAATGATTCCAAGAAACATTATTGCCAACTTCTATTAAATGGCCATAGTTAAATCTGCAACCTTCGTTTGCAATAAAGCCATCTCCACATTTCTTAAATAGTTTCTTTGCAATAATTTGTCTTAAAGGAATAGCAAAATCTACATTTATACCTAAAGCTACTCTATCTAAACTCTCCCATAAAATATGCAAATTTCTTTGCTCATTTGTATATGGATTAAGTTCGTATCCAACAGGAAGATAATCTCCCCATAATTTAAATGTTTCTAACATTTCTTCATTAAAATCATGGATACCAACAATATCCAATGCTTTTAGCATTGATTTATTATCTAGCCCGTTTTGTATAAGTATCTTTAGATCATTTAGTTTACTATCTACTATACTCATTTATTCTAAATCCTTTGCAACTTTATATGCTGCTGATGTTGCGTCTGCAATTCTTCCTATTTTTGTTGCATCTCCGATACAGAAGAGTTTATCATACTTACCTTCAAGTTCTTTCATTAAGCCGTTAACTGGACGAGAACCTAGAGATAAGATAATAACATCTGAATCTATATGCTCTGATGCACCTGTTACTTTAATCTTACCTTTCTTAATAGAAACTGGAGATACAACGATACCTGTATCATCAATTTCTTCAAGTTTATGAGAGCATACAAATTTTGTGCCATTTGCCTCAAGTTTTGGAAGACAATCCATCTTATGTTGGAACCAAGTTGTTGGAGCAACTTCAGATGCCATTTCAACGATTGTTAAATCATTATCTTCAGCAAGTAATTCTGCTGTTTCAAGTCCAGTCATACCAGAACCAATGAGTGCAATCTTTTTACCCTTTAAGGTAACTTTACCTGTTAAGATATCTGTTGTTGTATAAACATTCTCTTTTTCTACACCCTTAATTGATCTTGGTTTAATAGCTGTACCACCTGTTGCAATAATCACTGCATATGGTTTATATTGAGCAATAATTTCTGGAGTTGCTTCAGTATTGAATACTAGTTCTACTCCATTTTTAATACATGCGGTCTTTAGGTCTTCACAGCACCATGCAATCTTTTCTTTGTGTGGTGGCATAGATGCGAGATTCAATTGTCCACCGACATCTTTTTCTTTTTCAATAATGATTGGTTTAAATCCACGCTTTGCAAGGATTTCACCTGCGGTTAATCCGCCTGCGCCCGCGCTAACAATAACAACTACTCTACCATCGACATCTTTCTTAAGACCTGCTGTAAAATATTCACTTTCACT
>JAEEGL012959604.1_pt1 | contig 11653 bp, 10 predicted proteins | sample 9134231 | NCBI WGS metagenome assembly JAEEGL01 (sample SAMN16246548, study PRJNA631951) | gut metagenome | biome: gut microbiome; feature: rumen; material: fiber-attached | host: Bos | place: Iran: Karaj | collected 2018-10 | reverse complement strand
TAGACGCCCTCATCGGCGGCGAAGGCAACGGCGGCGTCATCTATCCCGCCATCCACGCCGGCCGCGACGCCATGGTGGGCGTGGCCCTCTTCCTGAGCAACCTCGCCCATAAGAAGATGAAGGTGAGCGAACTGAAGCAGACCTACCCGCAGTATTTCATTGCCAAGAACAAGATCCAGCTCAGCGACAGCGCCCTCATCGGAAAGATCCTGGACCAGCTGAAGGTCATCTACGCCAAAGAAGATGTCAATACCATCGACGGCGTGAAGATCAGTTTCGAGCAGAAAAAACAGTGGGTCCATTTGCGTAAATCCAACACCGAACCCATTATCCGCATCTATGCCGAGGCCGGCACCATGACCGAGGCGGAAGCCCTTGCGAATGAGGTGATCGGGGTGGCCAACCGCATTATCGGCTGATGTTTTCGTTCCGGACCACACCGCTGGAGGACCAGCTGGACAGAGCCCTGATGGACGGCAAGGTGGGGTGTTTCTGCACCCAGAACTGCTGGGACACCGCACGGGGACGTTACCTGTACGACCTGTTCCGGCAGCGCGGCAACCTTGCCGCCCTGTTCATGCCCGAGGGAGCCGAGCTTACGCCCGGCACCAACCACATCGTCTTTGAGGTTGACCGGCTGAAAGACCTGCATGCCGTCGTCGTGGAAATCCAGGACGCCGGCGCCCGGTATTTCAACTACACCAAAGACGTCTTCCGGCTGATGGAATGCCTGAACGGCCTGGGAGATGCCTCCCCCGCCCTCTATGTGGTAGACCATATCAACCCGGCCGGACGCTACGTGGAAGGCACCATGCCCGCGGGTCCCGTGGAGCCGCATACGCCCAAGGTGGCCCACCGGCACGGCCTTACGCTGGGAGAACTGGCCACGCTGTACTACAACGAGATTGGCGCCCGTTTCCCCCTGCATATCGTATCGGCCCTGGCGGGAGCCCAGGCCCGGCAGATCCTGCCGTGGACCATCGCCCCCGCATCGGATATCCCCGGGATGTTCACGTGCGAGATGTACAGTGGCGGCGGCTTGTGGAACAACACCACCATCACTCCGGGCATCGGCACGGCACGGCCGTACGAGTATTTCGGGGCCCCGTTCATCAAACCGAATGCGCTGGAAACCGTTCCCGCCCCGCAAGGCGTGCTTATGCGCCCGTGTACCTTCACCCCGGCTGCCGGGCGGTACCAGGGCGAGCGCTGCGCGGGCTGGCAGATCATGCTGGAACCGGGAGCCGAGTACCACTCGCTCCTGCACACCCTCCAGTTGATGCGTTTCCTCTCCGAACGATACTCGCAGTTCGAGTTCACGGAAGGCTTCCACGCCAAGCTGGCCGATCCGGTCCTGGAGTCCTACCTCCGGGGCGACATCTCTTTCCAGGAGGCTCGGGAGCACGTAAAACTGGAAGAACAGAAATGGATTCGCAAGGCCAAACGCTTCTCCCTGTACGACGACCAGCCCTATCGCATCAAATAGCAAGAAAAATTGCGGGAAAGAGTTGGAAATGCCGAAAAATGTGCGTATATTTGCGGCCCGATTTAGAAACAAAGTTTAATTATTATAGCAATGAAAAAAGGAATTCATCCCGAAACCTACCGTCTTGTAGCTTTCAAGGATATGTCCAATGAAACGGTGTTCATCACCCGTTCCTGCGCCGAAACCAAAGAGACCCTTATGGTGGACGGCGTGGAGTACCCGGTTGTCAAGGTGGAAATCTCCAACACTTCCCACCCCTTCTATACGGGCAAGGTCAAGCTCGTGGATACCGCCGGTCGCGTGGACAAATTCTACCAGCGATACAAGAGCCGTCAGAAATAATTCTGGCAGAAAAGGTTACAAAAGCGGCTACCCCGAGCGGGCAGTCGCTTTTTCATAGAAAGACCCATGAAAGCAATCGGTACTATCCTCCTGTTGATTTGTTCCAACGTCCTTATGACGCTGGCCTGGTACGGACACTTGAAACTGCAGCAGATGAAGGTGACGGACAACTGGCCCCTCATTGGCGTCATCCTCTTTTCCTGGGGTATCGCCTTCTTTGAATACACCTTTATGGTGCCCGCCAACCGGATGGGCTTCGCGGAGAACGGCGGTCCTTTCTCGCTCATCCAGCTGAAAGTAATCCAGGAAGTGATTACCCTGACGGTTTTCACCGTCGTGGCCCACTTCCTGTTCCAGGGACAGACCTTCCACTGGAACCATTTTGTAGCCTTCGGCCTGCTGGTTCTGGCCGTATTCTTCGCTTTTTTAAAGTAGAAGAGGCAGAAAAATTTGGAGATAAGAATTTTTTGCGTACCTTTGTACTCCCAAACCAAACGCTCGGTTCGTATAACGGTTAGTACTCAAGATTCTCAATCTTGCAATAGGAGTTCGATTCTCCTACCGAGTACCCAGACGGTGGCCCTTCGGTCACCGTTTTTTTTATGCCGAAATCACACCGCTGGCGAGGACTTCGTCTCCGTCGTAGAGGGCCGCGAACTGACCGGGGGTGATGCCCCGCTGGGGTTCGTCGAAGAGGATGTACAGCCCGCTTTCGCGGCGGAAGACCCAGGCGTCCTGCAGGGGCTGGCGATACCGGATGCGGACCCGGTAACGGTGCATTCCGCCAAGGGCCGGAAGACCGCCGGGACGGACCTCGTGTATTTCTTCCGGTAAAATACGCAAACAGCTGCGTGACAACCCCTTATGTGTATGGCCTTCACCCACGTAAATCCGGTTGGAAGGGATGTCTGTAGCCAGGACGAAAAGGCTGTCCTTGTGCCCGCCGATGTTCAGGCCCTTGCGCTGCCCCACGGTGTAGAACTGGGCGCCGTCGTGGGTGCCCACAATCCTCCCGAAAGGGTTCTCCTTCCAACGGGTCTTGCGCACATGCTTCTTTCCGCTGCGGTAGGTCTCCGTCTCAAAGGGGATGTCGTAGTGCAGCGGGGCGGCCAGCAGGGCCAGGTCTTCCTCCGTCAGGGCCTCCAGCCGAGCGGGATCGTAGACGTTGCGGGCAGCGGCAGCCGTACATTTATCTTCTGAAATATAACTGGTTACGGCATGGAAATCCGTTCCGGCGGTCACCAGGGAGGTCAGCCGTTCCACCTGGCGGGTGTAGAGCGGATCGGACGCATACCAGGCGTCGTAGACTTCCACCACCTCTCCCGGAACGCTCTTGAGCTGCTGCTGCAGGAAGACCGGCAGGTCCACCTTTCCCACAAAGCAGATGCCCTGGGAGTCCTTCTTATCGGCCGACGGCAGGTCGGCCTCCGCGGCCAGGGCCCGGACCTCCTTCTTGAGCAGATGGCCGATGGGAAACAACGCCTTGGAAAGCTGGTCCTGGGTAAGCTGGCACAGGAAATAGCTCTGGTCCTTGCCCGGATCCACCCCCGCCAGCAGGCGGAAGGACCCGTCAGGAGCCTGCTCCCGGCGGCAATAGTGGCCGGTGGCCACGCAATCGGCCCCCAGGCGGGCTGCCGCCTTCAGAAAGGCATCGAACTTGATTTCCCGATTGCAGAGGACATCGGGATTGGGCGTGCGGCCGCGGGCATATTCATCGAACATGTAATCCACCACGCGGGCCCGGTATTCCTTGCTCAAATCCACGAAATAGAACGGGATGCCGATTTTGCGGGCCACCATCTCGGCCACGAAGCGGTCTTCTTCCCACTCGCAGTCACCGTGCAGGGTGCCTTCCGTGTCGTGCCAGTTCTGCATGAACATGGCAAAGACATCGTACCCCTGCCGCTTGAGCAACAGGGCCGCGACGGAAGAATCCACGCCTCCGGATAAACCTACGCATATTTTCATCTGCAATCCGTTCCTATTATTGATGCAAATATAGATAAAAAACACTATATTTGTAAGAATTCAGTAACTGAAAAAGGATATGAGAAACACGAATTGCGTTATCCGCTACCGCGAATACGATTCCCTGGAAGAGCTCGAACCCAAGGACCGGGCCCTGACCGAGGCGGCCATCGAGGCGCAGAAAACATCGTATGCCCCTTATTCTCAGTTTAATGTGGGAGCAGCCGTCCGTCTGGAAGACGGGACGGTGGTGAAGGGTTCCAACCAGGAAAACGCCGCGTCTCCGGCCGGCTTGTGCGCCGAACGGACCGCCATGTTTGCCGCCAGCGCCCAGCATCCGGGACTGGCCATGGAAAGCATTGCCATTGCGGGAGGTCACCGTTATACCATTACCGAACAGCCGGTGAGTCCGTGCGGCTCCTGCCGCCAGGTCATGTCGCAATACCAGCGCAAATCCGGCGTTCCCATGTCCATCATCCTGTACGGAACGGACAATATCAAGGTTTTCGACCGCGTAGAGGATATCCTCCCCTTTATTTTTGATTCGCTGGAAACGAAGAAGTAAGCCATGAAGGAATTTTGGCAAATCATGCTGCGCTATGTGGCGCCCTATAAACGGTTCCTGGGCGGAGCCGTCATTATGAATATCCTGTCGGCGGTCCTGAACATTTTCTCGTTCGCCCTCATCATCCCCATGCTCAAGATCCTGTTCGGACTGGAACAGGGGTCATACGAGTTCATCCCCTGGGATGCCGCCGGAACGGACCTGATGGGCAAACTCACCAACAACTCGTATTACTATGTGACCGAGTTCTCGCAGACCATCGGCGCCTCCAAGGTCCTCCTGCTGCTCTGCCTTTTCGTGAGCGTGACCACCATCCTCAAGACCGCCTGCTATTTCGGCGCGTCCGCCGTGATGATTCCCATCCGCACCGGCGTGGTGAAGGACATCCGCATGGAAATCTACAACAAGATCCTGAGCCTGCCCATCGGCTTTTTCTCCGAAGAGAAGAAGGGCGACATCATCGCCCGCATGAGCGGTGACGTGCAGGAGGTGGAGAATTCCATCACCAGTTCCATCGAGGTCCTCATCAAGAATCCCATCCTGATTATCTTCTACTTCGGCACGCTGCTCTTTATCAGCTGGCAGCTGACGCTGTTCACCATCATCTTTGTCCCCGTCATGGGCTGGATCATGGGCGCCATCGGCAAACAGCTCAAACGCGGCTCGCTGGAAGCCCAGGCCCTCTGGAGCGACACCATGTCGCAGGTGGAAGAGACCCTGGGCGGCCTTCGTATCATCAAGGCCTTCAATGCCGAAAAAGGCATGTCCGGCCGCTTCGACGGGGTCACGGGGGCCATGCGGCGCAAACTGAACCGCGTCACCATCCGCCAGGCTTCGGCCCACCCGGTGAGCGAGTGCCTGGGTACCATCATGATCTGCATCGTGCTCTGGTTCGGCGGCACCCTCATCCTTTCGGACAACGCCCCCATCGATGCCCCGACCTTCATCTACTATATGGTCATCCTGTACAGCGTCATCAACCCGCTGAAGGAGTTCTCGAAAGCCAGCTACGCCATTCCGAAGGGTCTGGCATCCATGGAACGCATCAACAAGATCCTCGAAGCCGACAATTCCATCCAGGAGCCCGTGCAGCCGGCCAAACTGGACGGTTTCCGCGAGAAAATCAGCTTCCACGATGTCAGTTTCCGCTACAACGACAGCCGGCAGATTCTGTTCGATATTGACCTGGATATCGAGAAAGGAAAGACCGTCGCGATCGTGGGTGAATCGGGTGCCGGAAAATCCACGCTGGTGGACCTGATCCCGCGTTTCTATGATCCCTCGAAGGGAAAGATTACCATCGACGGTACCGATATCCGCGACCTCCGTTCGGCCGACCTGCGGTCCATGATGGGCATCGTGAACCAGGAGCCCATCCTCTTTAACGATACCATCTTCAACAACATTGCCTTCGGCGTGGAGGGAGCCACCATGGAACAGGTGGTAGAGGCGGCCAAGGTTGCCAACGCCCACGAATTCATCATGGAGAAGGAGGAGGGTTACCAGACCAAGATCGGCGACCGGGGCGTCAAGCTTTCGGGCGGCCAGCGGCAGCGGCTTTCCATTGCACGCGCCATCCTCAAGAACCCGCCCATCCTCATCCTGGACGAGGCTACGGCTTCGCTGGATACGGAATCGGAGCGTATCGTACAGGAAGCGCTGGACCATCTGATGTCCACCCGCACCACCATTGCCATCGCCCACCGGCTTTCCACCATCAAGAATGCCGACGAGATTATCGTCATGAAAGAGGGTCGCATCGTGGAACGCGGCCGACACGACGAGTTGCTGGAGCTGGATGGCTATTATAAGAAACTCCACGACATGCAAGCCTTGTAAAATGAATACGGTTAAACGCATCAAGATACCCTTTATCGAGGGGCTGGAGCAGCTTTCCTTCGAGGAACTGGACCTGGCCTTGGAGAAAGCGGGCAGCAAATTCCCCGTCTGTGAGAACAACTGGCCCGCCGCCTTCCCCTACGGGCCCGACTGCAACGGCGTCATTGCCCGCAGCAAAGACTACCTGGTCCTCGCCTACCATGTGCGCGGACTGGATATCCGGGGCACTGAAATGGAAGATAACGGGAATACCTGGGAAGACAGTTGCTGCGAATTTTTCGTCACGCACCCCTTCGACGGGACGTATTACAATTTCGAGCTGAACTGCATCGGCACCCTGCTGGCCGCCAAACGGACCAGCCGGACCGAAAAGGTCATGTTCACCCCCGAACAGCTTTCGCAGGTGAGGCGTTTTACCTCTTTCCAGCATCAGGCCGTAGAGATATCGGACCGCGTGTTCAGCTGGTCCTCCGCCCTGCTTATTCCGTTCCGGCTGATTGGGATAGACCCGGCCAGCCTGCCGGTGAGCCTGCGGGGGAATTTTTACAAATGCGGCGACAAAACGGCCCACCCCCACTACCTGAGCTGGAATCCCATCAAGACCCCGAAACCGGATTTCCATCGGCCCGAATTTTTTGGAGAACTGATTCTGCGATAACGACATGGACCACAGCAACCGCATCCTGGCTCGGATTGTCCTGATCTTCTACCTCGGACTCATTGCCTTTGCCTGTTTCGGACATTTTGACAAATTGCCCGAAATGAATCCCTATTTCCTGGGCATCCCCAAAGATAAGGTGGTTCATTTCCTTATGTTCTTCCCCCTGCCCTTCCTTATGTGGCTGGCCCTGGACAAATATACCACCAAAGCCTGGCATTCCCTGCTGTTCGTGATTGGGGCCTTCCTGGTAGGCAGCCTTATTGCCGCCGCAACGGAAGTAGGTCAGTATTACACGGGATACCGGTCGGCCGACGCCCTGGATTTCTTTGCAGACACCCTGGCCATGGCCATCTGTTCCCTCCTTGTCTTCATTTTAGACATAGCCAAACAAGAATGAAACGTCTTTTCCTTTTCTGCTTCCTTCTGGCAGGCACGTCGCTTGCCGCCCAGAGTCCGCGCGAATTCAAAGCCACCTGCGACACCTTGCAGGTTCGCCTGAAAGAACGCACCACCGTCTTTAGCCGCATCAAGATTGACAAGGTTACGCGGCAGGGTGGCGATATCCTGAATTTCCGTTTCACCCGCGAACTGGCCGACTATCCCTGGCGGACCGAAGACCTGGACTGGTTCCGTTCCCAACTGGCCTCCTGCCTCCCCGAAGAGTATCAGAAATTCACCGTCGGACGTATTCTGTGCAAGGATATGCCCCTGGAAGACTTGGTGGTGAAGGTAGAGCGGAAGGCCGACTACCGGTCTTCCGAGCATCCCTTTGTGGAAGAAGAAGGCGGTATGATTTTCCGCAAGGGCCTTACCGGACGCAACATTGCCCTCTGGCAGAGCCACGGCCGGTATTACGAGCAGAAAACGGCCCGATGGGAATGGCAGCGCGCCCCGGTCCTGCGTACCGTGGAAGACATGTATACCCAAAGTTATGTGGTTCCCCTGCTGATGCCCATGCTGGAGAATGCCGGCGCCTATGTCATGACGCCTCGCGAGCGTGACCCGCAGGTGTACGAATGCGTGGCCGACAATGACCGGGCCTTTGACGAGCCCCGGGAAGGCCTGCTGCGCCGCAGCGGCACCTATTCCGAAACCGGCCGCTGGGAAGATGCCGGAGAGGGCTTTGCCGACGTGAAGCCGTTCTATGTCCTGGACGAGAATCCCTTTACCATGGGAACGGCCCGCCAGGCAGCCTGCGAGCGCAAGGGCGAGGCTTCGGCCACGGCCCGATGGACCGCCGACATCCCCGAACGCGGCGACTATGCCGTCTATGTTTCCTATAAGACCACGCCGAACAGCACGCCTTCGGCCCATTATACCGTCCACCACCTGGGCGGAGAGCAGACCTTCATCGTCAACCAGCAGAAAGGCGGCGGGACCTGGATTTACCTGGGCACCTTCCCCTTCGCTCCGGATCACGAGGGCTATGTAGAATTGGACAATGCCGTCCCCGCCGGCCGCCACTATGACCGGCATTACATGGTAACGGCCGATGCCGTCCGCTTTGGCGGCGGTATGGGTAAGATTGCCCGCGGCCAAGCCGATGCAGACGTCTCTACCTATGAGACTTCCGGTCTCCCCTCCTTCACGGAAGGGGCGCTGTACTGGATGCAATGGGCCGGTGTGGATACCACCGTTACCCGCAGCCATGAGCGGGACGACTATGTAGAAGATTACGGGGACCGGGGCGCCTGGGTGCAGATGATGTCCGGCGGCTCGCGCGTGAACCCGAAGATGGAAGGAAAGGGCATCCCGTTCGACCTGACCCTCGCTTTCCACACCGATGCCGGAACCACCCCGAACGATTCCATCATCGGCACCCTTTCCATCTATACCCACCTGTGCGATGGGGAGAAGAAATATCCCAACGGCGAGGACCGCCTGCTGGGGCGTGTGCTGGCCGATGATGTCCAGACCGCCATCGTAGACGATATCCGCCGCAGCCACGAACCGAACTGGAGCCGTCGCCAGCTGTGGGACCGCTCCTATAGCGAATCCCGCACCACCGGCGTGCCCGGCATGCTGCTGGAACTGCTTTCCCATCAGAATTTTGCCGATATGAAATACGGCCTGGACCCCACGTTCCGCTTCACCGTGAGCCGTGCCATCTATAAAGGCATGCTGAAGTTCCTGAGCAAGCGCTACGGCTTCAATTACGTGGTCCAGCCCCTCCCGGTACGCGATTTCGCCGCCGAGCTGGACAGCAATCTCGTCACCCTTCGCTGGCGGCCCACGGACGATCCGGCCGAGCCGACGGCCGTTCCTACCGGCTACCTGCTGCAGACGCGTCTGGGCGACGGTGCCTTTGACAACGGTATCGTCATCGACCCGTACGAGAGCAACGGTTTCCAGAACGTTTGTTTCTCCATCCGGCCCGGAGAGCTGTACAGCTGGCGTATCATCGCCTTTAACGAGGGCGGCAAGAGTTTCCCGTCCGAGGTGCTTTGCGCCGGCCGTCCCGTGAACAGCAATGGCTTCCAGGTAACGGTGGTGAACGATTTCGACCGCGTTGGCCCGCCGGCCTGGTTCGACAGCCCGGATTATGCCGGCTTTGACGGCAAACTGGATAACGGCGTTCCCTACCTGTATGACATCAGCTATATCGGCGAGCAATACCAGATCCGGCGCAATCTGCCCTGGCTGGACGATGACAATCCCGGTTTCGGCGCTTCTTACACGGATAAGGCAGGTGTCGTGGTTCCCGGCAACACCTTCGATTTTGTCCGTCTCCACGGACAGGCCTTGATGGCAGCCGGTTATCCGTTCTGCTCTGCCAGCCGCGACGCTTTCTGCGCCGGTTATGCGCGCAAGGCCCGGGTCCTGGACATCCTTTGCGGCAAGCAGGTTACCACGCCTTCCGGCCGCCCGGGTGCCGTTCCGTCCCGCTATCAGGTTTTCCCCGAAGACTTCCAGAAGGCCATCCAGGCGTTCACGAAGGACGGCGGACACGTGCTGGTTTCGGGTTCCAATATCGGAACCGATTTGTGGGACCAGGTTTATCCCGGTGGGGCCGACAGCCTGTATCAGGCCCGTGCGCAGCGGTTTGCCCAAGAAGTCCTGGGCTATAAATGGCTCACGAATTATGCCGATGTAAAAGGCGGCGTCCGCTTCCTGCCGGGCGGTCCCCTGTCCGGGAAGGCCTTTACCTACCTGCGGGGTGACGACGGCATTTCCTGGGGTGCCGGCACCGTGGACGGCCTCTCCCCTGCCTGTGACAAGGCGCAGATTTTCCTGCGCTTCTCCCAGAACAGCATCCCTACCGGTATCCTTTTTGACGGAAACGGATACAAGGCCGCCAGCATCGGATTCCCGCTTGAGACGATTGACAATGAGAAAGATATGCAGCGAGTATTGACCACAATCTTAACGTATTTTCGCCGCTGAACGGCACAATAGCCAATTGTATGAACCTATCAGAAAGGGCACGGGTGATGCCCAACTCGCCCATCCGTAAACTGGTCCCCTTTGCCGACGACGCCAAGCGCCGGGGCATCAAGGTTTTCCACTTGAATATCGGCCAGCCGGACATTCCGACCCCCCAGTGTGCCTTGGATGCGTTGCACCGCATCGACCGGACCATCCTGGACTATAGTCCCTCGCAGGGTATCCTTTCCCTCCGGGAGGCCCTGGTCCGGTATTATGCCGGTTTCGGCATCCGCCTGACACCGGAAGAGATTCTGATAACGACAGGCGGCTCCGAAGCCGTGCTGTTCGCATTCCTGTGCCTGCTGGATCCGGGCGATGAAATCATCGTCACCGAACCTTTCTATGCCAATTACAAGACCATGGCCCTGGCCTGCGGAGCCACGGTAAAAACCATCCATACCAAACTGGAAGAGGGTTTCCGCCTGCCGGATGTGGAGGAGTTCGAGGCCCTGGTCACCCCGCGGACCAAAGCCATCCTCATCTGCAATCCCAACAACCCTACCGGCTACCTGTATACCCGGGAGGAGATGCTGCGGATCCGGGACATCGTCAAGAAACACAACCTGGTGCTCATTTCGGATGAGGTGTACCGGGAGTTTGTTTATAGCGACGAGCCGTACCTCTCTGCCATGAATCTGGAAGGGATTGAAGATCAGGTGATTCTGGTCGATTCTGTTTCCAAGCGATATTCTGAATGCGGTATCCGGATTGGCGCCCTGGTCACCCGGAACAAGGACCTGTATGCCGCTGCGATGAAGCTTGCGCAGGCGCGCCTGAGCCCGCCCCTGCTGGGCCAGCTCGTGGCCGAGGCGTCCATCGATGTTCCCAAGAGTTACCTCCAGGGGGTGTACGATGAGTACATCGCCCGGCGCGACTTCCTGGTCCAGGGCCTGCGGGAGATTCCGGGCGTGTCCGTGCCCCTACCGGGCGGCGCTTTCTATGCCATGGCGGCGCTCCCGGTCGAGGATGCCGAGGATTTCTGCAAGTGGTGTCTGACGGATTTCTCCTGGGAGGGAAAGACCGTAATGATGGCTCCCGGCGCCGGTTTCTACGCTACTCCGGGTGCCGGTCGCAACCAGGTCCGCATGGCCTACGTTCTGGAGAAAAAAGAACTTGCCGAGGCACTCATCGTGCTCGGCAAAGCCCTCCAGGCGTACAACGCCCGCTAGAGCGGAATACGAGGTTCGAACTCGCGACCTTCGGCTTGGGAAGCCAACGCTCTACCAACTGAGCTAATTCCGCATGACACAAAGGTACGAATACTAATTTTGATTTCCAAGAATATATTCATATATTTGTGAGTTATGAGTGCATTAGACCCGCATTGTGAAGCGATTATGGACGAATACCGGAGCCTGCTGCCCCG
>JAEEGL012617475.1_pt1 | contig 11653 bp, 11 predicted proteins | sample 9134231 | NCBI WGS metagenome assembly JAEEGL01 (sample SAMN16246548, study PRJNA631951) | gut metagenome | biome: gut microbiome; feature: rumen; material: fiber-attached | host: Bos | place: Iran: Karaj | collected 2018-10 | reverse complement strand
GTGCTGGCAGCATATCACAAGGTGCAGACGGTATCGCAACCGGAGCATCCACACTTAAAGACGGCGCAGACGGACTTGCATCCGGAGCAGGGACGTTGGCAGGAGGCATCTCCAGTGCGGCAGAGAATCTTGGAACCGTAGCAGCAGGCTTAAGCCAGATGCAGGACAGCTCTAAGACTTTGGTTTCCGGAGTCGGTCAGCTGTCCCAGGGAGCATCTGCCCTTTCTCAGGGAGCTGATTCTGCAGCCACAGGAGCTAAGGCTCTTAAAGAAGGAACAGATCAGCTGGCAACAGGCGCCAAGAGCGCTGCAGATGGAGCCACAAGTCTTGCAGACGGCGCATCTCAGGTAGCTACGGGCGCTAAGAGTGCAGCAGATGGAGCCACAAGTCTTGCAGACGGCGCATCTCAGGTAGCAACAGGGGCTAAGAGCGCAGCTGACGGAGCATCTCAGCTTTCAGATGGAACAGGCAAGCTGGCAACAGGAGCATCCGCTCTCAAGGATGGAACAAAGACTTTGGCAGACGGCGCATCCCAGGTGGCTACAGGCGCGTCGACTCTTAAAGACGGTACCTCAAGTCTGGCGGATGGCGCATCTCAGGCTTCTGACGGAGCTAAAACTCTCAAGGACGGAACAAAGACACTTAAAGATGGAGCAACTCAGCTTAAAGACGGAGCTGATGCCCTGGATACAGGAGCATCCAAGCTGTCTGATGGAGCTTCCCAGTTAGCTACCGGCACAGCAGATCTGAAGAAAGGAACTAAGACTCTTAAGGACGGGGCTAAGACCTTGGCTGACGGAGCTAAGAGTGCTGCGGATGGAGCCGGAACTCTTAAGGACGGTACCTCTGAACTTAAAGATGGCACTGAGACTCTGAGTGACGGTACAGAGACACTCCTCAAGGGAGCAGGAACTCTTAAGGATGGTATGGCCAAGTTCGACAGAGAAGGAGTCCATAAACTTACGGACGTTCTGGAAGGGGACGGACGTCAGCTCATAGACAGGCTTAAGGCGCTTAAATCACTGGCAGAGGAATACACATCCTTCGCAGGATCGTCCTATGGCGACAGTTCAGTACGTTTCATCATGAGGACTGAACCGATTGGCGAAGATGAGCAATAATAAACTGATAAACAAATAGGATAAGCTCTCCCGAAAATTATTCGGGAGAGTTTATTTTTTGCATTACATATGATAAAATTATAATACTACTTATCATTGTTGCAGAAGAAAGCGAGAAAAGAAATGTCAGGTTCATTATTCAAACATATTAAGAGAGCCTCAGCTATAGTGCTGATAATATGCATGATCATGTGCTTTTCGCCTGTCGGAAACACAGCTTATGCAGGCACTTTTGAACAGGCGACGGAGAATATGCAGGTCATGTTCTTTGCAGGACAGTTCCAGTGGACAGCCTTCGAGAACGATCAGGAAGAGACCAACGATTATCTGGTCTATCTGGACGGCGTGAATGCCGGATATGAGTGGTACAGCACCTGGATAAACGTCAACGAAAGTGACAAAAAAGAGACCAAGTGGTACGGCGGAGATCTGAACAATGCCATAGACCCGCTTATAGAGACCGGCGAGTTCAACAATAAGGATGGTATGACTCATACGATCGAACTCAAGATATCAAATGAAGCGATCAATGACGGCCAGGTATTTTATACGTGGATAGGCTCCTTTACTTATAACGGAGGTAACATCGTTTCGGCAGATGAGGAACAGGAAGCCGGCGGAGATGCGCCGGATGAAGAAATAGTCGATCGTGCACCCTGGGACAGCAACAACTGGATCCGCATCAAACGCGACTGGGCTGATACTGTGGAAGTAGGCGACTACTACTTTTACTATGAGAACAAAAACAACGGCGGCGATTATGATAAGCCGATCAAAGTCTACAGAGAGAATATAGATACTGGCAAGCGCGAGCTCCTGCTCAAGTATAAGGTCAAGGGATCCTTCCCCGAGTTCTACACCAATGGCAAGAAGCTGGTATATATCGACTATGATCTGGGTTCTATCGCCAAAGTCAAGGATCTGAAGACAAAGAAGACTAAGACGATCGTAAACCTCAGGAAATTCAGGACCAGCAAGAGCACTGACAGTTTCCTTTACGTGCATTTCTACGGCAACAATCTGTATTACAGTAAATACCGCGGACTGAGCACCACTATATGGAAACTTTACCGTGTGAACATCAACACCGGCAAGCAGAGCACGATAAAGTCCGGCTACCGTATGAATGGCACCGACGACATGGAATTTGCCAGCGGCAGATATTTCCTGATCAGGGACAAGAAGGGTAATCTCAAGGTCTATGACACTAAAAAGAAGACCATAAAGACCATCGGAAACAAGTCCATAAGAAAGATCATCAACACCGACGGATACTGGTATTATCTGACCTGTTCCAAGCCGAATGCCAAGACCAAGAGCTATAAAGTAATGAGGATCGCGGAGAACGGTAAGGGCAAGGCGAAAAAGATAGCAGCCTTCAAGACGAAATACCATTACGACGACGTCGTGGGATTCACATCCGAAAGGATCTTCTTCCTTAAAGATGAAAGTTATTCCATGGAATACAACTTTGCGAAGAAAAAAATGATCAAGCGCAAAGACCAGGACGTATGGTATTACATAGGCAATTACAGCGAATTTTCATGACCTGACAATCTTTAAAGACAGCATCTAAATCAATTGCAAAAAAGGCTCCCCTGTAGTAAAATTAATATACTATGGGGGAGTTTTGGTATGCAAAAAAACGGCTGCCCGAAGGGTGCGCCGGGGACAGGAGATAATATGTCTTTGGAACTCAAAAAACTCCAGAACGGCTCTGATATCAGGGGAGTCGCTATGGAAGGGATCGAAGGTGAATCTATTAATCTCGGAAGCGGCGAGGCGGCTGCTCTTACCAGAGGATTCGTTCTCTGGCTTGAAGAGAAGACCGGCAAGCCTGCCTCTGAAATGAAGGTGTCAGTAGGACATGATTCCAGGATCAGCGCGGATTCCTTAAAGGAAACGCTTATCTATACGCTGATGGAAGCGGGCATCCATGTGTTTGACTGCGGGCTTGCGTCTACTCCTGCGATGTTCATGTCGACTATGTTCGACGAGTACAAATGCGACGGAGCGATCATGATCACTGCATCGCACCTTCCGTTCAACAGAAATGGATTCAAATATTTCAGCGCGGAAGGCGGTCTTGACAAGAAAGATATCTCCAGGATCATCGAATATGGAGAAGCAGACAGGAAGCCGGAGGCGCAGGGCCTGGGTTCTGTGGAAGAGTCAGACCTTATCGGGGTATACAGCGAATACCTCAGAAACAAGATCATAAACGAAGTAAATCGTCCGGATGACAGAGAGAAGCCACTCGCCGGACTTAAGATAGTAGTAGACGCGGGAAACGGCGCGGGAGGATTTTTTGCAACAAAGATATTGGAGCCCCTCGGAGCTGACATCACAGGTTCTCAGTTCCTTGATCCGGACGGTAATTTCCCTAACCATCAGCCGAACCCGGAGAATAAAGAGGCAATGGCTTCCATTTCGAAAGCCGTGCTGGACAACCACGCTGATCTGGGGCTGATCTTCGATACCGACGTGGATCGTTCTGCTGCTGTGGACAAAGATGGCAGAGAGATCGCCCGTAACGGCATCGTGGCTTTGGCTGCTGCACTTATCGCTGTGGAGCATCCCGGAACTACGGTTGTCACGGATTCCATCACTTCGGATGAGCTGACTGAATACCTGGTAGATTGTCTGGGTCTGAAACATCTCAGATTCAAGAGAGGTTACAGAAACGTAATAAATAAAGCCATCGAACTCAATTCCCTGGGTACCGACGCACAGCTTGCCATAGAGACGTCTGGACATGCTGCATATAAAGAGAATTATTTCCTGGATGACGGAGCTTATCTTGCGACTAAGATAGTGATCAAAGAAGCCCAGCTCCATCAGAAAGGCGTTGATATCAGCGTCATGATAGAGAGCCTTAAGGAGCCTAAAGAGGCTATCGAGGTGAGGTTCCCCATCGAGGACAGGGACTTCGCAGTCTACGGAGATCAGGTGCTTGAGGGACTCAAGGTCTGGGTCAAAGCCAAGGAAGACAAGGGACTGAGCCTGGTCGTACCTAATTACGAGGGTGTCCGCATCAACTTCGATCTTCCTGAAGTCAAAGGATGGTGCCTCCTGAGAAAATCTCTTCACGACCCGATAATGCCGCTCAACTGCGAGGTGACCGAGGGAAGCTGTGAGACTATACTGGAGATAATGGCGGCGTTCCTGGACGGCTATTCCAGGATAAAGGTCAGGAAATAAACTATGAGAAATATCAAGGACAAGCTTTACGTAGCCACTTTCTGTGAGAAGTACAGAGAGGCAATAAAGGACTACGGCGTAGGCATGGAGATCAACCATACCTGCATATCACATCTTTTGGATGAAGAGAACGGCAAGAGAGAAAAGTTGCTCAGCAATATCCAGAGAGACATCGAAGCATCAGAGCCAACACACGTCATAATACATGGACCTTTCACCGAGATCATTCCTGCTGCTATCGACTACAAGATGAGAGAGATGGGAATGATGAGGGTAAACCAGGCCTATGATGTGGCTGAACATTTCGGCCTGAAAAAGATGGTGGTACACACCGGGTGGATGCCTTTCATGTATTTTAAATCATATCAGGCTCAGAAAGGTGCGGAATTCTGGCAGGAATTCATGGAGAACAAAGCATCTGACTTCATCCTGACAGTTGAGAACGTGCTGGATGATGAGCCTAATATGATCAAGGACATGATGGAAAAGATCACCGATGAGAGGATAAAGATATGCCTCGATATAGGGCACGCGCATGCCATGACGGTGGATGAATATAAAGTGATGGACTGGCTTAAGGTGCTGGGACCGTACATATCGCATTTCCACCTTCATAACAACGACGGGACCGGTGATTCTCACAGTGCTTTCGATGAAGGAACGCTGGACATCAGGGAGACGCTTCTGGCAATAGAGGACTATTGCCCAGGAGACGTTACTTATACTATAGAGGCCAGGAAGGCAATAGATTGCCTTCAGTGGCTGGGAGATAAAGGATTTATATAAATGTCAGGAGATAAAATGGATAAACAGATTCAGGAATTGATCGATACGATAGAAGAAATGGGAGATCTGGATCAGGAGGCGATAGATAAAGCATGGGCCAGACAGGAAGAACTGGCCAAGCCTACAGGCGCTTTGGGAGATCTGGAGGAGATGACCGTGAGACTTGCAGGTATCACGGGAATGGTCAAAAATGACATGAAGAAGCAGGCTGTGACCATATTCAGCGCAGATAACGGCGTATGTGATGAGGGAGTAGCTTCTGCACCTCAATCTGTCACTTTCTCCCAGACCATCAACTTCACGACAGGGCTTACCGGAGTAAGCTCCATGGCTAAATACTGGGGGATCGATCTCCTGGTAGTGAACATGGGTGTTAAGATGGACATCCCTGAGGACATGATGACTTCTGAAATGACCGAATCTGCATGCGAAGGCTGCGACGGAACAGTCTGCATGAACTACCTGACGAAGAAGATAGTTAACAGAAGGCTGGGCGCAGGCACGGCTGATCTTGCCAAAGGACCTGCCATGACAGAGGAACAGGTGGTCAAGGCGATCCTTACCGGCGTTGAGGCGGCGGAGAATCTGAAGCGCCTGGGATATAATGTTTTCGGCGTAGGTGAGATGGGAATAGGAAACACCACCACATCTGCCTGCGTTTTAGCGGCTATTACAGGCAAGAGTGCTGAAGAAGTCGTTGGAAGAGGCGGCGGACTCACCGATGAGGGCCTGAACAAGAAGATCAGGATCGTTGACGAAGCGTCTAAGCGCGTAGCGGGACAGGATATCGTCAGGATCCTTCAGGAAGTCGGCGGATTCGATATAGCTGCAATGGTGGGAGCATATCTTGGAGCAGCCAGATATAAGATCCCTGTAGTGATCGACGGATATATCTCCGCAGTTGCGGCACTTGCAGCTGCTAAGATCCAGCCGAAGTGCGTCAATTATATGTTCGCGTCACATAAGTCAAAAGAGCCCGGCTACGTGCTGGCAATGAATGAGCTTGGAGTAAAGCCCATATTTGATCTCGGCATGAGACTGGGTGAAGGATCCGGTTGCCCTATAACATTCAAGATCCTTGAGACAGCCTGCGCAACGATGAACGGTATGGCTACTTATTCTGAAGGAGCCATAGACGCGGATTATCTGGAACAGAGAAAGGAAGGGAATTTCTTCTGATGAACGTTTTTATTTCGGGAGGCGCCAAGAACGGTAAGTCTACCTTTGCGCAGAATCTGGCGGTCCAGATGGCAAGGAAGAATAAATGCCCTCTTTATTATCTGGCGACCATGATTCCTCACGATGAAGAGGACAGAGAACGTATAGAGCGCCATAGATATGACCGTCAGGGTCTGGGATTCAGGACGATAGAATGCGGACATGACATAGATCTGGAGATCGAAGGCCGTGAAGGAGTTTTTTTGATCGATTCAGTGACTGCCCTTCTGTCAAACGAGATGTTCAGATCAAATGGATCTGTAGATACAGAGGCATCGATAAGGATAGCTGAGAATCTGTCCAGGCTCTGTGAGAAGCATGACGGGCTTATCTTCGTATCCGACTACATCTACGGCGACGGAGTCAAGTATGATGAACTGACGGATGCATATATCCAGGGCCTTGCGATCATTGACAAGGCATTGGCCAAGGCGTGCGACAGGGTGGTGGAGATGACTTTCGGATTCCCCATCGAATACAAGCCTGAAGAGAAAAAGGAGGCCGGAGCAGCTGCTTCGGAATAACTGTATGAGTAAACTGATCAACGGTTTCTGTATGTGCTGGGGAATGTTCTGCTACATACCGGGGCCGAAGAAATGGGATGAAGAGGCCAGACCATATATGCTGGCATGGCTGCCGACTGTGGGAGCCATCATGGGAGTGATATGGGCTCTTATCCTGCGCTTGTTTTTACAATATGATATACCCGACATGGCAGGAGCTGCCTTGCTTGTGTGGATACCATTCATTTTATCCGGTTTCATGCATGTGGACGGATACATGGACGTTAACGACGCAGTCATGTCCCGGGGAACTCTGGAGAAGAAGAGAGCGATCCTTAAGGACAGCCGCTGCGGGACCTTTGCCATAGTGAGCCTGATATTTCTGATACTGATAGAATTTGGATGCATGTCCTCCGTCTATGCCGGCATGGTGACATGGTACCGTAAATTCTTTGAGACAAATCTCTATTGGTTCCTGCGTCTCGTCATCATAATGATGATCCCCAGGGCAGTGTCCGGGCTTATCATGATGACGGCGAAGCCCATGGGCAGCAGCCAGTACCATGAGATGAAAAGAAACCCTATGGCAATATCTTTTCTTGTAGCTCAGACATTGATCCTGCTCGCGATAATGATGTATATCATCTATAACGTCGGATTAAGCGCATTATGCTTCACTACCATAATGTGCATCCTTGGATCGCTGATCTCGATATTGATCGCTAAGGCGGACCTTAAGGGTATGAACGGCGATATTGCAGGTTATGGAATACTTTGGGGCGAACTTATGGGAATAGTCAGTATGATGCTGCATGGATGAACGATCGAAAGCAAGACGGATATGAATATTTAATTGAAAGGAAACAGCGATGATACTTATAATAGGCGGAGCATATCAGGGAAAGCTTGATTATGCATGCGAGAACTATAACATTTCCAGAAAAGACGTATATAACTGCACCAGAGAAAAGGTGGAAGTGGATTATGAGAAGAAGATCCTGAACAACGTTGAGGAACTGGTATATGCTTGTCTGGCAAATGGCAGAGACCCCATGAAGTATCTGGCAGCCAGAAAGAGCCGTTGGATCGATTCAGTCATGATCGTGAACGACATCTCCTGCGGGCTGGTCCCCATGGATCAGAACGACAGAGCCTTCAGGGAAGCGGTCGGAAGGACCACTACGTACCTAGCTAAAGAAGCAAAGGCGGTGATCAGAGTCTTCGCGGGAATAGGAAAGAATCTGAAATAGCAGGAAAGTGCTGCAAAAAATTTTTTGCGGAAGGTTAATTATAATTTATGAAATCATATATAGTTTTGATAAGACACGGCATCACCGAGGGGATCCAGAAGCACTGGTTCTACGGCTGGGCAGATCTGCCTATCGTGGAGGAAGGATACCGGCAGCTTGAGCAGTATAAGCGTGAAGGCGCTTATCCTGAACTTCCGGATGATGCCAAATACTATACTACGGGATTCGTCAGAACGACTCAGACACTAAACGCGCTGTTTGGGGACGTGCCGCACATCGTAATCCCCGATATGAAGGAGATCAATTTCGGAGAATGGGAATGCCAGACCTTCGATGAGCTTTCTCAGAAGGAAGGCGGAGCGGAGTGGCTGGCGGATGCCAACGGCACCTTCACTTTCCCGGGCGGAGAGTGCATGAATGATTATCTGGAGAGGATCAAGAGGGGAAATAAGGAACTTGTGGGATACCACAGGATGCAGGAACTGGCACACCGCCACAGCGGACGTGATGCTGCATCGGTCATGGTATGCCATGGAGGAAGCATTTCCGCTACCATGCTTAACTGGTTCCCTGATGCCAGAGCATCTTTCTGGGACTGGACGCCGGTGGTAGGACTGGGATACGTAGTATATTTCGAAAACGGCGAACCTGCAAGTTTCGAAGAGCTGACCTGTGAGTCTGCCAAAGGTAAGACCTGGAGGAAATCACAGTAAGTTTGAACAAACAGAAGCTCCTTTGGAGCAAGTTTTTTGCATCAAATATCCATAATCGTTGTACGATCGTACAAAGAATGATATAATAACTTTGTAGGCGGTGATAATGAAAGTCATCTGATCTGAGTTTATACTTAAAGTACCAAATGAAAAGCAAGCGCTGAGATAAGGAGGTACTGAGATGACTTTTATGAGAAACTTTGACGAAGATTTTATCAATAAAGCTTACAAAAGAGTGTTCAATGTCAATACGGATCACGAAGACGAGAGCAGTAAGACAGTGCCTTATATGCATATGTCGAGGATTTCCTGGATCGAGGCTATCGAGATCCTTAATGAGGAGAGCAAACTCAAGCAGTAAGTTGGGGGTGCTTTAAGAGGAGCTTCATTTGAAACTGAAAGATCTGATAAAATTGCCGGAACTCTCCGGATTCAAACTGATATCCGGAGAGGGAGGGCTCGATAAGGAAGCTGATTCATCGGAGATCATCGATTTCGAGTTTGCCGAGGGAATAGAATTCACCAGGGAGGAGATGTTTTATGGACACAGCATTGGACTTACGAGTCTGATGTTCGCCAGATACAAGCCCGAACTGATCCTGGGAGCCCTGAAGCAACTGGATGAGATGGGCGTCAGCTGTCTGAGCTACAAACCGATATTTTTCAAGGAACTACCTGCGGAAGTAATCGAATACTCCGAAAGTCATGACTTCCCGATCTTCGAGATCACCGACGATGCCTTCTTCGAAGACATAGTGCTGGCTATCAAGAAGGAAGTAGGGCAGGACATGACGGAGACGGAAGTCGAGACGGCTTTGGAAGACTTGATCAGAAACGAACTGAGTGAAAAGGATGCAGATAGGCTTAGAAACCGCATCTGTCCCGGAGCAAGGAAATATCTTCAGATACTGTGCTTCATGCCGGATAAACATTCAGACGGGCCACTTGGAGAAATCGATCCTTTTGACCGTGATCATTTCGTAAGATATGCCAGAAAGATCGCTTTGAACCCAAGCTTTGGCGACAGGGTAGCCCTTACAAGGTTCAGAAATGGCGGATTCCTGGTGCTTACAAGAGACGAGGATGACAGAGGCAGCATGGAGGCTCTCAGAAAGGATGTGATCATCGCATCCGGGCTTCCTGAAGAAAGAGTTCTTTGGGGCAGGAGCAGAGTGCTTCCGCAGAACAGCGGATTCTCTCAGGCTGTGAAAGAAGCCTATTGGGCGCTCAGAGTCTGCCAGATCGAAGAAACTGACTCCATGAATTATGATGAGATCGGTGTTTACCGATTGATCGCTCCGGAGATGGATTCCAAGACGCTGACAGATAACGCACATGAATATCTGAGACCCATGATCGCTGAGGATGACGGAGAAAGTCTTATGGAGACCGCGGTGACCTACGTGCTTTACGGATGTGATCTGAACCGCGTTGCTAAGAGACTGTACTGCCATAAAAACACAGTAAGATACCGCGTTAAGAAAATACATGAATTGATAGACCCCGACTCTACTGAGGAGAGCTTCAGGGAGAGCCTGACACTGGCTGTCAGAGTACTTCTCCTGGAAGGGACTCTCAAGAACGTCTGAACTGATAAAAATACCAAGGAGTGAACATTATGTCCAAAAAAATGAAAGCTAACTTACTGCTGTTTATAGCGGCATTTATCTGGGGTACCGCATTCGTAGCCCAGAAGAGCGGAGGAGCCATCGGCTCGTTTACGTTTAATGGAATCCGTACATTCATAGGAGGGCTTGTGCTGCTTCCACTGGTATTCATAAATCATAAGGATAAAACAAAGCCCGTATTCACCAAGCCGGAACTCATCGGCGGCATCGTATGCGGATTCTTTCTCTTCGTTGCAGCTTCACTTCAGCAGTTCGGACTTGCCTACACAACAGCCGGCAAAGCTGCCTTCATCACGACGCTGTACGTAGTCTTCTGCCCGATCCTGTCCCTGATAGTCCATAAGAAAAAGACCCGCCCGCTGGTCTGGCTCTGCGTAGTGCTTGATGTTATTGGCCTTTATCTGCTGTGCATGACGGATGCATCCTTCAGCATCCAGCTCGGGGACACGCTGGTAATTCTTTGCGCGGTCGCGTTCGCGGCTCAGATGGTATCCGTAGACAACTTTATCGATAAGATCGACGGGCTGAAGCTGTCCTGCATCCAGTTCCTGTTCTCAGGACTTCTGGGGATCATATGCATGTTCATCTTCGAGGGACCTGTGAGCGTGTCGAATATCATGACTGCCTGGTTCCCCATCCTGTACGCCGGAGTCATCAGCTGTGGCATAGCCTATACTTTCCAGGTGCTGGGACAGAAGGAAGCAACACCGACGATCGCGGCGCTGATCCTTTGCTTGGAATCCGTATTCGGAGTTCTGGCAGGAGCTGTGATCCTTGGCGAGACCATGACCATGAGAGAGATCTTCGGCTGCATCATCATGTTCGCAGCGGTCGTGATCTCCAACCTTCCCGAAAAAGCAAAAGAGTAGTATTTTTGGGGTAAAATAATTATCAAAAATACCAGAGTAGTATTTTTGAGTTAAAAATCAGTGCAAAAATACCATTTTAGGCCCTTTACATATAGCCATAAAGGGCCCTTTTGTATTTTTGAAAGATAATCACATGCAAAAATACCATAGTCAGCAGTAAAATATAGTATTTTTGGATAGCAAAATACCGCAAAAATACTATTGCCTATTTTGAGCATAATTCCCTGTCAAAAATACTATAGTGGGAGCATCAAGGGAAACAGCTATTGATAATAATTTTGTTTTTTGATAATATAATTAATGTAACAAGCAGAGTTGATTACTTTGACATATAACATTTTTAAAGAAAGGCAAGATCATGATC
>JAEEGL011657570.1_pt1 | contig 11653 bp, 5 predicted proteins | sample 9134231 | NCBI WGS metagenome assembly JAEEGL01 (sample SAMN16246548, study PRJNA631951) | gut metagenome | biome: gut microbiome; feature: rumen; material: fiber-attached | host: Bos | place: Iran: Karaj | collected 2018-10 | reverse complement strand
GCCATTGCCTGTGTATTCATGAGTTTGTGGCTCAATATACATATTTTCTAAAAACACACCTTTTCCTGTATTTTTAATCATTATATTAGAATCATTGTTATCATAGATGTATAGGCCTGTTCTGAAGCCCTCCATTCCATAATCACCATCACATTCTTCAATAGAACCTGTAGATAATACATCAAAGAACATAGTATATCCGTTTGGTGTTGATTTAATATATAAAGTATCATTTGGCGTATTCAATGTTACAGATGGTGCACTTTGTCCTTGATCACTAATTTTGACATATGCTGTTGCTAAATTTTCGACAATATAACTATCAGAAGATATATTCTCTATAGCTTGCATTCCTGTATTATCGTTATTGTCACTAATAGAAACATAATCAGTTACTCCGTCTTTTACAACATAAGTGTTGTGTGTATTAACTCCGCTACCGTGGCTTCCACCTGTTGTAATTTCCACGGGCTCTGCAACTCTTGAATTTGTCATAAAATTCTCCTTTATACTTATTTTCTAATACATTTCAATATAATTTTGCTCATAAAAGCGTTACCGAAATATTTTCGGTAATTTATAATAATCTAACTCAAAACAGATACCTCTTTCCCTTATAATCTAATTGCATATGTTAATTATCTTACCAATTTATATTTGAATACATTAACCTTTAGTATAATTTTTTATAAAAAGATAACTATTCATATAAGATTATATAAAATTTTGTTCAATATGTAAAATTAAACTTTTAGTTCACAAAAAATGTAATAAAAAAAATTTTTAATTTGCTTCATCAACAAAAAACAAAACAACTTTAGCCCGTTTTAATATGCGGATCGGATTTTTATAGTTTTTATAAACAACCGGTTCATCACTTTCCAAAACAAACAAATAATATTTCTGATAGTCAAAATTCTTTTTATTAAACGGTATCTTGTTTTCAAAACGAATAACAGCGTCATCACTCATTCTTTGCATATAATAAGGCGGATAATACCAGTGCTTCTTCACTACTACCAAAGGATATTCCGATTTTAATTTGTAGTTATATAATGTATTATCCGCATTTTCCAGTATATTTTTGTTCTTAAGTTCTTCAATTAACTTTACCTCTTCTTCAGGGAACATTTTATAGTCATATATCTTGGAATCCGTTTGTGTCATATAAATAATTTTGCCCGTAAAAGGAAGTTCCTGCTTATATATAACAGGAAGAAACGAACACAGGAAATATAAAACTATAACACAGGAAAGAAATACCTTATTTAATCTGTAGCATAACAGCACCAATATTATTGACAATATTGAAAATACGGGGAATATATAACGTATCAGTTTAAAAGGAGTGATATACATTACCATCATACACCACAAAATACTTATTGATAATACACCTGTCAATATATACTTTCCTCTTAAATCAATACTGTCCTCTGTCAGCAGTGATTTATTTTTTACGATTTTAACGGCAAATACTATTAAAAATATTATCAATAAAGCAATAAGGACAGATTTATAAAACAGAAAATCAGTTATATCTATATTGCAGTATTTTTTTATTAACAGCATTATTGCAGCTTTAACATTAAATAAATTCTCGCAAAAACGATCATAATGTTCATTATTTGATTTTAAATCAAAATATTTAGGATAGCATAATCTGGTAAAAAGGTATGTTAGTATTGAAATTGCCAATATTTTAATACTGTGATTTTTTCTTTTATATATAAGACACAACAATAATAAAGAGAGAACAAGCATTACAGTTAAGATAAGCGAATAAAAATGAGCAAGAAGGTATATACCGTAAATAACGGGAATAAGTATAATATTTTTATAATTTATTTGTTCATTATAGACGATTTTCAGAGCAAGAATAACCGTCATATATAAACTCATATTACAAAAGGCTTCCGCAAGTGCATAATCCCTTGCTAATACGGTATTTGATATACCGCCCGTACAAATAAAAGCAAAAAATAAACCCAAAGCTATAAACTTTTTATCGTCTTTTATAAGGCTCAAAAGTTTATACATAAAGAAAAACGACATACAAAAGAATATTAAATTCAGATAAGTTAAATGCCTTACCAAGTCCATAAAATCCGAAGTATCATATCCTGCATTCCATATCCTTATAATGCTGAAATACAAATTTGAATGGGTATTATCAAGGTTATTACTGCGAAGATGTAATAAATCTTTTTTAATTGAAGTAAAATCCGCATCGCTTTTTATAAGCGTTTCCTTTACTTTTGAAAATTTATAGTTTTTTCCCGTTTTAAAAGTATATTTATGTATTTTATTCAAAAGTTTATGCTTGCCTTCGGGAGTGAGTTTTTCCTGTGTTGAAGCTACAAAAGAGTATACTTCATCGTGATACGAAAAGGTTTTGTTATGAATACAATAAACCCTTATCGAAAATGCCAGTATGAAAATAAGTATATATATTAAATTCTTTTTAAGAATATCAATAAAATTTTTACAACTGTCCATATACTTTAATATTAACAAGAAATATACTTTTAGTAAAATAAAATGCTTCCCCCTGAATTCAGGAAGAAGCATTTTTTATTATATTAAATTTTAGTGGAGAATTACTTTGAAGTTTGCAGGATCAATATTTCTGTCATAAGTATATGTTTCCTGTTTTTCCTTAACTGTTGTTTGAGGAGTATAGGTTGTTGTTTGATATGTTGTTGTAGTTTGAGCCGGCTGACTGTAATAGGTCGTTGTCTGTGTTGTCTGAACCGGCTGGGAATTTACTCTCTGAACAGATTGATGTTGATATTTTGAAGGAACCTCTGTAGTAGTTGTTGTTACCGTTCTTGTATGTTCGGTATAAGGTGTTGTGGTTGTAGAGGTTGTAGTTGTCTGAACCGGCTGAGGATTTACTCTCTGAACAGACTGATGTTGATATTTTGAAGGAACTTCTGTAGTAGTTGTTGTTACCGTTCTGGTGTGTTCCGTATAAGGTGTTGTAGTAGTTGTTGTTGTCGGAACAGGTCTTGCTGCCGGCTCTTCAACGTACTGTTTTGTTACTGTTTTGGGTACAATATTACTAATCGGTTCTTCACCAAACTTATTTCTTGTTCTTGTTGTAACTGTTGTTGCAGGTTGAGTTTCCGTAACTACAGTCTTTGTCGGGTAAGTTTCCGTTGTTACGGTTCTTGTTGTATAGTATTCATCAGGTTGTATTCTTGTAACCGGAGAATCATAAACCCATTTTGATATAATATCGTTTGAAGATTCCGTTCCGTTTTTCCATCTTGTCTTCAAAGTATCTTTATCGGCAACATACTGACGTTCAATTTCCTGCTTTTGACTGTTTAATTCGCTTATTTTATTATTATAAGCATTAATATGCTGTTGTTTTTCCGCAGTTGTCAGGGTTGTATCAACCTGAGTTCTTGCAACCAGAACCGAAAGTTCTGCCAATTGTTTGTTGATAATATCACATTTAGCTTCTTTAACATTTCTTATTTTTGCAAGCTCTACATCAAACCAGTTTTTATCGGCATAACAAAGAGTGCTTGATGCTAATAATGCTAATGTTAATACGATTAATAACTTTTTCATAAAAACCTCCTGTTTTATTTTTGAGTTTATCATTATTATTATTATCTGACAAAAATTTTACAAAATCTAAAAGTATCCCGGCTTTTATTGCCTGAAATTAATATACCCGGTTTGTATCTCATATATCTTTCTGATAAAATCTTACAAAAAGACTAAATTATATGGATAAACAAACAAACAGAATCCTTTCATACGACATAATAAGAATTTTTGCAATCTTGGCTGTTGTAATGCTGCACAGTTCGGCACAGTATGTTATGTATTATTTACCCGGAGATTCTGAATTCCTTTTCGGAAATATTTTTGATTCTTTTTCAAGAATCGCCGTACCGTTTTTTATTTTCTTATCCGGAAGTTTTATGCTTGATGAAAACAGGGAAGTAACAAATTTAAAAATAAAAAACAAAGTACTTAAATTATTTTTTATACTTATTATATGGTCAGCCTTTTATGCAATATGCTTCAGCAAAAATTTTGTGAAAGGATTTTTTTACGGACATTACCACCTTTGGTATCTTTATTTCATTATAGGATTATATTTAATCACACCTATTTTAAGACTCTTCGTAAATATAAAAAACAAAAAGTATATATATTATTTTATAATACTGGCTGTAATCTTTCATTTTCTGCCTGCAACCCTTGACGGAATTTTCACTCACCATAAAGAAATCGGGAAATTTACCAATAATTTCAGAATGGATTTTGTCGGTTCGCTGGTTGTATATTATCTTCTCGGCTGGTTAATAAAATATGATTTTACCAAATTAAAAAAATATACAAAATACTTTGCAACAGCAGCCATTATAACGGCCATTACCATTGCGGCACTTGTTCAGATAAAAACAACAGGTAAATATAAAACGTACGGTATATTATATTCAAGCGACGGATTTCTTGTATTAATGTACTCCGTTTGTGCATTTATTGCCTTAAAAAGTTTTGCCGAAAAATTCGATAACTGCAAAAATGATTTAATAAAAAACCTTATTATTAAACTCAGCAGCTTAACCTTTGGCGTTTATCTTGTACATGCAGCCTGGCTGCAATTATGTCAGAATTATATTAAATCTCATCATTTCAGCAATGCGGGACTGGAAATTCTATTTTGCTTCGTTTTAACCGTTCCTCTCTCCTTCTTAACATCTTTTCTGCTCTCTAAAATCAAATACTTGAAAGAACTAATCAAAATATAAAAACATTACACTTGTATTATTATTATCAAGAAAGATAATAGTAATAATACGGTAATAAATATCCGAAAAGAGGTTAAATGAATTTTACGGAAACCTTTTATAACCGATATATAAAGGAAAATGCCAAAAACAGATACGGAATAGAACTTTCAAAATTTATGTGGTTTAAAGAAGGTAAATTTTTAAACCCCATCAAAAAGGATATTTATTTGGAGCAATTTGAAAAGGAAGAAATTGAAAATTTTTCCGATAAAAATGAAATAAATATTCCCTTTTTGGAATTCAATGTTACAACACGCTGTACCTTAAAATGCAAGGACTGCTGTGCATTAATACCTCCCTTTAACAAACACGGGCATTTTGACCTAAAATTTGCCGATTTTAAAGAGCAATTGGATAAAATTTTAAGTGTTGCAAATATAAGAAACCTTGTTTTCCTCGGCGGAGAACCTTTAATGAACCCCGAACTTCCGCAAATGCTCGACTATGCAGCAAAAAAATCAAACATTTCCATAATCAGAATTACAACAAACGGTACAATAATGCCGAGTAAAAAATTACTTGAGATTTTTGAAAATAATCCCGCCAGAGCATATTTTTATCTGAGTAATTATTCCGCTAACCCTGAAATATCCTCGCTTGTAAAATATGATGAATTAAAGCAGTTGTTTCACGAAAAAAATATAAAATTCCAAATGCTTGATAACTGGAACTGGCTTTGCGAAAAAGGTATGTCCGATAAAAAATTCAGTGAAGAAGTTTCATTAAAAAAAGTTAAAGAATGCTACAGAACAAAATGTACACAAGTTTTTGACGGCAAAATTGATATTTGTTCAAAAGCACACGGGGCAAATGTTTTAGGACTAATCAAAACAAATGATTTTATAGATATTATGGAGTCAAAAGATTTAAAGTCCGATTTAATTAATTTTTACCAAAAAGAATGCCCGCAGGCGTGCGAATATTGTATAATTTCCGATGAAACAGTTGAACCCGCACTGCAGGGTGAACAGGACCGGTTTTATGCAAAACAATAACCGGAAGAAAGTATCCGTAATAATTCCCGTATATAATGCGGGAAAGTATCTTGCAAAATGTCTGGACACTGTTGTTAATCAGACATATAAAAATCTTGAAATAATTTGTGTAAACGATTGTTCAGGCGATAATTCGGAAAAAATTCTTAAACAATATGCCAACCGTATAAAAATAATTGACCATAACGAACATAAAGGTGTTTCCTGTGCAAGAAATACGGGTATAGAGCAGGCAACAGGCGAATACATATATTTTGTTGATGCCGATGATTGGATTGATTCAAATTATATAGAAGAAATGGTGAAGGCAGCACAAAAATCCGATGCCGATATTACGGTAAACAGAAATATATTAACGGAGTTTTCCGATTCAAGAACCTTGCAGTATGAACACCCGTTAGAAAAAGATATTAAGTTAAATTCCTATCTTGATATTTCTTCCGATACACATAAAATTTACTGGGTTGTATGGAATAAAATATATAAAGCCTCTTTCCTGAAAAATATAAAATTCCCCGAAGGCTATATAATGGAGGATTTATATTATCACTATATTACTTTTGCCAGGGCAAATAAAATTTTCTATACGGAAGAGGCGGTTTATCACTATACGGATAGAGAAGATTCCATAAGCAAAATACAGTATGACGTCGGAATGAGTTATATTAAAATCTTCAGCCTTGTATATGATTATTATAAAAAATACAATCTGCTTGATAAAAAAATCAAAATCTACACAACCTTCGGCTGCTTTAACGTAAAAAATGAAGAAATTTATAATGCCTATAAAGAGTATTTTGATAAATCCGTTGATTACCTGAACGAAAACAAAGATATTTATAACGAAATGGACTTGTATTTCGCTAATAATATTGCAAATTCGGCTGATTTTAAGGATTATATTTCCAAATACCCCGCAAGTGCAGCAATAAGTTTTATCAGAAGAAAAATTGCAGTAAAGAATTAAGGCTTGGTGTGAAACACCGCACCCTGCCAAATTTTAGGATTATAAAAAGAGGGTATTTAAAATACCCTCTTTTATACTATATTACACTATATTATGCCTGATGCCAGCCGTACGGGTTGGTTTCAGCATTATAAGTATTTCCGGTATTATTAAACATCGTCCGAAGTGCTTGTTGGTCATCCCAGTTATCCTCACGACCGAATACATCTGCAACATCGGTATAATTTCTGCCATCACATAACCAGCCTGCAACATCCTGAACAAATTGTGCTATTTGATCACTTGACAGAGTATACTCCTGAGGATTTGTATATGAATCAATTGTATGAATACCATTTTCCAGAGTTATTTTAGCATAAGAAGCATCTGTAAATGCCGCACCGTGATACATCCAATCATCCTTTGCATCCCAATCAGATATATAAATATTACCGTCAATAACAGAATCAATATTTTCTATTGTTACATCACTGCTTGCTTTGATATTCATATATATATACATATCGGTCCAAGAATTATACATATTGTGAATAACAAGTGAATTTGCACCTTCACTGTCTGTAATTATTGTATTATTTGAATCAGTAACATGGTATGTATCATTACCTGCACCTCCGGCCAGTGAAGAATTTTCACCGACAGCATAGATTGTATCATTACCGCTGCCTGCTGTTACAATATTGTCAGGATTACCTGCCTCTTGTTCGTATTGTTCGTATTTCCAGTCATAATAACTTTCATTTAAGTCCTCAAAGATTTCGTTCATTGTATCCTTGTCGGGACGGAAACTTGTAACAATTACATTATCGGTTGTAGAAGTCGATGTATCTATAACATCTGCACCAAGACCTCCAAATATTGTATTGGCACCATATGTGCTTGTTACTGTGATTTCGTCATTTCCGTTGCCGCCGTCAATCATAGTACCGCCATTGCCTGAAGATATTTCATCATTACCTGCACCGCCATAGATAGTATTATTTCCGTCGCCGCATATGATTGAATCATCACCATTGCCGCCATCAACATACATTTCATAATCACCTTGGGCAATAATAGTATCATTACCTTCAGCGCCATAAACTGTTGACTCACAATTGCCGTTATTACCGTAAAGCATTGTGATACTGTCATTACCGGCACCGGCATATACCCATCTGTTTTGACCTGTATCGGCACTTGCATCAGTAGTAATTGTATCGGCATTTGTCGTACCAAACAGAGTTAGTGCATCAGGGTCAGTGTGACTATCATTACCGAATACAAAATCAACATCGTCGCTTTCATAGTAGGTTGAGAATGATGTTATCATACTTTCAACTGTTTCATCCGTAAATTCAAGTCTAAAGTCAACAGGATTTTGTTTCCAACCAACGATTTTGACACTATCATAATAAGTCCCGAATTTAATTATCAAGTCGCTATTTGACAGTAAAAGTGAGAATGTATCGATTGAACTGTCAAATTTGATAGTATCCGTACCTGATTCCGAATGAATTTCAGCGATAGCACCCGAAGTATAACCTGCAGCCTTTATGTCGTAGATATTGCTGCCTGCACCGCCATAAATAGTATCAACGGAATAATCACTTGCCGTATATTTATCCGTACCTGAAATAATTGAGTCATCGCCGTCACCGCCATCCAATTCGTTAGCACCTGTGGCGCCGATTAAGGTGTCATTGCCATCGCTGCCATTGATAGTATCATCTCCGGCACCGCCATCCAGATAATCATTGCCTACACCTCCATATAATGCATCATTCCCAAAGCAACCGTACAGTTCATCATCACCTTCGTCGCCTGCCATATAGTCACCTTCATTACCGCCCCAAAGGATATCATTACCCCAACCACCATAAATTTGGTTATCATAATCGGTACTTCCTACCAAGGAGTCATTGCCGTCATCACCATATAATTGTGAACCGGTAGTACTGTTTCCGATAAGTGTATCATTACCCATTGAACCACGTGCATAGTATTTATCGCCTGTTAATGTAATATGGTCATTAAAGATTGTTTGTTTTTCTTCGTCATCCGTACCGTATTCAACGGGTGCGTTTGTAATAAGTGAAGTCAGTTCGACTTCTTTACCGTTTTTATCAACAAGAACTCTCAGTGAAGTGTTTATGTCACCGGAAGAATCTGTTTCGTAGTATGTAAACTTACTGTATCTGCCTTCTTCAAGTTCGTAATATTCTTCATAGTCATCATCATAAATGTAATTACCGTTCGGGTCTTCAACATAATTTCCGTCAACCAAAGAATAATGTTGAACATCGGCATCAACATAGTTTACACCGGCATATCCATCAATATATTTAATATAATCACCGTTTACATCTGCTTCATATCCCTCTTTCGATGTCAGGTAATCATTAAGAGTGATAGAATCCTGAAATTCATCATCAACTTTATTGTATCTGATAATCATTTTGTTATTTACCAAATCAAGTTCAGCAGTGATAATATCATCTTCAAAGTCTAAATCATCAAATACAATTCTGTCTTCGTAACCGTAATTTGCAGGAGATGTTGAAATTGTATCGTTTCCGTCACCTTTTTTGAAGTGATAATCAGATTCTGAATAATATGATGATATAATTTCATCATTTCCTTCATCACCCCAAATTTCGTTCTTTCCGTATGATTGAACATAAATAGTATCATTACCTTCACCTGCATGAACTTCTTCTTCGCCATCTGTATAGTTTCCTCTCGGATCATTATATTCAAGGTAATACCTATTTGAAGTAAAGATGAGGTCAGCACCTCCACCTGCATAGATAGTATCACTACCGGAATCGCCATCTATTGTATCAGCCGCAGAACCGCCTGTGATAAGGTCATTACCCTCACCGCCTATTAAGGTGTCGTTGTTTCCGCCGCCTGTTATGGTATCATCACCGCTGCCACCATATATAGAATCTTTTCCGATTGAACCGATTAAGGAATCATCACCATTATTACCTTCTATTGTGTCTTGGTAGTCGGCACTATCCTCAATACTGAGTTTGTTACCGCCATAAATGGTTGCATTACCGTTCCAAGAAACAGTGATACTGTCATTACCGTTGCCGCCGTATACGGTTCCGTTATGGATTTCTATTCTATCATTTCCGTCTTCACCGTACAATTCGGTTGCAGAGTTCGTATTGCTATAATAACTAATGCTATCGTCACCCGCACCCCCTTTAACTGTATCGGCAGAATTATCACCATATCTATTCGGATTAATCGTATCATTGCCCTTACCTGCAATAACAAGTTCATCCGTATCATCTTCGGTAGAAATGTAATCCTTAAATACCGTACCGTTAACAGTTGCAAGCTTATCTTCATTATCTATACTTATTGAACTGATAATATCAGCAAGTGTGAAGTTATTTTCAATGCCCTCACCGTTACCGATTTTGATATTCATATATGTAGGATTACCGTTTGGATCGTGATTTTTGAAGTAATCTTTTAATGTTACATAGTTATTTACAACATCATAAACAGTATAATCTTCATTATCTCTTGCCTCAATGATTAAATTATTTCCGCTTCTGTATGCGTGTAACTGTTCTTTTGATGTTACATCTTCAAACCACAAAGTATCCGCAACAGTATCGGTACCCATGTTAAGAGTATTATACAATTCCTGAATTGTGTCTACATAATAGTATTCATCGGTTTCAGAGTTATATTGTTCTTGCGGTTCATAATGTTTGTTGAATTTGATTACATCAGCACCTGTATTGGGGTTAATAATATTAGAACCCAATCCCGGAGTAATTGTATCATCGCCTTCAGTACCGTTAATTATCTGAGAGTATGCAGCACCGTTGATTGTGGTTGATTGTGCATCATAGGTAATACGCATATTATCAGAATAGTTTAAATTATATGAATGACCATAATCATAACCGTCATTGCCATCCGGATATGCAAAACTTATTGTACTTATTGCACTCTTAGGTGATTCAGGATTGTAGCCTTTGATTGTGATTTTGCTGCCTTCTGTACCATATTCAATAATCAAATCACCATCTTCGTTTGTTCTGAATACTAATGATTTAATAAACGCATCCTGTGCATCATAATCATCATATCCCGTTCCGACACCTGTAAAGTAAATATAAGAATTATCACCGTCTCTTGTATTAGAATTTACAATAACATCTTGTCCGTCACCTGTGATAGTACCACCATCCTTAGTTGCATCGAAGAAGTAATTAACATAATAAACATTATCAATTTTTCCGTCTTCGTTTTCATCATCACCTAAGATGGTTATTGTATCATTTCCTTTTCCGCCGATGATTGTTGTATATCCTGCTCTGTCAAGATATATTTTATCTCCATACTCCTCAGAATTAGAGCCGGTAATAGTTTGGTAATTATGATAGTCGGCACCGTCAGGCAAATACAAATGTCTTTCTTCTAAAAGTTCCTGTATTGTCTTTGTTACATCACTATTTACAAGACCGATTTTAGTGGTTTCTCTGTTATAAGAATCACTTATGTAATCAATAATGACCTTGTCTTCTTCGTGGTCTGTATATCTCAATTCAAGTGCTCTTGTTTTGTAATTGTAGGTGATGTCAATATCATTAAAACTATTAACGGCAAATTTCAACGTATCATAGGAATCCGCATCTTTAACATTATCAGTACCGTCACCATAACCGTCATCATCAACATTAAATATTATAGTGTTAGAACCATCTTCCGAAAACCCGTAGATTTCATCATTACCTTTACCGCCTTCTATGGTGTTATTACCGTATATATCATACAAAGTATCATTACCTGCACCGCCATAAAGGGAATCATTTCCGTAGTTGCCGTCAATTTTATCAGCCAAATTACCGCCATAAATG
>JAEEGL011536417.1_pt1 | contig 11653 bp, 6 predicted proteins | sample 9134231 | NCBI WGS metagenome assembly JAEEGL01 (sample SAMN16246548, study PRJNA631951) | gut metagenome | biome: gut microbiome; feature: rumen; material: fiber-attached | host: Bos | place: Iran: Karaj | collected 2018-10 | reverse complement strand
GTACTCCTCTCGCTCGTGGTAACCATCGTGTCACTACTGTTGCCACTCTTCGGTGAGAACTTCCCAATCATGCTCTGTGCCTTCTCGCTTCTGGGTATTGGTAACGCACTGATGCAGACCTCACTGAACCCGTTGGTATCAACCGTAATGGGTGGCGGAAACCTCGCTTCAACACTGACCTTCGGACAGTTTATCAAGGCCATCGCATCGTTCTTGGCTCCTTATCTGGCCATGTGGGGTGCTACACAGGTGATTCCTTCCTTCGGCTACGACTGGCGCGTACTCTTTGCCATCTATTTCATCGTAGGTATATTAGCAGCAGCATTGCTGGCTGTCACACCCATTGAGGAGGAAAGTATCGAGGGCGAGGCATCGACCTTTGCAGAGTGTCTGAAGCTCCTTGGCACACCGATTGTCCTGCTGTCGTTCTTTGGCATCATGTGTCATGTGGGTATCGATGTGGGTACCAACACCACAGCACCTAAGATCCTGATGGAGCGACTCGGGATGACGTTGAACGATGCAGCTTTTGCAACCAGCCTTTACTTTATCTTCCGTACTATCGGCTGTCTGACAGGCTCTTTCTTCCTTCGTGTATTGCCCAATCGTACGTTCTTTATCATCAGTATAGTGATGATGGCGCTCTCCATGTGCGGGCTCTTTATCGGCACTGAGAAATGGATGCTCTATACGGCTATCGCCCTTGTAGGCTATGGTAACTCCAATATCTTCTCCATCTGCTTTGCCCAAGCACTCACAGCCATGCCTCAGAAACAGAATGAGGTCAGCGGTCTGATGATTATGGGACTCTTTGGAGGCACCATCTTCCCCCTGCTCATGGGTTTTGCCAGCGATGCCATCGGACAGGCTGGTGCCGTCGCAGTAATGGCTATTGGAGTGGTTTATTTATTCACATACATCAATCGCGTGAAATCTTAGTTTAGAGTTTAAAGTTTAGAGTTTAGAGTTTAGAGTTTAAAGTTTAAAGATTATAGTTATGAAAAGATATGTAGTAGGCCTTGGAGAGGCATTGTGGGATGTACTTCCCGAAGGAAAGAAATTAGGTGGCGCACCAGCCAACTTCGCTTATCACGCAGGACAATTCCTTGGTAGTGACAACACCATCGCCATCAGTGCACTGGGCGAGGATGCCCTCGCAGATGAAACCATCGAGGCACTGAAGGAACACAATCTGAACTACCTGATGCCACGTGTGCCCTACCCTACGGGAACGGTACAGGTAACGCTGACTGGCGACGGCATCCCCACATACGAGATCAAGGAGAACGTGGCATGGGACAATATCCCCTTCACACCAGAGATCGAGGAAATAGCCAAGAATGCGCGTGCCGTTTGCTTCGGCTCTCTGGCACAGCGTAACATCGTTTCACGTGAGAATATCCGTAAGTTCCTCGACAGCACCCCAGAGGACTGTCTGCGCATCTGCGACATCAATCTGCGCCAGCAGTTCTATTCGAAGGAAATCCTCGAAGACTCTTTCTGCATCTGTAATATCCTGAAGATCAATGACGAAGAACTAGTCATCGTCAGCCGCATGTTTGGTTATGATAGTCTTGATATGCGTCAGACCTGCGAGAAGATTGTACAGGACTATCATCTGAAGATGCTCGTGCTGACCTGCGGTACCAACGGCTCGTATGTATTTACAGACGACGGTCTGACCTCATTCCAGGACACTCCGAAGGTCGAAGTGGCTGATACCGTAGGTGCTGGCGACTCCTTCACGGGTTCCTTCTGCGGATCAATCCTCAATGGCAAGCCTGTTCAGGAGGCTCATAAGACCGCCGTACAAGTGAGTGCTTTCGTCTGCACCCAGAACGGCGCCATGCCCATCGTACCAGCAGAACTGAAGTCCTAAATCGTTTATTGCGTCTTTTTCTTGGTAGTTTCAGTTTTTATTATTATCTTTGCGCACAAATCTGTTCGCATATGAAACTTACCATAAAGACTGCAATACTATTTGGGGTGATCTTGTTGCTGTTGACTGCTTGTAACAACCAGCAGCCTAAATACATTATTGGTGTATCTCAGTGCTCAGAAGATGTCTGGCGTGACAGACAAAACTGGGAAATGAAGATGGAAACCAACTTCCATGAAGGCATTGAACTGCGTTTTGCTGCAGCCCTCGATGTTTCTGAGCGGCAGATACATCAGATAGACAGTCTCGTAGAGAGTGGCATCAACTTGCTGATTGTTGCACCGAACCAATTATCATCAGTATCGTCCGCTATCGACCGAGCCTACAATAAGGGTATTCCTGTCATCGTCTTTGAACGTAAGACCGACACGCAGAATTATACGGCTTTTGTCAGTGCCGATAATTATGAGATGGGACGGCTGATGGGTGAGTATGTGGTTTCTCGCTTGAAAGGCAAAGGACAAGTCATGGAGATTTTCGGACTGAAGGGTTCTTCGCCTGCCGACGAGCGCCATAGAGGATTCAGCGATGCGTTAGCAAACTATCCTGACTTGCAGGTGAGTGTCACGTTGCAAGGCGACTGGACAGAGGAATCTGCCTATCAAGCCGTGAAGGATTATCAAGGTAATCTTGATGATATATCTCTGGTCTTCGGCCATAACGACCGCATGGCCATGGGAGCAAGGAAGGCACTGACAGAACGTGGGGGCCGGCTCCCACTCTTCACTGGTATCGACGGACTGCCAGGGAAGAACGGTGGCATCTGCCTGGTGCGCGATTCACTACTTGATGCCACCTATATTTATCCCACACGAGGGGATCAACTGCTGAAACTTGCTTTGGATATCCTGGAAGGGAAACCTTATCAGAAGGAAACCTTGCTCACCTCAGCACTTGTTACCCGCGACAATGCCAAAGTGCTGGAACTCGAGAGCAACGAAGTGCTGCGGCAGGCCCAGAATCTAGAGGAACTTCAAACGAAGGCCAGCAGCTATCTACATCAGCTCGCCACTCAGCGTACCATATCGCTCCTGGCTCTGATCTTAATAGCCCTGCTGATCTTGGTATTGGTGCTCTTCTGGCTTTACCATCGCAGTAAGGTTTCGGCTCAGCGCGAACGTATGGTCAACAATCTATGGAACATGGAGGTACCAACGGAACCTGAGAAGGAGAAAAATACAGAAGAAAACACTACTGAACCTTCTATTGCCAAAGAAGAGCCAACCCCTTTAGAGAATGAGAAGGAGCCACTCTTTATCGTCCGTTTCAAAGACGTGGTAGAAGCTCGATTATCTGACAGTGATCTCAGTGTGGATGACTTAGCTGCCGCCATGAACCTTAGTCGTGTTCAACTATACCGCAAGGTAAAGGCCATCTCAGGTTCATCACCTGTAGAGTTGCTCCGTACAGCCCGTCTCAATCGAGGTTATCAGCTGCTTTTCCAGACTGACAAGACCATTGCCGAGGTCGCTTATGATGTTGGTTTCACAGCTCCATCTTACTTTACCAAATGTTTCAAAGATGAATTTGGCATCAGCCCATCTGACCTACAGGCGAAATAAATAAAACAAAAGATTAAAAAATATCGTTCATTTCGTAGCAAATATGTTTCATTGAAACAAATTTTGTACGGGATGAACGATATTTTAACGCCATATACTCACATTGCTAGTACCTTTGCAGCAGAATCAAAATTCTAATTAAAATGAGTACTAACAATTTAAACAAGTCAACAATGGAAAAACTAAAGAAACTATTTCTGAGTTTTGCACTCCTGCTAACGAGTACTATTATGTACGCGCAGACGGAGATCACAGGAACCGTGGTTGATGCTACAGGTGAGTCTGTCATCGGAGCTACGGTCATGGAGAAAGGTACTTCGAACGGTACTGTTACCGATTTCGATGGTAACTTCAAGATCAAGGTTGAACCAGGTAGGGTCCTCGTGTTCACCTATATTGGTTATCAGACACAGGAATTACCTGCCCAAGACGGTATGAAGGTAACTCTGAAAGACGATGCCCAAACTTTGAGCGAAGTGGTTGTAACAGGTTACCAGGTTCAGCGTAAGGCAGATTTGACTGGTTCTGTAGGAGTTGTTGAGACAAAGGACTTCAAGTCCAGCAACACCGACCCAATGGCCTCACTCCAAGGTAAGGTGCCTGGCATGACAATCAGGACATCCGGCTCTCCCTCCGGCGAGGCTGATGTTCATATCCGTGGTATCGGCTCAATGGGCGGTTCAAGCACTACTCCGCTTTACATCATCGACGGTATGCCCTATAGCGGTTCACTGAACAGCTTGAATGCAAATGATATTGAGACCATGCAGGTATTGAAGGATGCAGCCTCAGCCTCTATCTACGGATCACGTGCTGCCAATGGTGTGATTGTCATCACCACTAAGAAAGGTAAGAAGGGTGATAAGATCAATATCGACTTCAATGCTTCAGTTTCTGTATCTTGGATGACTCAGAAGATGAAGCTTCTTAACAGCCAGCAGTATGCAACAGCCTTGGTTCAGGCTGCCCTCAATGACGGTAAGAATCCATACGACTATGCTCAGAACTACGGTCTGACACTGGAAGCTGCCAGTGGTACACCTATTTCTGTATACAATCCTGCTACAGGCGCTATGGAGTCTTATTCTGTAGGCGGTTTCTACGACGGTTATATGAACGCAAAGCAGACGATGCTGTACAGCGATACCGACTGGGTAGGCGAAATCGGACGTAAAGGTATCACCCAGAACTACGACATTTCTTTCTCAAAGGCTAGTGAAAAGACCACACAGCTCTTATCCTTCGGCTATAAGAAGGCTCTGGGTGTGCTGAAGCATACCGACTTTGAGAACTTCTCAGCCCGTTTCAACAACAGCTACAAGATCAACAGTATCATTACCATTGGTGAGAATGCCCAGTTCTCTTATTCAAACAATGTAGACTGTGCGCCTCTAGAGAATGCCCTGAAGATGGCCTCAACACTGCCCGTATACGAGATTGATGGCGAAACATTCTCTGGCCCTGTAGGTGGTATGAGCGACCGCCAGAACCCGATGCGTGAACTTTACCATAACAAGGACAACCGTCTGAAGAAGTGGCGTATCTTTGCCAATGCATACGTTGACATCACGCCTATCAAGGGCATGCTCTTCCGTTCAAACTTCGGTATTGACTACACTAACGGTTATATCCGCAGCCTACAGCATACTTTCGATTCGGACGTAGTGAAGAACAGCACAAGTGCCAGCACCATGTCACAGAACCACAGCACGAAGTGGACATGGTCGAACACCTTGCAGTATAACTTCGACATTGCAGAGGGTCATAACCTGAACGTACTAGCTGGTATCGAGCATCATCGTGACTATGGAATCGACTTCTCTGCTCGTCGCGAAGACTATCCCCTCGAGACCTTAGACTATATGTGGCCCGGTGCAGGTACAGGCATCCAGGCGATAACAGGTGGTGGTGATTCCTACAAACTGATGTCGTACTTCGGCAAGATCGACTACAACTGGAACGACCTGCTGCTGGCTTCAGTCACCATGCGTTACGACGGTTCAAGCCGTTTTGGTAAGAACAACCAGTACGGTTTCTTCCCCTCTGCATCACTCGGTTATCGTCTCTCAAAGCATATTAACGCCGATTGGCTTCGCGACTGGAAAATCCGCGTCAGCTATGGTGTGACAGGTAACCAGGGTATGAACTCGAACAATGCCCACTACGGACTCTATATGGCCGACTACGGTTCAAGCCGTGAAAACTCAACGGCCTATGACATCAACCTGCAAGGTTCCGGCACATTCCCCTCAGGCTACTACAAGCATCAGTCATCTAATGAAGACTTGAAGTGGGAGCAGTCATCACAGTGGAACTTCGGTACAGACTTCTCACTCTTTGGTGGTGCATTATATGGATCTTACGATGTATTCTTCAAGGAGACCAAGGACATGCTTGTACAGCCAGCCTTCCTCGGAGCTATCGGCTTTGGAGGTCAGACATGGATCAACGGTCCCACATTGAAGAACTGGGGTATGGAATTGAATCTGGGTTATCGCCACACGACGGAATACGGACTGTCTTACGACATCACTGGTAACATTGACTTCTTCCGTTCAAAGGTGACCTACCTCCCTGAAAACTCCAAGAACTCCTACGAGCACAATGACTACCACAACCTGGCTCAGGATGAGAAAGCATACGGTTCGCTCATCGGCTATGTAGTAGAGGGTCTTTATCAGAATCGTGAGGACGTGCTCGCTCATGGACAGGCAGGTGCACGTGTAGGTGGTCTGAAGTATGCTGACCTCAATGGTGACGGTAAGATCAACGAGGCAGACCGCACATGGATCTACAATCCCGTACCCAATTTCTCATATGGTATCAATATCAACCTGGCTTATAAGGACTTCGATTTCACCATGTTCTGGCAGGGTGTATCTGGTGTTGACGTCATCAACAACCAGAAATACCAGACCGACTTCTGGAGCATCACCGATGCTGGATCCAACAAGGGTGAGCGTCTAATTGATGCCTGGACACCAGCCAACAGCGGTTCAACAATTCCTGCCCTGACCACATCGAATGGTGCTGACGAGGGCCGTATGTCTTCTTATTTCGTTGAGAACGGTTCTTACGCCAAGATGCGCACCTTGCAACTGGGCTATAAGCTGCCTACCCAGCTGGTCAAGAAACTGTTGCTCTCAAGTGCACGTGTCTACCTCTCAGGTGATAATCTCCTGCTCATCAAGTCAAGTTCTCTGACCTGCTCGGATCCTGAGAATACAGCATGGGCCTATCCTCACACCGCTTCCTTCACATTTGGTATACAGGTGGGATTCTAAGGAAGTGAAAAGTGAAAAATGAGAAGTGAAATATTTAAAGTAATAAAAATGAAAGTTATGAAAACAAATATATTTAACAAGGTGAGGACTCTGGCTAAAGCGGTTTTACCCTTTTACCTTTTTACCCTATTACCTTTAGCATCATGTAGCGTTGATGATGTGAAGCCACAGGGCACGCTGGACGAAGAGACAGCATATTCAAGCCCCGACAAGCTGGTTACTGCAGCCTATGCCAAACTGGGCGATGACTGGTATTCTTATCCGTTTAATCTCTGGCCATACGGCGATATGAGTGCTGATGACTGTCTGAAAGGCGGTTCTGGTGAGAACGACACGGGTTATCACCCCATGGAAATCTTTACTACCCTGCAACCTGACCGTGGTGAGTTCGACGAACTGTGGTATCAGCTCTACAGCTCTATCTCCCGCTGCAACCGTGCCATCGAGGCACTGGCCAAAGCCGAGGACACTCCCACCAACAAACAATTCATGGCAGAGGTACGTTTCCTCCGTGCTCACTTCTATTACAAGCTTCAGCAGATGTGGTACGAGGTGCCTTTCATTACCGAAGGTATGTCGAATGCCGACATCGAGGCTTGCCCACAGAGTTCGCACGATCAGATCATGCAGCAGATTATCGACGACTTCCAGTTTGCTTATGACAATCTGCGTGAGGCAGCTCCAGGCACTACAGGACGCGCTCACAAGGTAGCAGCCGCTGCCTATCTTGCCAAGTGCTACCTGAACTGGGCTTACGGCGACGGTTATGAGGCCACAACAGGCTATAGCCACGTCGATCAGTCGAAGATTCAGAAGGTCATCGATTATACTGAAGTTGTAAAGAATTCACCTTACGATTATCTCGACACTTACGGACACATCTTCCTGCAGGACTATGCCAACTCTTGCGAGAGCATCTTTGCTGTGCAGCACTCTAACAGGGCTGACGACGGAACGAAATTCGGACGTGCCAACTGGTCGAACATGCTGAATGGTGTATGGGGCATCTGGTCTTGCGGATGGGACTTCCACAAGCCATCACAGAATCTGGTCAATGCCTTTAAGACCCGCAATGGTCTGCCAATGGACAATTTCGACGAAGACCACAACGCCATCGTGATCAATGGTGCAGACACCAAATATAAGTACGATCCCCGTCTGTTCCACACCGTAGGTATGCCCACCTATCCTTATAAGTATGAGGCACAGTACACGCTGACAAAGGCTAACAGCCGTACACCTAACACTTATGGTTACTACTGCTCGATGAAGGAGGTACCACAGCGCTCTAAGGGTGAGGATTACGACATGCCCTGGCAGGCATTCGGCGTGAACGACTACGTGCTGCGCTATACCGACGTGATGCTGATGCGCGCTGAGGCACTGATTGAGAAAGGTGACTTCAACGGTGAGGCACTCCAGATCATCAACGACATCCGTAATCGTGCTAAACGCGACATCAGTGCGACATCACTCATCAAGTATGCCAAAGATCAGTGCGACATCGCGCTCTACGGCAACTTCGCTTCAAAGGATGATGCCCGCAAGGCCCTGCGCTGGGAGCGTCGCGTAGAACTCGCTATGGAGGGACACCGCTTCTTCGACCTTCGTCGCTGGGGCTTGCTCTCAACCACTCTCAATAAGTATTTTGAGACGGAAGTAACTGATGAGTATGACGGACAGACCTATGGCCTGTACTACAAAGATGCCTTCTTCACCGCTGGCAAGAATGAGTACTTCCCTATAGCATCTAACCAGATGAACTATGTTCAGGGACTCTATCATCAAAACAAGGGATACTAATTTTCATTGAACATTGAACATTAAACATTGAACATTATGAAATCATTATATAATATCATCTGCGCAATCTGCGTCATCTGTGGTTTCACTGCTTGTCAGGATAGAGATCTTCCTGGTTCTGGTGCTATGCAGTTAAGCAGTCCTGAAGTATCACAGATAACAGGATCCCCCAGTGGCGACAACAATTACGACTATACATTGACATGGCCCGCCAGCAACAATGGTGCCACAATGCAGGTCGCCGTCTTCAAAAACGGCACTCAGATGCAGGCGCTCACCCCATGTCCCTCTGGTTCGTTCACACTGAAGAATCTGGAGACCAACCAGCTTTATGAGTTCCTCTTCAAGTATGCCAACAGCGAAGCACTCTCTAACGGTGTGATGACCTCCTATACACGTCCTGGTGCTGCGGCTGCAAGCGATCTGAAGTTCGAGCAAATCGACATCAACGATGATCAGCACGACCTTCAGGTAACGTGGAAAGCCAGCGACAATGCGACATCCTATATCTTGAAACTGGAGAATGGTGATGGAAGCAGGAAGATTGAGGAAACTGTCAGCGGCACCTCTTATCTGCTGAAGAATGTAGTGATGAAGGAGCGTTGGGAAGCTACTCTGATTGCACAGAATGCAGAAGGAAAGGCTCTGCCTATTACAGGTTCTGCAAAGGTTGGCGGCAAGATTCCTGCCTTCCTCTCAGAATATGCTACACCTGAAGAACTCGTTGCCAACGGTGACGACGACGAGGCCAGCGCATGGCTGTGGTTCCACGAGAACTATCCGAAGGGCGAATATGTTTACTTCGGAAACATCAACACTGTTGCTGATATCGAGGACTATCGCATGCTCTTCTGGCTGCGCGACATCGAGACAGGCAATGTGGACGACATCTGGAATTTCTCTGATGTAGCCAAGAATGCAGCTCCTTGTATTGAGCAATATGTGAAGAACGGCGGCAACCTCCTGCTCTGGTCGCATGCAGTTCCTTATATCGGCACTATCAACCGCCTCTCTACTTCACTGCTCCGCGGTGTTGGCAATGCCTTCGGTTGCGGTGCTGGAGGCTGGAACCCCGACACATGGAAGATGGGCGTATGCCTGAATACTGGTGAGTTCTCTAAGGACTTCAGCAGCCATCCTATCTACGCAGGTATTCCTACCGAGAAGCTTAGCGACCAGTGCTTTGCAGCCATCGCCTTCAAGGGACCAGGTTGGACGGAAGACCACAACTGTCTGTTCTTCGATATTCCTACTAAGTTGACCGAGATCGGCAACACTTCTGAGGATTGCTACAATGCAGTAACAGAAGAATACGGTATCTATCCTCTGGGTACTTGGGATTCACAGGCAGCATGGGTTTCTCAGCTCAATGTATGGGAGGCCAAAGGTGCCCCCAAGGCTCCCGATGGATTCCAGAAGGGTTGTGGAACTGTACTCTGCATTGGTAATGGCGGTTGCGAGTTCTCCATGAAGAACGAGGACGGCACGCCCGACAAGAGTGCTAACCCCAAAAATAACTCCTGTCAGCAGAACGTCCTGAAACTTGCTAAAAACAGCGTCGAATACCTAATGTCAATATAATTAGGGTAAGCATAATTAGTTTAGTTAATTGTTAGAGTTAATCAGCGCGGCTCGTGATGAGTCGCGCCTTTTTGTTTAAGTTATTAGGCACTGTCTTTTCCGAATATGAGATGAATAAAAATACAACAAACTGCATCAATATGTTAATGAGCCATAAAAAAGAGGGGTAAAGAGAACAACTTGCGGAAATTTTTCTTATATTTGCCGTAACTAAAAATCAAGGAGGAGCGGCGTATGTTAACGAAAAATGAAGTTAAAGAAGAAAAGTTGAAGCTCGACAACCAATTGGTCGAGTCAAGTACCCAAAAGTCGTTACCATCCATTTGGTACACTTAATAACATTAGCGCGACACCACCAACAGTGTCGCGCTAATTTTTCTATCAAAAGTTTGGAACAATCTATTTTTCTTCGTATATTTGCCGCTGAAATCGAACTAAAGAACTAAATCTATATGATAAAAAGACTATTGACATTCATCATGGCGGTATTGGCGATAGCTACTGCCGCTTATGCACAAGAAGAGCCGAAACTGGTAGCTAAGCCTTCGGGGCGTATTCTGTTTGATGCCGCCTACATTAATCCCCAACACCAGGAAGAAGATTTGAATAGTGGTGTCGGTATACCTGACTTCCGCGTCGGGGTGGGCTTCTCCTACGGCAAGTGGAAAGGCAAAATCGACATGGGCTATGCCTATGGAAAGGTGAACATGAAGGACGTGTGGCTACAGTACGACTTCGGCAAGACAAACTTCATTCGTGGCGGTTACTTCATCCATCAGTACGGTTTCCAGAGCAGTACCAGTTCTTCGTTTAAGGAGACGATGGAGGAACCTCAGAGCAACACCTGTTTCAACAACGACCGTATGATCGGACTGATGTATGAGCATAATGGCAAGAAGTTCCTGGCTGCGGCAAGTTTCGTGGTGGAAAGCGATGCCATGAAGCAGACCACCGACCAAACGGGCAATGAAACTGTCGGAGCGATGACCCGTCTGCTCTATCGCCCCTTTACCGAGCGTGGGAAAATGTTCCAGGTGGGCATTAGCGGCGGTATCGAGGGTGCGCGTTACAACAGTAATGAGGAGATGAACCATGCGCAATTTACCCTGAACACCCGCTGGCCGACGCGCGTGGCGAAGGTATATGCGCAACAGGCTGTCGTCGACCATGCCAAGGTCATGTACCGATTCTCGCCCGAAATCATGTACTCACGCGGCCGTTTTGCAGTCATCGGACAATATTTCTATAACACCATTACGCGCGACAATAATCTGACAAGGTTTACGGGCAGCGGTGCCTATGTCACCCTGCGTGCACTCGTCAAGGGGCGCAACTTCAGTCCGAACATGGCTGATGGTGGTATTGCCACACCTGATCCAGGAAACATGGATATATGCTTGCAGTATAACTACACCTCACTGTCGGACCATACGGCAGGCATCTATGGTGGTTATCTGAACGACTGGGCACTCTGCTACAACTTC
>JAEEGL011101636.1_pt1 | contig 11653 bp, 10 predicted proteins | sample 9134231 | NCBI WGS metagenome assembly JAEEGL01 (sample SAMN16246548, study PRJNA631951) | gut metagenome | biome: gut microbiome; feature: rumen; material: fiber-attached | host: Bos | place: Iran: Karaj | collected 2018-10 | reverse complement strand
GGAACATGGTAGTCTACCAGAATCAACTGAAGGAGCTGGCTACCTGCAGCAATAAGAAACTGTTGTACCTGACCTGCGAGTCCAACCAGATCACCGACCTGACCATCTACCAGGACGGTGAATTGTACACACTCATGCAGAGCGCTCAGCGGGAAGACAAGGGATCCTACTGGTATTACAGCGGCAACCTCTCCACGGCGCTCTCCTATGACAAAACAGCCAGGATCTGGACTTCCATCGACGTGGAGCCAGGAGTGGGCCTGGACAAGGCCCATTTCCCGGACGCGAAATTCAGGGATGTCATCACGAAGGCCGGCATTGACCAGAACGGGGACGGATTCCTCAGCAGAAAAGAACTGGACAGCGTGACCAAGATCTACTGCTACGGCAAGGGAATCAAGAACCTGAAGGGAATCGAGCATTTTACGAATCTGAAGGAACTGCAGTGCTTCAACAACAAGCTTACCGCCCTGGACGTGAGCAAAAACGCGAAGCTGGAGATGCTGTGCTGCGGCGAAAATAAACTGAAGGAGCTGGACGTCACCGAGAACACGAAACTGACGTACCTGTCCTGCGACAACAACCAGCTGACCAAGCTGGACGTAAGCAAAAACACGAAGCTGACAGCGCTGTTCTGCTTCGCCAACAAGCTGACCAAACTGAATGTGACGAAAAACACGAAGCTGACGCGGCTGAACTGCAGGAGCAATAAGCTGACCAAGCTGGACCTGAGCAAGAATACAAAGCTGGACTGGCTGGACTGCCATGCCAACAAGCTGAAAAAAATTGATATTTCCAAATGCAAACAGCTGGTGAAGCTGGTGAAAAAGGTGAAACCCGCCAGCAAAATCACCTACCGCGAATATGACGACGGGACCCGGACATTCATCGTCGACATCCTTGTCAAGGTGCAGAAATAAAAACCGGGCAACGAGAGATATACAACCGGGAGGGAAAAGAACATGAAGCGGTTATGGAGCGTAATCCTGTGCCTGTGCCTGATCCTGGCGGGGCTGGCGTTATTGCCGGGCGCGTACGCGGCTGCCGACAGCCAGCCGGATATGATCCTGGAAATCGGGGACTACCAGATCAGCATCAACGGCAGCAACGCCCAGATCAGGCAGTACCAGGGCGACTATGACGTGGTAAACCTGACGCTGCCGGACTCGTTTTATGATGAGAACTTCGGCGTCACCTATACGACTGTCGGAATCATGGCGAACGCCTTCTACGGAAGGGCCCCGTATATGGAGACCGTGACCATTCCGGGAAGCGTGAACACCATCGCCGACGACGCTTTCGCCGAATGCCCGAAGCTTGCCACGGTACGGTACAACGGAACGCGGGACAAATGGGAGGCGGCCGTTTCCGGGCATACCGGCTGGGACGGCGGCAGCGGCGCGAAAGTATACTGCAAACAGACGTTTACCGTATCTTTCCGGGTGGAATACGGCGCCTGGGACGACGGCACAGCCGAAGAGAAGCAGGTCACGCTGGGCGGTTACGAGGACGAAGAGCTGAAACTGCCCGGGGATAAGATTCCCGCGGCGGGCAGCAAGCCGGACGAGGAATACCGGGCCGGCGCGTGGGATACGGCGCCGAAAGCGGATGCCCTGATCGAAAAGGACACTGTCTTTGTCTACAGCTACGCGAAAATCACCTACGGCGAGCCTGAATGGGCCTGGTCGGAGGACTTCAGTTCCGCAAAGGCGGCGTTCAAAGCCACGACCGGGGATGATACCCAAACCATCGACGCGAAGGTGACCAGCGAAACCACGGCCGCCACCTGCACGGAGGACGGCAAGACGGTCTATACCGCCGCGGTGACCTTCAAGGGGAAGGACTATCAGGACAAAAAGACCGCGGTGATCCCGAGGACCGGGCACAGCTACGGCGAGCCTGAGTGGAAATGGGCGGATGACTTCAGCTCCGCGTCGGCCGCGTTCCAATGCAAGGCAGGAGACGACAGTACGTCCGTCGAGGCGAAGATCACCGCCGAAACCACGGCCGCCTCCTGCACGGAGGACGGCAAGACGGTCTATACCGCCGCGGTAACGTTCAACGGGAAGGAGTACAAAGACGAAAAGACGGCGGTGATCCAGAAGACCGGGCATCAGCCGGGAGATCCGGTGCGCGAGAACGAAATCGCGCCGGGCTGCGAAACCGACGGCCGCTATGAGGAAGCCGTATACTGCGAAACCTGCACAGCGGAGATCAGCCGGACAGAGTATACCATCAAGGCCCTGGGGCATGAATGGGGCGCGGAAAAAGTTACCAAAAAAGCCTCCCACAAAGCAGAGGGTCAAATCGTCCAGGTTTGCCAGAGGGATCCGTCCCATAAAAAAACCACAAGCATACCCACGAGGAAAACAAAGTATTCCGTAAAGAAGAAATCATTTACTTTTAAAGCTTCCAAAGTTAAGAAAAAGTCCCAGACTGTGCGGGTTAACTTCTCTGTCACGGACAAAGCAGGGAGTGTCAAATATAAATTTACAGTTCCCCAAAAAGCCAAGAAATATATCAAGGTGAATCAAAAAAACAAAAAGATAACCGTCAAAAAAGGCACGCCGAAGGGAACCTACAAAGTGAAGCTCACTATCACTTCCGCGGCAACGACAAAGTACAAGTCATACAAAAAAACATTCACGATTAAGATCGTTGTGAAATGAGAGAAAAGGCAGCTGCCTTCCGCGGGCAGCTGCCTTTTCATGGAGGGATGAAGAAGCATCCCCTGTCAGTTGTTGATATAGGCGGCGGTCGGATCCAGGATGGTGACGTCCACGTCTCCTTCGTGATCCAGCTCCAGCACGACGATCAGGTCCTCGCGCACGATCATTTCCTTGCAGTCCTTCAGGTCGCCGTCGTCGTCGATCACGTACCGGGCGTTCCCGAGAATCGCGGCGTCAAAGGGAACCGCTTCGCCGTAGCTGTTTACAAGGATTTCCCTGACGGCTTCGTAGCCGGTGCCGTCCTCCAGGTCGATGTGAATGGCTACGAGGCCGTTGCCGACGAAGCTGAACTTCAGGTTCCCGGCCATGCCGTCGTCACTGTTGACGTGCTCATATTCCAGTTCCCAGAATTCCGTGGTGCCGCGGGTCTTCTCCCTGTCAATCTCAGGATTCGGCAGGTTCACCAGCTCCATCACCTGTTCCATATCCATGTTGAACTGAACGCCGTTCATGAAGGTCGGCGCAGCGGGTTCCTCCGCCAGGGCGGCGGTCGCCGCGGTGATCACCAGCAGGGTCAGGGCCAGCAGGGTCGCGATTGTCTTTTTCATGGTTGTGTCCTCCTCTTTTTTCTTATCATGATTTATTTATCTGATTCAACAAGCCGGTTCAGCAGCCTGACACCTGTTCATACGCAGACCGGAAGGCACATGTCAGCAGAAACTGAAAATTCTGAAATCTGAAATCCGATCATTCCGGCAGCGTCTCCCCGCCCCTGTTTCTTCCTGTTCTTTTCAACCGGTTCCTTCAGGGCTTTCCGGTCTCTCCCGTCCCGGACCTGCGCGCCGCCTCCATTTCGCGCCGGAACTTTTCCCGGAACGCGTCGGACACATAGGGGCGGATTTCCTCCAGGGAGCTGGCCAGGCCTTCCATGGCGGTGGCCCCGGTTTCGTCATAGACGCCCTGTTCGTTCGCATCCCTGAGCAGGATCACGTTTTCCATCGTGAAGACCGGGTCGCGGTCAAATTCCGCAGCGATCCGGAACGCCGTGCGCAGGCTTTCCTCCGCCTCCTCCGGCCGTCCCCCGCCGTCCTGCAGGGCGGCCAGCGACAGGTAAAACAGGCTGATGATCTTGTCCAGGTAGGAGCGCCCGGCCGGATCATCCCGGAGGCTTTCCAGGAACCGGATCGTCCACTCCGACGCGCGGATTCCCTGGTCGTACCGGGCCGTGGCGAGATAATAGATCGTATATCCCGACATGGTGGTGATCATGTCGATGCAGTTACTGAAAAACGATCTTTCCGTGTAGGTGATCCCCTCTTCGGGCTTTTTTTCATACAGGATGTACAGGCGGCCGATCCGCGCGTCGTTGTGGCCGGTCGGGTTATTCTTCTTGTACTCCTCGATGGCCTTGCCGTAGTTTTTCATGGCGGAATAGCACCCGGCGATTTCATCCCGCAGCAGCGCCTCGCTGATCTCCGGATGATCCCGGTTCCCGGGCAGCAGGTCGATGGAGTGCCGGAACAGTTCCAGCGCCTTTTTCAGTTCCGCGTCCTGCCTGTAGAGCACCCCGAGCTGCTGGTTGGCCAGCGCGGCGCCGCATACGATGCGGAAATGGTTGGGAAACTTTTTCAGCGCCCGGTCGTATTCTTCGACGACCTTCCGGATATTCTCCTCCCGGTCCATTCCCTCGATCCGGTCCGCCTCCGTATCCGCGTCGGTTCCCCGCATGGAGAAGCCGATCAGCGCATCCACCGATACGTGAAAGAGTTCGGCGAGGTCCATGATGAACGAGAGATCCGGTTCAGAGCTTCCTCTCTCCCATTTGGAAACCGCTGCCAGCGTGACGCCGAGCCGCTCCGCGAGCTGTTCCTGAGTAAGCCCCATGCCTTTCCGGAAACCGCGGATATTCTCCGCCAGGCTGTTTTCCATACTCTCTCCTCCGTGTTCCGAAGCCCGTTCCTGATCCCGTCCGCCCTGCGGACGCCTGCCGGCTTCATCGGGACTGCATAACTCATCCGTGTCACCTCCGTACCGGCCTTCCGGCCTGATTTCCTGTTCCACGGTCATTATATGCAGCCTGCTGCCCTGATTGAATACCCGATTGGTATAGTTTGTCAAGAAATTTTTCAACGATCCGTTGAATGAAACGATAGGGACGGTCCTTTTCGTTTCACTGAAACGATGGGGACGGTCCTTTTCGTTTCACCGTTTCCCGTTTCCGCGATCCGGCGGACTGCGGGAACCTTTCTCCACAGAGGACAAAAGCGGGCAAAGAAAACAGCCATGCCGCAGCATTCCTGCCCATGCATGGCTGTTCTTTCCGCAGAGCTGCCCGGAGTCGGTGCCTTTCAGGAAGTCCCGGGCAGAACCGCCGTCACGGGCGGCGTTTTTGCGTACCGCCGGTTCTCAGGGATTGATTTCCAGCATTTCAATGCTGAAGTCCCCGGGGACGTACTGTTTGACCATCATCCGGACCGCTTCTTCCGAGAACTGGCTCAGCACGTTCCGGTCGCTCATCAGCAGGGTGCTGCCCCAGGTGCCGTCGCTGCGCACCAGGGTCAACAGGATATGGAATTCATACATCGCGAAAATCACGAAGCTTCCTTCGCCCGCGACGGCGGCGTCCTTCCCTTCGATGACCAGCGCGGCAGCCTTCTCCGTGTAGTCGCCGTTGAATACGTTGATCTTTCTGGACAGGTCCGCCAGCGTGCCCATGCCGTCCACCAGGGCGACCTGCTGATCGCTGACGGTAATCACCGCCGCCTTCAGGATCGCAGCGGGATCCAGTTCCGAAATATCCCAGAGCCTGTCAAATTTGATTTCCTTTTCCGCGGCCAGCTCCTGGATCTGCTTCATGCAGTCCGCAGCAAAAACCAGCCGTTCGTCCGTCGGGGCCGCTTCTTCCGCCAGCGCCCCGGCCGCCCCCGCCAGGCAGACGCACATGCACAGAATCCAGCTCAGAATCTTCTTCATCCCGTTTCATCTCCCTTGATCATTTTTTTCCGGCCATGATGCCGTATTTCCTTTCCCTGAGTATACACAGGACGCAGGTTTTTTTCAACCGTGAAACGACAGGGACGGTCCTTTTCGTTTCATGAAACGATGGGGACGGTTCTTTTCGTTTCACGTTTTCAGGGATTGATCACCGCCGATGGTTTTTGAGGCTGAAACGATAGGGACAGTCCTTTTCGTTTCACCCTTCATCACCAGATGACCTCCGTACCGGAAACATAAGCCGGGAAAACTGTTTCCCGGAGGATTGCCTCTGCATGGCCGTCTGCCTGATCCTCCGGTACTCTGACCGCTCTGTAAACAGTAGTCTTCGACATTCCTGTCATCCGGGAGATCTGTCCCGATGACATTCCTGCGTGATACATCGCCCGCGCGTATTCTTTCTGCTGCTGCGACGCAAGCTGCTGAAAGTCCGCAGAAGACGCACACTGTGTGATTTTCTTCATTTTTTCTTTTGCCGCTTCTTCCCGAAGCCGCCTGTCGCAGTCAGCCTCATCCAGGGCTGTATCGTCATTGTCCCGGGAAAGATATTCCATCAGTTCGTCTCTGCTGTTGAAAAAGCCCGCCGCATACTGTATATCCGTCACAGCTCCTTTTCCCTGCCTGTAGGCAAAATAACTGCTCCATCGATAGCTTCCCGGGCGGCTTTCCAGCCCCGCTTTCATTGGATTCTGGATAATATACCGCAATACGGTGATAAAATACTCATCACTTTCAACTTTTTCGCTTCTGAACCGATCCTGAAACAGATGGCCCGTTCTCTGATACTTCCTGTTATACCACATGGCATAGGACGTGCCGATCCGCCTGAACACGCTGTCCAGCGGTTCGTCCTTCGGCTCGATCAGTAAATGGATATGGTTGGACATCAGGACGAACGCATGAAGCATGAATCCCGTGATCACCTTGTAATCTTTCAGAAGGGACATGAAATACAAGCGGTCTTCGTCTTCCTCAAATATATTCTGTCGATTGACTCCCCGCAGCATCACATGATAGATGTTTGACCGGCTCATTTCTCTGGCGGCTCTTGGCATTTTGAATCACCCTGAAACAGTATATCACGTAAGCGGTCCGAAAAAAACGGGGTGAAACGAAAAGGACCGTCCCTTTTGTTCCAAAGGGCGGCCCTGCTGTGTTATCCGGCAGGCCGGAAAAAACGCTGAAAACAGCGGCGTCTTTATCTTTACAGACGCATGCCTGCAAAGTATAATACTCCCATCCAGCGGAAGCCGAAGAACGTCATGGAAAAACAAAGCAATATCGGGAGGGTTTTCATTGATCAGCATTCCTGAACAGGCAATAAAGCTCTATTCCCTGGAAGGCTGCGCCTTTACCCCGGTATCCGGCCACGAGGGCGGGCGGAATCAGATCGTCACCGTCAGCCGGAACGGGGAAAAACAGTACGTTCTCCGGATCTCTGCCCTGGGGGACCGAAGCGGGAACGATTATCTTGCCGAAACGGAGTTCGTCCGCTTCCTGGCGGAGAACGGGGCGCCCGTGGCGGACGTGATCCCTTCCGTTCACGGCCGGCTGGCGGAGCGCGTGGAGGCGGAGGACAAAGCGGCGTATGTCAGCCTGTTTGCCTATGCCAGAGGAATACTGCTTGCGGACAACGGCTACCGTTACCGGGACGGCGCGCCGCTGAGCGAGTACTTCCATAACACCGGCAAAGCCCTGGGGGCGATCCACCGGCTGTCAAAATCCTATGTGCCTGTCCATCCCCGCCCGGACTACTTCGACAAGTACAACATGGAATACCTGGACCGCCTGATCCCGGAGGAATACGGCGAACTGAAAACGGCCGTCGCCAGACGCCTGGACGCGTTCCGTGCGCTCCCGAAGGACAAGGGCTGCTACGGCCTGGTCCACTTTGATTTCAGCGACGGCAACTGGCATGTCGACATGGATACGGGCGCGGTCACGGTGTTCGATTTTGACAACTGCATGAACTGCTGGTATATGTTCGACCTGGCCAATCTCTGGCTCCACAACGAAGGCTGGACAAGGCAGGAAGCCGATCCGGCCAGGCGTTTTGCGCTGATGCGGCAGTGCTTCAGCCTTCAGCTGCAGGGCTACAGGACCGAAACGGATATTCCGGAAGACATGCTGGAAAAACTGCCGCTGTTCATCGATATGGTGCTGATCGAAAATATCGTGGACGAACTGGAATGCTGCGCCCGGGAAGGAGAAGCGCCGGACCCGGAAGACATCGGGGACGCGGCGGAATGCCTGATCCGCGGTATTCCCTACGCGGGATTCGGAGACCAGCTATGAACACTCCCCTTTTATACCGGGCGGCCCTGCGGGGCGTTTTCGGCCAACGGGCTGAATTCCGCCGGGGCAGTATTACAGACGCCCTGTTTGTTTACCTGGACGGAGAACCGGAGCCGGAAACGATTGCCCGGGTGGATTCCCGTTACAGGAACAGGCCGGTCGTCTGCCTGACGCAGCCCTGGGAAGAGCGGATCAGGGCCCGGTATCCCGACGCGGCCGTCTTCCGGCGGACGGTGATGAAACCCGCATGCCGCTTCACTGTCCCGGAAGGCATTGAAATCCCGGAAGGATACCGGCTGGGTGATATGGACAGGGCCGCTTTTGAGCGGCATCCGTTTTCCCACGGGATGAATTATCCGTCCTGGGCGGCTTTCCGGGCGGAAGGCTCCGGAGCCGTCGTGTATCACGGCGGGGAAATCGCGGCGGCGGCTTCTTCCTTCCTGAGCCTGGACGGAGAGATCGAACTGGATGTATCCACCATGGAATCCCACCGGGGCAAAGGGCTCGCGGCCGCCTGCATCGCCCGGACGCTGCGGGACTGCATGGAACGCGGAATCACGGTCCACTGGGACGCGCAGAACGATATCTCCCGGCATCTGGCTGAAAAATTCGGCTTTGAGGCTGAAACAGAATACCGGGTTTACTGGCTGCCGCAGGCCGGCGGCCGGGGGCAGGAAAGCGGTCAGGAAATCCCGCTGTCAAATTGAGGAACCGCCATGATTACGAAAAACAGGCAATCCGATGGATGGAGGAGTGAAACGATGGGGACGGTCCTTTTCGTTTCACCGGATTTGCGGAGAACCTTATTTCACTTTCTTTTTCATCACGTCCGGCCGGCCGGACCGGTACTTCTTCCCCCGGTCGTTTGATATGCCCGGATCCGGATAAAAAAAGAACCGGCCGCCTGTTTTTCAGCGGTCAGTTCTTCTTCCTTCAGGCCGGCGCCGTTGTCTGAACGGCTTCGGCCTTCCGGCGCCTCCTCATTACTTGGCGGGAACGAAGTTCACGTCAGTCAGGAAGTCGACGCACATCCGGATCTGTTCTTCGGTCAGCGTCTGGTTCGCCGTGTTGGGATTCGGGGTCATGTTGAACTCGATGAAGTATCCCTTGTAGATGGCCAGGATATCCACGAAGTCCGTATCGCTGCCTGTTTCACGGGCAACCAGCAGCTTGGTGCCGTAGCCGGTCGTCCGGTAGGAAATCTCCACCTGGTTCATCTCGTTGAAGGTGCCTTCCAGAACCTTCAGCTCCTCGTCGGTCAGGTCGTTCATCCGTTCCACGTCGCCGTAGGTATCGTCATAGGCGATGGACAGGTACATCTGCGGCTTGGTCATGTCAACCGGCAGGACGGAGGCCCGCACGGCTTCTCCCCGGCTGCTGAGCACCTGCAGGTTGTAGCCTTCCGGCAGTTTGCAGGTCAGGTCGAACTCGCCGTTTACGTTCAGGGAACCCAGCTTCTGGGTATTGTCCACGGTCGCGACCGTCTTGCTCACCTTCATGGTGTAATCCTTGAAGATGTAACCGGTCTTGTTGGTTTCGGGATCCCGGGCGCGGTACCATTTGTTGGTCTCGCCCACAACCAGCAGTTCCTTGTCGTTTCCGAAGGAAGCGATCCGGGTCGTGATTTTGCCGGGGCCTACGCGGAAGTTGATCCAGCCGGAAGTCCGGGTCGGGCGCACCACTACGTAGAAGGGTTCGGCGACTTCCCGCTCGCTCTTCAGTTCATTGTTGAGCTTCGCCTGCTCCGCTTTCAGCTCTTCGGCTTCCTTCTGTTCCGGAGTGGGTTCGGGCTTGGGGCCCGGCTTCTTTTCCACCAGGAAGCGGCCCATGACATAGGCTTCATGTCCGTTGTAGAGAATCACAGCCCAGCCGGCGGAGTTGATGAATTCCACCATGACTTTGTCGCCGTAGTTCAGCGTGCCGATCACGTTGTTGCCCGTGTTCGGGGCGCTCCGTACTCTCAGGGTTTTGCCGTTGGCGGTATACACATACATGGGAAGCGCTTCCGCGTTGGAAGACATGGGAATGATGGCAAACACGGAAACCAGGATTGCCAGTGCGAGGGTCAGGCTCAGAATCTTTTTCATCGTTCTTTCCTCCTTCAATTTATCTCGCTGCAGCGGGTTTTGCTGCATCGTGTGTCCTTGTGACACTCCTTGATACGGACCCCATATATCACCTGTCAGTGAATTTTAAAAAATTTTTTAAAAAAAGAAACCGTTCAATTCCAAATGAAATTCCGTTCCGGGCCGGCATACAGCCGGAGGGGGCTCCCGTATCGGGAGCCCCCTCTGCATGCGGTAAAACCGTTTATTCCTGATCCGGGTCGTTTTCTTTTCCCTCGGGGCAGCCTTCCGGATCGTCCGCGGACAGATCGTCCCACGCTTTCCCGATTTCTTCCTTCACGGTCCCGGCAACGGCCGCCGCGGAATCGGCAGCCTTAACCGCGGCTTCCTTCACCGCTTTTCCGATATCGACTTTCCTGCCGTCCCCGTTCTCCAGGTGAATACTGCATCCCAGAAGCGGCGCCGCGATCATGCCGGCGATGCCCAGCGACGGCGCGGCAAGCAGGCCGGGCAACGCCAGGATTCCGGGCATATTCACGATTTCCCTGCCTTCCCGTTCCACCTTAATGCGATATCCGGCCAATTCGTCAAGCACGTTCTTTGCCATATTCTTTTCCTCCCTTTTTATTCCTCTTCACTTTCGGCGGCATTCCGGGTATTCCTGTTACGGAAGTACCAGTATGCGGCCGCTCCGATGACGAAGCCAAGAACCAGTCCGCTGCCCGAGAACACGCCCGAGGCGGCGGAGGCCAGGCCGGAGAAGATACCGCCGATCACGGTGCCGATCAGGCCCAGGATTCCGCCGATCACAGCGACGGCGATCCATCCGCCGAACATCAGCGCAGGCAGGAGAAGAAGGCTTCCGATCAAACTGCCGCTGCACCGGCGGCGGTTGTCACCGAAGATCATATTTCCCAGAGCCAGGATTCCAAGCAGACGCAGCATTGTATCAATCCTCCGTTTCGCTGTCTCACATATACCGGTCATTCCCTGACCGTGGCTATATATTAACGTCAGGGAAGGTCAAAATAAAGGGCGTTGTGAGAGAAATACGGAGCGCTATTTTTCTCCGGGAAGAGAAAAAGAAGCAGGGAAACGCTTATTCCGCGCCTTCCCCGCTTTCAATGGATACCGTCCGGAGGATGTTTCCCCGCTCGTCCGTAATCACACGGATTCCGCAGTCCCATGTACCGGTTTCCTTCCCGTCGATCCGGATTTCCGCGCGCCGGCCGCTGCTCCTGATTCCGTAGCGGTGATCACAGAAGACCGCTTCGTATTCATATGGTTTTCCGCTTCCGAGGCTGAACCATACGCTGCCCAGGTGCGGATGGATCCCGTAATGATGGGCAATGTATTCCAGGCACGCCAGCATCGTCGGCCCGTAAGCGTCCTGGACGGGCTCCCCGCCGCCGCTTTTCACCGGCTGATGGGTAACGGCGTGCACCAGGGACGGCTTTCCCGTAAACGGATCAAACTGCTGGGTAAACCGCAGGCCGCCGTCGTAAACGGCGCCGATCAGCTTCTCCCCCAGCATCGTGACGATCCGGTCATATCCGTAGCGTTCCAGCGCCAGGATGGCCCGCTGGTAAGTCAGCCCCTCCGGCTGGCCGCTCCAGTTGTTTTCCGGGG
>JAEEGL010245960.1_pt1 | contig 11653 bp, 6 predicted proteins | sample 9134231 | NCBI WGS metagenome assembly JAEEGL01 (sample SAMN16246548, study PRJNA631951) | gut metagenome | biome: gut microbiome; feature: rumen; material: fiber-attached | host: Bos | place: Iran: Karaj | collected 2018-10 | reverse complement strand
TTTGCGGGTGCCTTCTTAGCATCTGCTTCTTTCTTTGCTGTAGCCATTTTTTCCTCCTCCGATTTTGGAATTAAATTTTTAATAAACAACTACTAAACAAAATATACTACAAAGAATGCAGAAATACAAAGGTTTTTTGCAAATTTTTCAAAAAAATTTTTAAAAATCTTTTTGAAGGTGTGTCTTTATCATCAGCTATCATCGGGCTTGCAGGAAAATGACGTATGTGTCATTTTCTTATTTATTTTTTCTTACCTGTCTGAAATAGGCTTGTACTCTGTGTTTTCCTGTATTCCGATGTATGCGGGACGTATTATCTTATCTACGTTGATGAGTTCTTCCATACGATGTGCACTCCATCCGACTATCCTCGCGATTGCAAACATCGGTGTATATAATTCGAGCGGAAGTTCGAGCATGCTGTAAACAAATCCGGAATAAAAATCTACATTTGCACTTACGCCTTTGTAAATTTTTCTTTCCTCGCCGATAACTTCGGGTGCAAGTTTTTCTATGAGCGAATACAGTTCATACTCAGGCATGCGGTGTTTTGATTCCGCAAGTTTTTCAACGAACTGTTTGAAGATAAGAGCTCTCGGATCGGATACGGAATATATCGCATGACCGAAACCGTATATAAGACCGGACTTATCAAACGCTTCCTTGTGAAGGATCTTTTTAAGATACTCTTTTACTTCTTCTTCATCCTTATGGTCGTGAACATTCTTCCAGATATCCTGGAACATACGGACAACCTTTATATTTGCTCCTCCGTGCTTGGGTCCCTTGAGTGATCCGAGTGCGGCAGCCATTACCGAATATGTATCGGTACCGGATGAAGAAATTACATGGGTGGTGAATGTGGAGTTATTTCCTCCGCCGTGATCCATGTGAAGTACCAGTGCGATATCGAGCACCTGTGCTTCGAGCTCCGTATACTTCATATCGGGACGGAGCATGCGCAGGATATTTTCCGCGGTCGAAAGTTTGGGATCGGGACGATGAATGTAAAGACTCTTGTCCTTGTAATAGTGATTGTATGCATGATAACCGTAAACCGAGAGCATAGGGAATACGGAGATGAGCATAAGGCACTGACGCATAACATTATCAAGCGATGTGTCATCGGAATTCTTATCGTATGCATAAAGGGTGAGCACACTTCTTGCAAGTGTGTTCATCATATCCTTGCTCGGAGCTTTCATAATGACATCACGAACGAAGTTCTTGGGAAGAGATCTGGAATCTGCGAGCACTTCCATAAAATCTTCAAGCTCCTCCGCTGTGGGAAGTTTTCCGTAAAGGATAAGATATGCGGTCTCTTCAAAGCCGAATCTTCCCTCCGAGTTAAATCCTTTGGTAAGATCCCTGACATCTATTCCGCGGAAATATAAACGTCCCGCACAGGGTACACTCTCTCCGTTCACTTCTTCTTTTGCGATGATGGTGGATATCCTGGTGAGGCCTGCTCTTACACCGTTACCGTTTACATCACGAAGACCTTTTTTGACATCGTATTTTGTATAAAGTTCCGGAGCGATACCGGTATTTTCTTTGCATTTTTCCGTGAGCGCAATGATCTCGGGGGTGGGTTCCATCTTAAAACTCATAACTACCTCCTTTTAGTGCCTTTTAGTTAACATCCGCATTTTTTATTCTATCAAATATCATTGAAATAAACACCCTTTTAATATATAAAAAAACTGTATTTAAAAGAAAATTAATGATCTGTTTTCGCAAAAGGAGAAAAAATGAAATACATTTGTGACAGAGCACCGATGGGATGGAATTCTTATGACTATTATGACACCACGGTCACGGAAGCGGATGTTCTCAGGAATGCACAGTGGATGAAAGAGCATCTTCTTTCTTCAGGTTATGAATACGCCGTCATCGATATCGAATGGTATGCGAAGGATGCTGGAACCAGAAGAAACGAATGGCAGTACATTCCATTCGGCGATGAAGAGATGGATGAGTACGGAAGACTTCTTCCGGATCCGAAGAGATTTCCTTCTTCCGTCGGAGGCAAAGGTTTTAAACCTCTTGCGGATCAGATACATGGGATGGGACTAAAATTCGGAATTCATATCATGAGAGGCATTCCGAGAGCGGCGGCTCACAACCATCTTCCCGTCCTCGGATGTGACGGCATCACCGCCGATCTGGTTGCGGATCCGTTCTCAATATCAAAATGGAATCCCGATATGTACGGTGTAAGAAAAGATGTTCCCGGTGCATATGAATATTACAAGTCGATAATAGACCTGTATGCATCATGGGGTGTCGATTTCATCAAATGCGACGATATCTGTAACACTAATATGTATCCACATGATCCTTATTCGGCGGCACATGAAGTCGAATATCTCGCACGTGCCATCGAAGAATCGGGACGCGATATAGTTCTTTCACTCTCTCCCGGTCCCGCACTCTTTGAACACGCCGATCATTATGACAGATACGCAAACATGTGGCGTATAACCGATGACTTCTGGGATAAATGGGAACTGCTCAAGGATATGTTCTCAAGATGTCATCTTTGGGAAGGTAAGACACATCCCGGTTCATTCCCCGACTGCGATATGCTCACTATCGGAATGCTCGGAAAAGGATTCGGCGGAGAAGCATGGCATACGCATTTTACTCCGGACGAAGTCCGCACGATGCTCACGCTCTGGTGCATATTCGGTTCTCCTCTCATGATAGGAAGTGAGCTTGAACTGCTTAACGAAGAAGAGATATCCGTCCTTACGGATCCGGTCCTCATGAAGATACATTCCTGCGATTTCACCGCAAAGGAAGAAAAACTTACCGATGACGAAGCGGTATGGAGTACCGAAAGCAAAACCACCGGAGAAAAATATTATGCACTCTTCAATATTTCCGAAGAAGAAAGAACTGTTGAGTTCAACGGAATAAGTGCGAAGCTCAGACCTCACGAGTCCATAGTCGTACCTGCATAAAATGCAGATTCAAAAAGATCATTTTCAAAAGCTTCGGATCCGGTCAACAAAAAAGGCATGTCGTAAAGACATGCCTTTTGTTTTATTCATTTTATCTCTTCGGTCTTCTTCTGTCAGATCTTGAAATAGCTTATTGTATCGTTCAGCTTGTTTGCAAGATCCTGAAGGTCGAGTGCCGACTGTGAGATAAGAGCAAATGTTGCGTTGAGCTCTTCCATGGATGCATTGGTCTCCTGTGTTGAAGCTGCATTCTCTTCGGATATTGCGGAAAGATCTTCGATGATGGAATCAAGAGATTCTCTTGCTTTATTGAGCTCGGAAACCTTGTCTTCAATGTTATCCGCACTGTGGGATACATTCTTAACATTCTCGAGCATCTCACCCATATTATCCTTGGTGGTACCAAGCTTTACGGTCTGCTCATCAAAGCTTTCCTTGAGTTCGGAAAGAGCCTGAACGGATGATGCAACATCCGAAAGGAGTCTGTCAACGATCGTCTTGATCTTGGTCGCACTGTCAGCGGACTGGTTTGCAAGTATTCCGATCTCACCTGCAACAACCGCAAATCCCCTTCCCATCTCTCCGGCTCTTGCAGCCTCGATGGAAGCATTGAGTGAAAGGAGGTTGGTCTGGCTTGCGATCTCCTGGATCGTAGCCGTGAACTTGCTGATCTCATTAGCGGAATCGTTGGTTGCCTTGATGACGGAATCGATCTCGTTAACCGACTTGGTAACGTGATCGGACTGCTTGATAAGATCGTTCATCGCATCCATTGCCGTATCGCAGGATGTGCGCATTTCCTTCGAGTATTCATTGAGTGAAGCAACTTCCGCATTAACGGTATCGATGCTCTGTCCGATACTGTTGGTATTGTCCGCAGCGTTCTGTACGTATTCAGCCTGGGATACGGAGCCTCTGCTTATATCATCGACAGCCTGGCTGACCTGTCCGGAAACCTCGGTAGCCTGCTGTGCATTCGATGCAAGCTCATTACCGGATTCCTTGACATTCTCCGCCATGGCCTTGGTATCTCCGATGATTCCCGAAAGCTTATCGGTTACGGAATTAACATTATTGACCATCGCACCGAATTCATCGGTTCTGTTTGTAAACTTGGTGATCTCGGTAAAGCTTCCGTTTGCAAGCTCACCGACTGCATTATTAACTTCCTCAACGGGTCTGGTAAAGGAAAGAGCCATATAAACAGAGATAAATCCTGCCGCTATCAGAAGCAGGGCAGCAATAACGACGCAGATCATCGCCGATCTTCTTGCCGCACCAACCGCTGCATCCATAGTCTTAACGCAAACAACGGTCCATCCTGCTGCAAACGCATCAACCTCAGTCGATCCCTGTCCGAGTCTTACATATCCGAGCATAGAGTCAACGCCGTCAACATCTTCCTGATAAACTCCTTCTTCGGAAGCATTGGTCATAAAGGTGGATCCTGTATAATTCTCGGTCTCATCTTCTGCCTGGATCTCAAATCTTGAATGAGCGGCAAGTGTTCCGGTTCTGTCTACAATAAATGCATGGTCGGATTCTTCGGCAAGAAAATCGTGGAGAGAATTAAGATCATAGTTTCTCTGTACCGTTCCGATTATGGAACCGTCTTTTCCGCGGACGGGAACGATGATCGTGATTATTCTTGTTCCGGTGGACTTACTTACGATGACATCGGAAACATAATTATTTCCGGCCATTGCCTGCCGGAAGTATTCACGGTCCGCAACATTGACACAGTTTCCGACAGTCCTGAAGAGCTGCTGTCCGGTAGCATCTGCGATGGCTATGGTATTGCCGTCTCCGAACGCTTCATCGACATAATAGAGATATAAAGATATCTCTTCGCCTTTGGTGGTATCCTCTCCGCTTAGGTATTCCACTACGGTAGGTGATATCGAAACAGCCTCGATAGCTCTGAGATTCTGATTGATCTTGGATGAGAACATATCCTCGATATACCAGGATTCCCATGAGAGCATCTCTTCGGAATCGGCAAGAGCCTTATTTGTAGATGAAGTGTAACTGATGATTGTTGTTATCAGAACAGGGATAACAGCGACAAGAAGCATGACAAGGATCAGCTTTGTTTTGACAGAACTGCTCAGTTTAGACATTATTCTATTCCTCCACTCATAAGCACCGACAATTGTCGGACTTACCTGTATAATACACCACGGATTTAAAAAATGGAACAATTAAATAAACCGGACCGCCATAAAAAACTGGCGGCCCGGTATGAAAAAGGGTAGCAGATATGGATATCACTTGAAGTAAGAAATAACCTCTACAAGCTTATCCGAATTGTCTCTGGTCTCATCGGAGCTCTGTGCGATCTCATTTATCGACATTGCGATTCCGGTGACATTGGCGGATACTTCCTGGTTGGATGCGGCATTCTCCTCGGAGATTGCACTGAGCGACTGAACCGCATCGGTGATGACATTCTGGACTTCCTCAAGCTCCTCTGCATCCTTTGTAACGTTCCTGATATTCTCAAGCGATGCCGCGATCTCTTTTCCGAGGACCTCGAACTTGGTCTGGGTCTCGCCTACAAATGTCTGCTCCTGTTTGATGAGCTCGGCAACATTTGCGGAAAGTTCAACGCTCGCTTCGGAATTCTTGACTATCTCATCAACGATATTTCTGATCTCGTTAGCCGATCTGCTCGACTGGTCGGAAAGGCTTCCGATCTCTGTAGCTACTACCGCAAATCCTCTTCCGGCCTCTCCCGCTCTTGCCGCTTCGATCGAAGCGTTGAGTGCGAGCAGGTTGGTCTGGCTTGCGATGGATGCGATCATATCGACAGCTTCCTTGATCTTCTGTACCGCATCGTTTGTCGAGGAGATCTGTCTTGATATATCGTGAACGGCTTCAACTGTCTGAACGGATGATTCGGATACCTTATCGATATACTCTCTCGCATCATTATTTGCCGTAGCAATATTGTCAGAGGATACGGCAAGTGCATCTGAGCTTTCGGTGAGCATTGCAATGAGTTCGTTCAGGTTACCGATCTGCTTTCCGATCTCCTGGACGTTATTGGCCATATCGGTAGCACCCTCGGCAAGATCTTCCATAGCGGAAGATATCTGGTTTGCATCCCTGGAGCTTTCTTCGGAAAGCTTGTTTACATTGTTGGCTCCGGTATTAAGTTCTCCGCTTATGAGCTTAACATGTCCTATGATCTCGCTGAGCTTATCCCTCAATGCATTGGACGCGGAGATCAATGATCTGGTCTCTGCAATTCTGGTGGTTACATCGTTTTCTATACTGAGATTTCCGTCAGCAAGCATTGAAAGCGTATCCGCACAGGCGCTTATTGGCTTTGCAACTTTGTTTGCGAAATACAGGCAAAGGACAACAAACACTACGAGAAGCACAACGGCGATGAGGCTGCATACAAGAATCATCTTGCTTACGGCATTCTGCACTTCCTGACAGGTCTTTCCGGCAAAAGCCATACCTACGACTTTACCGTCACCGTCGGTAAGAGGTACATAATAAACAAAATAGTCGGTTCCGTTGATCACAACACCGTCGGAGAAATACTCATTTCCCTTATTGATAACTTCGGCGATAACGGCATCGGATGCCTTGGTTCCCTCGATCCTCTTTCCATCGCTGCCTATTATGGAGGTACAGAATCTGGTGTCACCCCTGAAAATGGTAAGATCAACATCGGCATACTGCAGATGATCCATATACTCGGGATCGTAGGTGATCCATCCGTCCTCAAGATACTCGGGATGAGCAAGATCGTATGCGTAATACTCCTTGAGATCGATGGCCGCAACCTTAAGGGTGTTCTTGGTCTGTGTTTCAAGATTATCCTTCATGTAGAAAATGCTGAACAGCGTAAGGACAAGCAGAGATACAACAAGCGGTATCATGGAAAGCAGGATAAGAAATTTGTGCATTGATAAGCCGGACTTTTTATTCATTCTCGGACCCCTCCTAAGAAATATTAATATATGCATTATCCGATAATAATATCGTACATATATTACTATATCGGTATGATAACACATTTTAATGAATATGTTACGAATAATCTTAATATTTTACATATAAAAAGAGCAGGCCTTCCGGCCTGCTCTCTCATAACCGTTTTATACGGATCAGTAATTCTCTTCACGAACCTCAAAGAAACTCTGGGGATGCTTACAAACAGGGCATACATCGGGAGCTTCGGTTCCGACTACGATATGTCCGCAGTTACGGCATTCCCAAACGGTGACGCCGGACTTCTTGAACACTTCCATAGCCTTAACATTCTCAAGGAGCTTACGATAGCGCTCTTCATGAGCCTTCTCGATGGCAGCAACGCCTCTGAACTGCTCTGCGAGCTCATGGAAACCTTCCTCATCGGCTTCTTTAGCCATACGTACATACATATCGGTCCACTCATGGTTCTCACCCTCTGCTGCAGCAAGAAGGTTCTCTTCGGTGGTTCCGAGTTCTCCGAGAGCCTTGAACCAGAGCTTTGCATGCTCTTTCTCATTCTCTGCGGTCTTAAGGAAAAGTGCGGCTATCTGCTCATATCCGTTCTTCTTTGCAACGGATGCAAAATAAGTGTATTTATTTCTTGCCTGTGACTCACCTGCAAATGCGTCACGAAGGTTCTTCTCGGTCTTTGTTCCCGCGTAAGGATTCTTTGAAACCTGTACCTTCTCAAACTTGGAAGCGGGTGCATGGCACTTGGGGCATTCGAAATCGGCGGGGAGTTCCTCTCCTTCATAGATATAACCGCATACGGTGCAGCGCCATACGGTCTTTCCGCCTACTGACTCTTTAACAAGATCGCTCATAATTACCTCCTTTAAATTATGGGTTTGGAATGAGTATACCACATCATTTCACGATATCCGACAGGAATTTTGTCATATCCGAATAATCTTCAATGAATGCTCTGTGTTTTTCTTTTACATAGTTAATATCACCGTTTGCGGAAGCTTCCTCCAGCAGTCTTGCTTTCTCCGAGAGCTCCATCGCACCGATGGTCTTGGAGCCGCTCTTTACGGAATGGATCAGTGTACGGTAATCCTTCATGTTATCGGATCCGAAGAATTCTTCGAGGGACGCACTCTTTTCCGCAAAGGTCGAAACATATTCCGAAATGACTTCTTTGTAAAAATCCTTGTCCTTGCCGCAGTAATTCAGCGCCGCATCGGTATCGAATCCTTTCTTTTTAAGTTCTTCCAGGAAATCCCCCGAAGCGGTCTCCTTCTTTTCGGCACCGGGTGAAAACTCCATCACTTCATCATCGATATCATCAGAAGCAAATACCGGAGCCGTCATGGGCTTGGGTTCTTCCTTTTCCGGCTGATCCTGCTTCATGGTCACAAGCTCGGGCGGCAGGAATTCGAGAAGCTTTTCCTCTAGTTCAGTGATTTCAACGGGCTTGGAAAGATAATCGTCGAAGCCTTCCTCGATATACTTTTCCCTTGCTCCGACAACCGCATTTGCTGTCAGCACCACGATCTTGGTTCCCTCGGGGATCAGATCCATCTCCTTTAACTTTCCGAGTGTCTCGATACCGTCCATCTTGGGCATCATATGATCGAGGAAAACTATATGGTAAAAATGCTCTCTTACTTTACTGATCGTCTCCGCGCCCGAGAAAGCGAGATCCGGAACAATGCCGTTTCTCTTGAGAAGGTTCTTTACAACCTTGCAGTTCATCTCGTTATCGTCAACGATCAGTATGCGGGCATCGGGTGCATATACATACGGCTTGGACCTCATCTGTCCCGATGACTTGGCATACCTTGCCGTGTAATCACCGATCGGAGTCTCGTTGACAATTTTCTGTCTTATGATAAAGGAAAACCTTGAACCGACCCCGTATTCAGATTCAACCTCAAGCTTGGAATCCATCATATCGAGCAGTTTGGTGACTATCGCCATTCCTAGACCCGTGCCTTCTATGCCGCGGTTTCTTTTTTCATCGATACGTGTAAAGGATTCAAAGAGCTTGTCCATATCCTCCTTGCGGATTCCGATACCTGTATCGGATACGACAACCTCTATCAGGATATTTCCGAGTGCGCGCTCCTTCTCCATAACGGTCATGGTAACGCTTCCTCTTTCGGTATATTTGACCGCATTGGTGAGCAGGTTCATGACGACCTGTGAAATACGCACGTCGTCGCCGAACAGTTCGGAAGGAAGCTTCCTGTCGATGACAACACGCAGCTCCAGCTCCTTGGCTTCGGCTCTTGCCTTTATCGAATTGACGAGATTGTTTATGACGGAAGCAAGATCGTATTCGACGGGAAAGATCTCCATCTTTCCGTCTTCTATCTTGGAAAAATCAAGGATTGAATTGATGATATAAAGAAGATTTCTTCCGGATGCGGAAATACTCTCCGCGTATTCAAGAATATCCTTGTCATCGGATTCGCGGAGGATCATCTCGTTCATTCCGAGAACGGCATTGATGGGAGTCCTGATCTCATGCGACATCTGTGCAAGGAAACGGCTCTTTGCCTTATCGGCTTGAATGGCGATGTCCGCAGCCTCCTTCAGTTTCGTTTCATACTCGATCGCGGTTACGTTCGATATCTGGTAACTGCTTACGGTAACGAAGACAATAAATGCATCAACGAAATAAAGAACAGGAAATCTGTTCATGAATGTTTCGGAATAATATGCCGCCATCTGCTCCCTGTACGGAGTATAGAACATGCATATAAAAAGAATCAGATAATAAACGGAAAGATAGATTCCGTGCCTGGCACCGATAAGAAAGCTCACACCGATTGGAACGATGAGAGTCCACAGAATGGCAAATCCGTCATTGACGCCTTTAAGGCTGTAATAGGTGAATATGCCGAAACCGATTATCATGACCGTGATCTCGACAAGCTTTCTCTTTTTGCGGACCCTGATCTCAAAGACCATAAACAGTCCGAGTAAAGCGATAGCCGCAGTTGTAAATGTAACAAAGCCCTTATGCTGGACAATGTTGATAAGCGTCATCATGAGACCGCCGACAGAAACGGCAATACCAAGAAGAGTGATCGCCCTTACATTCCTGTCGAGACGGGCGCCCACGAATATATCCTGGTTCATAAAATGATAGTATTCTTTTGTAAAAGGGATAATGACTTTTCTGTTAACCTTTACGCCATCAGACATATATCCACCCCATATATGTTATCTCATCCCCAAAAAGAAAAACCATATGTCTGCGATCGGACATCATTTTAAGTTTAACTTATTTATGTCCGTTCTAACAAGTGCCCTCTTTTTGTTCTTTTACTGCATTCTCCTTGGCAAGGTTCTTAAGCCAGCGCTCTTTCTTCAGCCAGAAATGGAATCCTGCGATCTTGATGAAATCGAGAAGCTTTACTCCGCAGTACATTCCTACCGGTCCGATATCGGTAAAGAAAGCTAGCAGCAAAAGCATTGGTATCATCATAAAAATGGTAATAAGCGAATCTGCAACCGCTCCCATGACGGTATCACCGCCGGATCTTGCAACCGCCTGCTGGGTATTCATATAAACCCAGACAGGCATAAAAAGCGACATCAGTATGACCATGTTCCTGCATATGTGAATCGCGCCTTCACTGAGTCTTCCGCCGAAAACGAGCGGAATGATGAAAGTCGTGCAGAGGCCGAAAACAGTCATAAGGCATCCGAATACAGCGGACCCGGACAAAAGCCAGGTCTTGTCCCTGCGTGCCGTTTCAAGGTCACCCATTCCCAGTGTCTTTCCGAGAATAACTCCCGTTGACGAATATATTCCCTCGAACGCAACAAAGAAAAGATTTGCTATCGTAAAGCTCGATGCCATTCCCGAAACGACATCAGCTCCTCCCCTTCCGTTATAGATGGCGGTTGTGAGAGTTTCGGAAAGTATCCATACCATCTCACACACAAGGACAAGCGAACCCTTCTTCAGTATCTCTCCGAAAAGCTTCCAGTCTATCCTGAAAAGCTTGAACAATCCTACCGCATAATCAGGTTTCATCTTAATATAGATGATGATAAAGATGACGAGCTCGAGACTTCGCGCTATGACCGTTGCTATTGCGGCACCGCGGACCTCAAGTCTCGGAGCTCCGAGATTTCCGTATATGAGCACCCAGTTAAAGAAAGTATTTGTGAGCGTTGCAACTATCGTGACGGCAAGGGGGATCTTGACCTTTCCCATATCACGAAGAGAGGTTGCGATACACATTGATACGGTCATGGGAAGTCCCATAAAAAATGTGATACGGATATAGCTTACCGCCTGATCGAGTATGAGCGGAGCATCGGTATTTCCGATGAGCATGAGTGAAAGAACCTGTCTCGGGAAAACAATGCACACGAGGAAAAAAGGAATGAATGCCGCAAGTCCCATTGCGAGCTTAAACCTGAATGCCTGCTTCATTCCGTCAGGATCCTTTGCCCCGAAGAACTGCGTCATGAATATTCCGCCCGTCATGCATATCGCATTTATATATACAAAAAAGACAAAGAGGACCTGTCCGGCAACATTGACACCCGACATGCATATATCACCGAGACCGGATACCATAAAATTATCAACAAGCGAAACAAGGCTCTGTATCAGAGCCTGAAGCATGATCGGAACCGCAATGGTAAGGGCGCTTTTGTAAAAGCGCCCTGTTCCGAATAGTCTGTTATTATCTTTTACAGCCGTATTGTTTATCATTTCATTGACTTGA
>JAEEGL016793168.1_pt1 | contig 11654 bp, 12 predicted proteins | sample 9134231 | NCBI WGS metagenome assembly JAEEGL01 (sample SAMN16246548, study PRJNA631951) | gut metagenome | biome: gut microbiome; feature: rumen; material: fiber-attached | host: Bos | place: Iran: Karaj | collected 2018-10 | reverse complement strand
TTTATTTAAGATTATTAATATATTTAACTGCTTCTACTGCTGCAACTGCTCCATCTGAAGTTGCAGTTACTAATTGTCTTACTTCTTTAATTCGATTATCTCCTGCTGCATAAATACCATCAATATTTGTATGACAGTTTTCACTTGAAATAATATAACCTGAATCATTTAATTTTATTAATTTAGCAAAATTTTGATTTTCTGGAATTCTTCCTACTGCTATAAATAAACCATCCACAGCTATTGTGGAAACTTTTCCATCTTTATCTGTTACTTCGATACTCTCTATTTTTTCATTAGCATTTAATTTAGTAACATTACTATTATAAACAAATTCTACATTATTCTTTTCTTTTAAATGTCCTACTGTAGACTCTTCCCCTCTAAATTCATCTCTTCTATGAATTAAATATACTTTTTCTACTATATCTGCTAGATACAAAGCATCTTCTAAAGCAGTATTTCCTCCACCTACTACAGCAACTCTTTTCTTCTTATAGAAAGCTCCATCGCAAGTTGCACAATAAGAAACTCCTTTACTTACTAATTCATCTTCATTAGCTAGTCCTAGTTTTCTATTTTCTGATCCAGTAGCTATTATAATAGTTTTAGTTTTATAAGTATTCTTAGTTGTAATTACTTCTTTTTCTTTTCCTAAATTAATTAACTCTACTACTTTTTCAAATTTGATTTCTGTTCCTAGATTTTTTGCTTGATTATATAATTTAGTGGCAAATTCAAAACCTGAAATGTGTTCCTCAGCAGGATAATTTTCTATATCTATAGTATTGATAATTTGTCCACCATATGTTTTTGCTTCCAGTACTAAAACATTTTTATTAGCTCTTCTTGCATAGATAGCTGAAGTTAATCCAGCTGGTCCTGCACCTATTATTATAATATCGTATAACATTTATTCTCCTATTAATGATTCAATATCGTCTCTTGATATTAATCCTACATTTCTTTTAACTTCTTTTCCATTTTCAAATAAAACTAAACATGGAATTGATGAAACATTATATTCTTCAGATAATTCATCTTCATCATCAATGTTTATAGATACTACTTTAATATCATCATTACTATCTGCTATTTCTTCAATTATTGGTTTTAACATTTGACAAGGTCCACACCAATCAGCATTAAAATCTGCAAGAACTTTTTTTTCACTATTTAATACTTCATTTTCAAAATTATCTTTATTTACTTCTATTACTTTCATTTAATATCATTCCTTTCTATGTTATTTAATATTTTATATGATAATCTATATAGAGTCTCAGCTTCATTATCGGTTAGGTTAAGACAAACTCCTATTTTACTAGGTATATCTAAAGCTTTATCTCTTAAATTCATTCCTTTTTTAGTTATTTCAATATCTAGATTTCTTTCATCTATTGTAGATTTTTTTCTAGTAATAAAACCTTTATTTTCTAACTTCTTTAAAAGAGGAGTTAATGTACTTGGATCAAGAAGTAGAGTTTTACCTAATTCTTTAACATTACATTTTTTATTCTCCCAAAAATACATCATAACAATATATTGAGTATAAGTTAGATTTATTTCATCTAGTAATGGAGTATATTTTCTAATTATTTCTTTGGAACATAAATATATTGGATAACATAATTGGTTTTTTAATTTTAAAGTATCATATTTAGAATCCATTGTTTCACTCCTTATAATAATTCTTTTAAATCTGATTCTATATTCTTAGGATCAAATGTTGGATCATATCTTTTTACTGCAATTCCTTCTTTATCAACTAAAAATTTTGTGAAATTCCAAACTATATCTCCTTCTTTAGTACATGTATTACTAATTTTTTTGATAGCTTTCATGGCCATTTTATTTTTCATACCTTTTACTTCTTCTGAAGGTTGTTGTTCCTTTAGTATTTTGAACACTTCACTTTCATTTTCTCCATTAACTTCAATTTTTGCGAATTGATCAAATTGTGTTTTATATTTAGCAGTACAAAAACTATGAATTTCATCATCAGTTCCTGGTGCTTGATGACCAAATTGATCACATGGGAAGTCTAATACTTCAAATCCTTGTTCATGATATTTTTCATATAGATTTTCAATTGCTTCATATTGAGGAGTAAAACCACATCCTATAGCAGTATTAACTACTAATGAAACCTTTCCTTTTAATGTAGATAAATCAAAGTCTTCTCCTTTTCTTGTCTTTACTTTTAAATTATAAATACTCATATAATTCCTCCTTAATAAATTAATTTGTATGCAAATTAATTGTATCAAGAAAAAGTATTGTTTTCAAGTAATAAGCTTTTAACAATACTTTTAATTTATGATATCCATGATTTATAATCTTCTTCTGACTCTCTTCCAGTAAATCTCTTTCCACTTACAAAATTTAGATTTGGATAGTTATTAGTTATACTCTTATAAGTAGAATCTATCGAAGATGAACCGCTAGTTACAAAAACATATATACTCTTATTAGTCATATCATTTTCATCTAAGAATTTATCTATAATAGTTGGTTCTTTATACCACCAAATTGGAAATCCTAATAAGATAGTATCATATTCATCTAAATTAGATACCTTATTTAGTATTTCTGGTTTGATATTTTCATTCATTTCAATTGATGATCTACTATTTTTATCCATCCAATCTAAATCTTCCTTAGTATATTTATCCTTTGGTTCTATTTCAAATAGATCTCCACCAACTGCTGTAGCTATTTTTTCTGCTACATTTTTTGTTACTCCACTTGCTGAAAAATAACTTACTAAAACTTTCATTATATTCCCTCCTATATCATTTTATATTTTTCTTTATATTTGGATAAAGATTTATCAATATCTATTTTATATCTTCTTGTTTTTATTTCTTCACTATTTGGTGAACCATCTCCACTAACATTTTCTATCAGTTCTCCACCATTACTTTCAATAATTTTAATGGAACCTATATTTGAGTCATAACAAGAAATAATTGCTTCTTTAAAACCAAGATTTTGCATTTCTTTTAATAACAAATGACAAAGTAGTTTGCCATAACCTTTTTTTCTTTCTGATGGTATTATTTGATAAAATATGTGTCCAGCATATGTTTCCCATTCTTTATTTATTTCTGGATTTAGTCTTATACTTCCTGAACCTATAATTTTATTATTGTCTATAAACCAGTAAAATGTTTCTTTAACACCATCATTATCAATACCTTCTTTAAGATTATTCATTCTTTTTAAGTATTCATCAAAATTATCTTTTGTAACAAAAGGTTTCCATTGATTCGGATATCGCTTTAAATATTCTTGATTATATTCTTCTATTTTAGAAACATCTAACATTTCTGTAACAGGTATTAATTTCATACTATTCATTTCAACACCTCTATTAATTTAAAAATCTAGTTGAATTCAGATTCATCTATTAAAGGAACTATATCAATTGCTGGTTCTTCATAAGGATGAACTCTTCTTAATTCAGAAATAACTTTGTTTACTTTATCAACATCACAAACAAACTCTAGTTTTTCTTCATTAACAACTTCTAATTTATTATTCTTTCCAATATATGGATTAGCTTTATCAGTTGGTTTAAATGTACCTATTACTTTAGAAGAACAAGTACAATTAGTATATTCTCCTATTATTCCTGCACCAGCATTACATACAGCATTTCTTACTTCTTCAACGTTCTCAGCTGGTATTGTTACAAATATTTTTACTCTTTTAACTTCTAATTTCATATTTGTTCCCTCTTTCTATAATTATTTCATATTATCATCAAGTATTAGTAAAAATGCCTCATATGGAAAATATAGACCATAACCAACATAATCATAAATTAATATTAAATATTTACATTTATCTAGATCATTATTAGAATTATTCATTAGCTTTTCATATTCACGTATATTATTAAGATCACTATTATCAGCATCATCGAAACGTGTAACATCTAATAAATATTCTTTATATTTAATATCAATCTTTTTATCTAAATCACTATCAATAAAAAATTTATTTTCGTGTTCTAGTAACTCTTCTTTTGAAGTAATATTATAGTATTCAATTATATCAATTAATTGTTCACAAATACTTTCATTATTACTATTTTGATGTTTTTTTATTTCTTCTATTAATCTATTCATTTTTTCACCTTAGTTTATTATTATTTAATTCTGATTTATAATCTTTTATAAATTTATCTATGTTATAGTTGTTATTATCAATAAATGGTCTAATTTCTTTTAACTCTGTTTCAATATTTAAATGGTCTTCTATACATACAATTCCAATAGCTGTTTTTGTAATAATATCAAAATATTTTTCATCGAAAAACCATTCATATTCATAATCATAAGAATTAAGTAATTCTTTTTCTATTATTTTATAGGCTGCGATTGTTTTTTCATCAGGTATTATTGCTTCCTTTTTTATATATTCTCCAACTTTAGTTATTTCAGTTCTTAGCCTATATGCTTGATAATGTGGATCTTCCTTCGTATATGGTGCTTGATTAATTGCTTCTTCATAAATACTATTAACAGGATTATTGTTATTATTGTTATTATTATTATTTTTATCACGATCTACTTTATCAATTACAAGCTTATCTACTTCTTTTGTAGTTAAACACTTTTTAAAATCTAAATGATAAGCATCCATTAAGTATAATACTTCTTCCATTTTAATTTGATAATTCATAGCTCCTTGTAATGATACTAAAACTACTGCTGCTTTAGTGAATTGTTTGTTTGCAATATACTCATTAATCCTATCAAAAGTTTCACTTATAATTCTTAATTCATTATTGTCAAAATAAATGTCATTAGATATTAGGTCAACAAAATAAGCTTGTGTATCTTTAAATTCTCTTTTTAGTGTATTTACTGATTTAGAGTCTTCTCCAAAATTTTGTATAAAGTGGTCTCTAATTAATTTCTTTTTATTTTTTGCTTGATTATACTTTTTTCCAAATTCACTTTTTTCTTTAAAACCATCTTCTAAATAATCATAAATAGACATATCCATATCTAGACCTGTGTTATCAAATTCAGATTGTTGAACATTTGATACTTTTCCTATAAATTCTCCTAAGAATATGTCAAACATACTATTATTAGTAGATGATGGTGGTTTTTTGTTACCCTTTGAATTTTTTTTCTTAATTCGTCTATCAAAGAACCAATTAATTAAACTTGCTTCTTGTTTTAAAGATGTTAAATAGTATCCTCCACCATCAGTTCCAACAACTACAGGAATTCCATGTTTTATATATTGTGCATATGGTATTTTAGCTAAATCTTTTATATTACTCAATGAAAAATTCGAACTAGTGCATAATTCAACTACAACACCAAATTGTTTTAAATTTACAAAATAATTTATATCAGGACTAAAATGAAGAGCGTGTCCTATTCTGATATCAAATCTATCTCTCAATCTAAAGTTTTTACTAAGATTATTTAATTTAGTTAATTCTTTTTTTATTTGTTTTATTGTCATCTTTGGTAGTTTAGAAAGAATATTTTGCTTTCTAACTTCTTCTTGTAATGTCTTAAACTTTTCGGGAGACATGTTTCTTGCTACTAAGATTTTTTTATTTTCTTCTTTTCTTTCTAATTGATCTTCTTTCTTTTTCAATTGGGCTTCTTTTTTTTCTAATTCTTTTTTTAATCTATAATATTTTGATAGTTCTTCTACTGTTAATCCAGTATCATTTATTAGCTTCTTTTGTGCTTCTACTTCATCACCTTTATTTTTATATTTTGCTCTTAATTCATTTAATTTTGCATATTCTTCTTCTATGTTTAAATTTTCTTTTGCTGAAACATTATCTATTTTTTCTTTAATCTTTTTGATTTGTTCATTTTGTTCTTTGATTACCTTTTTTATATTTTTAATATCTAGTTGCAAAGTCTCAATTCTTTTCTCTTCAATATCTCTTTTACACTCTTCTTCTAGTTCTTTTATTTTATCTGCCTTTTCTTTTTTTGCTTTAACTATAAATTCGTAATACTCATTAAGTTCTTTTAATTTTGCTGGTGGAAGTGGTTTTGTTCGACCATGCAAGTAATCATCTATATAACCATCTATTGTTTTATATTCTTTTCTTATTTCTTCCTCTATATTAGATAATATTTCTAATGTTAAATTAGGATTATTTGTAGTATTAATCATCTCTCCAGCATGTAGTCTTAAGATTGGCTTTGGGGTAGAATTTGTAGAACCTGCCAACATCCTTGTGATAGTATATTTTAATTTTGAATGTAGAGTATCACATATTTCTCCATTATCAACTTTATCTTCAGAAGTTATTTGTGCTTCCATACTCATTAAATCAAATCCTGCTATTTCAGGATAATTAGGGAGTAGATCTACTAATGAATCACTATTATCTCTATATTCTTTTTCAGATTTATTTCTAGAACTTGCTAATAAAAATTTGTATTCTATTTTTCTACTCTTTCCTTCACTATTTGAAGAATTGTTTTCGCTTCTTGCTTTATTTATAATACCTTCCATAACACCGGCATTAGAATAACTAAACTCAACATATTCTACATCTTGTTCTTCAAGTATATCCAAACATCTATCAAGCAATTTATAGTATATCTCTATTCTTGCTTCTTTTGTTTCTGTAATATCTTTCTTTAATTTATACTCATATACAGCATAGTTAACTAAACCATGACGAACATTAAGTCCTTTTGAAAGATACTTAAAGTCAACTTGTCTATCGGATGGAGCTTGTAATTGAGAGATTATTTTAGAATCATTTTTAGCTTCTTCAAGTGGTATTATGTCATATTTTGGATCTTCATACTTTTGACCATTAATCATAGCATTATTTATTTGATTGATAATATAAGTATACTCATCTTCGTTAAGAGTAGCTATCTCTTCAGTTGATTTATCAACAAAAATATATTTAACACCATTATTTTCTATGAATTCAAGAAGTTCTTTTCCACTTAAAACTTCCATAAAGTGAGTATGTAATTCTCTTTTAGTATCAACTATTTCAGGAATGACAGGAACTCTTCTAAATCTTCTAATGTTTTTCTTATAAACTTGATCATCAATATCTTTTTTATGAGAAGAATAATTCTTTCCTTCTGTAGTAGTTGCGATAAAAGAAGCGTTTACTTTTTTATTTGAAGAAGAAGGTTTCTTAAATTCAGTATAATTACCTGTTTTAGTATCTACTGTACCAATTCTTTTACCACTAAATATAAAAGTCCCATCTTTTCTAAAACTATATGATTTTGGGTCTACATTTGGAGCATCTATTACAGTTATTATTCCATTATTACATGTATATTCAATATATAAATATTCATTAATAATAATTTTAGGCATATACTTCACCTTCTCATTTATATCATAACATAAAAAAAGCAGTTTTTTAGACTAGCTTTTTTATTTTTCTTCTTCTTTACAAATAACTTGAATTATTATTTAAAACTTTAATTTTTTTCTTATGATATATGCTCCTACTTTGACTATTATATATTTGTATTATTTTTCTTTATAAATGATAGTGTTTTTTCAAACACTGGTTCTCCATCAAATTTAGCTTTATCCCATTCATACCAAATATCAAAAGCTGTTTCTGCTCCATCATCAATCATCTTTCTTATTATTGGACTCTTTAATGCGATATTGTTTTCTTGATCATCTAAACTATGTTGAAATCCCATATCTTGATATACTTTTGATTGAATAACAGCTTCCATTTTGTCACATAAAAAAGCAAATTTGGATTCTTTAGTATTATGTTCATCAAATTCAATCAACAAACCAAATAATTCATCTTTATTAAATATATCTCCTAGAACATTTCTCATTGCTTCATGTTCTATTTCTTCTTTTTCTTCTTGAGTTATTTTATCAAAAGGTGTAATGTCTCCAATTAATACTTCTCCAATTTCGTGTATTGTTAACATTTTTAATACTTTTTCCATATCCATGTTTAGTTGAAACTCTGAATCTAAACTAATTGCTAGAATACATGTCCCATATACATGTTCTGCAATACTTTCTATTCTTTCACTATTCACATTCCAGTGGTTTTTATCCCAACCACTTCTAATTTTATATTTAAGTTTTGTTGCTAGAAGATAAAACTTCATAGCATTCCTAATATCATTATCCATTGAACCCTCCCAAAGTTATTATATCATAATAATGAATTATTTATCTCTTCTATGACTTCATCATGGACAACTCCATTACTTATGATTGCTCCTTTGATGTCTTGATCATATCGTTGTTCTTCTCCAAATAAATCTGTTACTTTTCCTCCTGCTTCTTCTACAATTACTTTTGCTGCTGCTATATCACAATTCTTATGTATGGTACCTGGAAAAATAGCTAAACTAAATTCTCCACTCGCAACACAAGTACATGCTCTTATAACACTTCCTATTGCTACAAAATAGGTCTTTTTCCCTAATTTTTTTATTACCTCGATTATATTGTATTCTGCAGCAGGCCATATATCAAAATTTGCTACACTCTTGATATCATCCAGTTTATAATTATTTACTTCTATTTTTTTATTATTTTTAAATGCTCCTTGTCCCTTTATAGCACTATACAAATTATTAGTAAATGGATCATAAATAACCCCTAAAACAGGTATTCCATCAATAGTCAAAGCAAGTGAAAATACTGCTACTGGAATATGTCTTGCATACATTGCAGTTCCATCTACTGGATCACATACCCATTTATAATCACTTTTACCAAATTGTTCTTCTTCGCCATCTACAGCATGCTTTGGATATTTTTCTTTTACTTTGGTTATTAAATAAGAATTTATTTCTGTATCTGCTAAAGTGACTATTGTATTATCATCTTTATATTTTTGACCGTTATCTTGACTAAAGTATTTTAAAATTACTTTTCCAGCATATTTTGCAATATCTATCGCAAAATTTAAATAGCCATTATACTCATTCATCATATCAACTCCTATATTATTATACTATAAAAAGTCCATAGACATGAACTTTTTATATTTCTTTATTTATCAATATTTTTTTAATTAGCAGCATTTTTTATTCTTTGACTAAATATGTTTTTATTATATCTCCTTCTGTTACTATTTTTGTTTTGTAACCATTTGGTTTATTAGTTATTTCTCCCCAAATGGGACTACTATTATTACCTCTATTTCCTATTTGAATAGTTCCATCATAATAATTAAAAGTTCCATTATTATAATTATCTATTCCAAATGAATTTAGTTTTTTTCCATAAACAATTGGTTCAGATATATTAATATAATTATCATTTTTTCCTAATTCAACGATACTATTATTATTAATATTTATTCCTCTGTATGATCCAATTATATATCCACTTAAGATTGTACTTGTTCCATAGGAATCTATTCCTATTCCAAATGTATCTGTTTGTGAATAACCTTCAACAGTCCCACCTGACATTGTTACTTTTCCATTATTATGAATTCCTGATGATAGAAGTGCTATAGAAGTTGCATTAGCTACAATATGACCGGATTTAATATTTATGTTTCCTTCTTCATTATATATACCATTTGTACTTTCTACAGATGATGAATTATTAACATTTATTTCTCCACCATCAATATTTACAGTTCCTTTATTCCTTATACCAGTATATCTAGCATCAATTTTTCCACCTTTAAAATCTACAGTGCCCTCATTAATAATTCCATTATTTACTCCAATGATATTTGTATCTTTTTCTATTAAAGCATAAGAATTATTTTCATTATTTCTTATTCCATTATATCCTGATATTATTCCTCCTGTTGCTATTACTTTATTGTAATTATCTATTCCTGATATATAAGATCCAATTTCTCCAGATTTTACATATATAGTTCCTCTATTTACTACACCAACTGCATCATAACTACCTATAATACCACTTTCTACATACATAGTTTTTTCATTAAATATTACTTCGATTTCTGCTTGTAGGGTTGCATTTTTTTCTATAGTCAATAAGCCATTATTTTTCATAAGTTGAAATGCATTTAATATACCTTCTTCTTCACTAGTATTTAACACTTCTATTTCACCGTTATTAATTAAAACAGACTTATCTTCAACATATTTAAAGTTTATTCTTTTACCATTTAAATCTAATTTTAAATTCTTTAATGAAGATGGTATAGTTGCAGATGGTTCATCTTCAACATCTTCTAAGACAATAATTTTTTGATTATCTCTTGCACTTTTAAATGCATTATTTAATATTCGATAATGTTTATCTTTATTAATATTATAGTATGGTCCATCTTCTGTTGCATTTGGATCATTTCCTTCTATAAGTATCTTTGAACTTATATTAATATCATATCTACATTCAGCATAAATGTATATCGGTATTAATAAGATAGTAATAAGTAATAAACTTATTTTTTTTGTTTTAGTAATACCTGTTATTGCTAGAATTAGTAATAAGAATATAATTATTATCATTATATTAGGTGATGTGTTTGGATTAGATTTATTATTTGATAAAGATATTTTTATATCTCTATTTTCTTTATAAATACCAGATTCATAATCATTATTAGATAATTTGTTTTTATAATTTATACTCATTATGAAAACTTTTGATGATTTAGCTTTTACTAAATTAGACCCGTCTTCTGAATTGATATTATATTCTAGATAATTTGATTTAACATTGATATTATTTTTATTAAATACATAGACATCTTTAGAATCATTTTTTATTACTATTTTATATTCTATAGTATCTCCTTCCTTGGCCATACTAAGATTCAAATTAATATTTTGATTTTGTATATTTGCATTATTTAATTCAGTTACTGTATCTGATCTTTTAAGCATAGTAATAGATTTTATGCTTATTTTATTTTCATCACATTTTTCTGCATAACAAAAAATCGGTACAAATTGTATAATACATATTATTAGTAATAATACCTTTTTCATAATACATTCCCTCTTATTATGATTATATAATAAAATCAACAATAAAAATAGACGTATAATCTTCTTTTTCTTTAAATATTTTACTCTATCTAATAATCTATTTTAATAACTTTTCAAAAGAATTTGCATTTAATATTGTATTAGAAATAAATTCTCCATCATAGAAATTAGCCCAATTATTTATGATACATGGAGCATTTTTAGCTTTCTCTAATGAGTCTATTTTTATAAAGTTTAATTTAATTCCTTTTTCTTTAGCATAATCAGATAGTTCTTTTACTTCATATTCTACATAAGGGCATTCATTAGAATAATAGATTGTGAAATTTTTATCTTCTATCTTCATAGTTTTAGCACTATCATTAAATTTTGGTGTTTCTTTTTCATCAAACTTTAATACCATTAATTCATAATCATTAATAGTATCTACTACTTTAAAGCCAAAATGTTCAAAAAATTTTTTATCACCAATAAATGGTTTTTTCTTTTGTGTAACTATTGTACAAACTCCACTCATTTTTTCCTTTTTAGCATCTTCAATAGTATACTCTAATAATTCTTTACCAATACCTTTTCCTTTAAAGCTACCAGCAACCCATAAGCAATAAATATACATATAGTTTTTGCCATTGATAGGAACCCAAGCAGTTTCTATTGGTTCATATTCAATAAAAATTTTACCTCTAGCATTTAGTTTTCTAA
>JAEEGL016758561.1_pt1 | contig 11654 bp, 9 predicted proteins | sample 9134231 | NCBI WGS metagenome assembly JAEEGL01 (sample SAMN16246548, study PRJNA631951) | gut metagenome | biome: gut microbiome; feature: rumen; material: fiber-attached | host: Bos | place: Iran: Karaj | collected 2018-10 | reverse complement strand
TTCTTCCAGAAGGATGTTTTGGATTGCGTTTTCCATCTGCGCCGTGTTGCTATGACCAATTTCCCGTCTTTTGCTGAGCACGGCATCGCATTCGTTGAAGAACAGAATAGGGATGCGGCCATTTTTCTGTTTGGCTGTCTGTTCACAAAGGGCTTTGTAGTCTGTAAAGATTTTCTTTACGTTTTTTTCGCTTTCACCAACCCAGCAGCTTTTTGTCTGCGAAATGTCTACATGCATAATGGCACGGCCAGTCTTTTTTGCAAGCTGGTATACAGACTCTGTTTTACCACAGCCTGGTTCACCGTAAAGCATCACAGCAATACCGCAAGGCAGCCCTTTTGATTTTAGGCTGTTTTTGATGCGGTTGTAGCTTGTCTGAGATAGAGACTTTGTAAGCTCATCTATCTGCTTCTGGTTCTGTTCGCTGTAGAACAGTTTTTTTGCACGGATATCCTCTGGCTTTTTGAGCTTGCTTTCGTCTATTCTGCAGGCATACAGCTCGTAATCTTCATCAAGGAAGAATTTTTTGCCTTCTTCTGTAAGCTTGACTTGGGCTTCGAACATGTTTCCTTTCTGATTGAATTCCACAAACTTGGATTCTATGAGTGGGTGTTTTTCATCAAGGAACTGCTTTGCGATTGTGAACCGTTCAGTGCTTTCGTAGATGTCCTCGATTGTAGGAAGCAGGTAAGAGGGCATTCCGCTTAAGCTGTCGTTGCAAAGGTCGTAGAACATGAAGCGGGTTTTGTCATCTGTGAACTTTTCCCTGCATCTGATAACAAGGGGAAGAGACTCATTGCGTTGTTCAATCTGAAGAAGCTGTTCGACCAGTTCATCACAAGAGTCGTCGGTATACTTGCGACCTTCGTAACGGTTTGCCATTTTTGCAAGGAAATCAAAGTAGTTCTTTTCCAGCTGAATGGTATGTGGAACCGGTTCATTCTGAAGAACATGTGCAATTACTTCGGCTGTAACGGAAAAAGTGGAATTGCTGTGAGAATACTCAATCAGATTTCGACTTTCCAGATCTAGGAAATCTGAATGCATTGCTGCAACCTTAAGGACATTTACATCCAGGAAATTTGCGAATTCACTGATGGGAATCTTGTCGTTGTAATTGTCGTTGAAATGCTGGTAAATGCCAAAGCACATTATCCAGCTCTGAGTTTCGGTTGTACCGAAATATTCGTTAAGACGCAAGAGCGTTGTCTGGTAAAGAGTTGTGCGTTCCGGCTTCATACGGCAGTTTACAATAGAGTCTCCCAGCCCGTTGATGTGGTTGAGTACGTTCCAGCGGATTGTGTTTTTCTTGTCCATGTCCGATCCTCCTTAATGCGATCAACATTGTCAGTGTTCCTCGCTGACACCTGAATTTTACACCCGCATTATTTTTTAAATGTGACCCTGTGGGTATATCGTCATTGCGAGCACGCAGTGCGAAGCAATCCACGATATTCACAAATGCTGAAGCGTGGATTGCTTCGTCGCTTTGATCCTCGCAATGACGGGTGTGGGATTTATACCCGCCATGTAAATTTGAATTCGGTAAAGATTTGAACGATTTCTGCAAAAGAAAGATTATCTGGAATGCGCTTCCATTTTTCAATTGCATTTTGCATTAGCTTTTCATCAGTGCAGTGGAAAACCAGTTTATTTATTCCAAGTACATCTGCTACATAGATTTGTGAAAGGTAGATAAGTTCCTTGTTATTACGCATGTTGCCGCAGCCCCAGTTTCCGGTGTGAACTTCAGAGAAGGGAATTTTGTCTTTTTGCCCTCGCTTTATAATTCCGCCAAAGCCTGCGAAAAGTGTGTACAACAGGAATATGATTTCTTTTGGTTTATAAACCTCGTCACCGCCATAAGGTGCCATCATCGAAATAACATTATTTCTTTTGTCCCATGTTACGAAATCCTTTTGCCCATTGCAAATACTAAGCCATTGAGGAACACCTTCAAAAAGAATTGGTGTTAGCATGGTTTTATTGTCTTGTAAGAAAAGGCTTGCTTTGTGAAGCAGCGGCATTTCCATTACCATTGCGGCTTCCTGGCTTCGTGATTCGCTTCCCCATTCCGTAAAGGCTTTTTCGGAAGCAAAGTTTACATGCCAGATTTTTGTGGCAGGTGAGTGAGGTTCTGCGTCGTTCTGGCTGATTTTAACTGTCATTCCGTAATCGTAGCCGTTTTCACAAAACTCAAGCTGAAGGTCATGCTTTGAAAGATATTTTCTTTTTTTATCTGCAGAGTCTGGAAAAACATATTTTGAAATTCTTACGAGTCCATGCTGTGCCTTGTGGAAAGATTTTGATTCCTCATATATTTTCTTTTTCGTCTGATTTTCAAATTCTTCATCCGGAAACTGTTCCTGATCCATCAGCTGCTGAACTTTTACAGAAGTAAAGCTTGTCTCTTTTGCAAATTTCAAAGCTATGTTTTTCATAAACCTCCAGTGTAATGTTGAAGTAATTTCAGCATGCGTATATTAAGATAAGCACAAAATATTCAGCCGTCAATAGCACGGAAACGCATGTATAGTTACTAGTGCGTGGATTTTTCTTTAAAACAGCAAATCGTCAACTTGCCAAATTCTCCAACTGGCCTTATCTTAATTCTTGCCGGCAAAAAAAATCTGTGGTCCCTGAGCCTGTCGAAGGGCCCACAAGATAACACACAGGAGACTTTTATGAAAACAATACGCGAAGTAATGGAAATGGATGTAAGAAATCTGGAACTTTCGGTTCGCTGCAACAACTGCATGACCCGAATGGAAATCAAGAAATTGTGCGAGTTGACCGCAATGTCAAAAGATGAAATTTCCAAAATGCGCAACATCGGCAAAAAATCAATTGACGAACTTGACGCCCGCCTTGCCGAAATTGGTCTGTGGTGGCAAATGACCGACCGCGACTGGGCCGACTGGGGTATGCACCATATTGAGTGGATTAAGACTCATTGATAAAATAAAAGTATGAAAGACATGCTGCAGCAATATAAACATTTTGCGGATAATTTCGTTTTACGCTTCCCCGAAAATGAACAGCCAAAGGTGCGCGAGCTTCTTGATTTTTTGATGGCCTCAAAAACCCGCGCGCTGGAAGCCGCAGATATAGAAGATTTATTCTATGTGTTTTCGGAGGAAGTTCTGGAAAAAGGAACTTTTCATTACAAAGAGTTTGCTTCTTGGAAAGAAATTGAAAACTGGAATCCGGCGGAAAAAATTAATCAGGCTTATTTGATTTTGTCATTAAAGAAAGGCACTCTGATGACAGATATCATGAGGATTTGTGATTCGCTAAAGCAGCATTTTTCAAACCCAGATTCTGAAAATCACTTTGGAACCTATTATTTAGAGAATGAAGAGAATCTGCCGTCGAAGATAGTTTATGTTTCGTAATTAATACTTTCTTAAAGCTACTTTCTTATACCATTCCATAGCTTCTTTATAGTTGCCATTTTTTTCATAAAATTCAGCAGCCTTCAGTTGACTTTGCTGGTTGCCGTTCTTAGCAGATACTAATACATAAGGAGGAAGACCCGAGTCTTCTGATTCTTTATAAATCATCAAATCAATTTTGCAACATTTGAAGTAGATATGATTTTGGAAATATCATCTTGTCACATATCAAGTAGATTTATCTCAATAAAACCGACAGGGTCACATCGATTAGAAAAAATCGGTAGTATAATATAGTCATGGAAGAGATTTGTTTTAGAATTTCGAGTTTCTTTGATGGAATGCAAGAGACCTTTTTTCAAGGCTGTATGATTGCAGTTATAATTTGCGGCTTGTTGTTAATAGGTTTCGTTCTTTTTTTGAATATAAAAAATGTTTTAAAAGAAAATGGTAAAAATGCTGTGCTGTCAGTTATTTTATCAACAGTTTTCGGTTGTATTATCATGATTCCTGTTACAATAGCTTTTTCAACTTTGGTAAATATCAGTGTAAAAAAGCAGATTACAAATGTGGCACAGGAAGAAATAAAAACACTGCAAACAGAAATAGAAAATCAGCAGTTGAAAAAAGAAAATCTGGAAAAGCAGAATGAATTGATTAAACAGGAAATTACAATGAATGCTTTGAATAAGCAGATTGCTCTTTTAAAGTCTTCGCAATTATCTGTGATGCAGTTTGAGAAAATAAATGAAGTGGCATTACTCAAAACACATATATCACAAACAAAAGTCTGGAATGAACAGATTGGAGATACAAAAAAAGGCTGGGGCTGGCTGGCAAATTTTTATGATGACAATTACCTGGTTGTAAATACTTATGACATAGATGCAAAATTTGGAATAGATTTTCAGAATATTAAGATTTGCAAAATAAAAGATGATCATATAAAAGTATTGGGAATAGAACCAATTTATATAGGTTCTCCAAGAAATGTAAAGCATAATATCATGAAAGAAATTCGGACTTATGATTATGACGGCGATGGCAATATTAAAAACAAAAAAATAAAAAATGATAAAGCCGCAATCTATCTGGTTGATAAGCTCGAAGCAGAAAATGATGAAGAGTACCAGAATTCTCTCGCCGACATGGAAAACTGGTCCTTTTTGTATGAAGCAATTGTTAGTTCTGGAGAAAATTTTATAAAAGTAATTTTTGCTCCCGCTTATGAAACAATTGAGTTTGTGGAAGAAGCTGAACCTGGAGAAGAATTTGTTCCGCTAAATCAATATCTTGAAAATGAAATTAATAATGGGGAAAGGCAGGCGAAAGAGATTGAAAAAGCGCTGGATGAGGGAAGGAATGCGGAAAGCAGTTTGTAAATTTTACTTCTGAACAATGCCGTATTATAATATGATTAAAGGAGATTTAAAATGACACACCACGAAATTGCAACGACTACACAATCAAAAGCTCACCCAAAGCTCTTTATTGGAACAGGTAATGTTTTTGCCCCAGAGAAATTCAATGCAGACGGAATTGCGGCTTTTGTAAAAGAAGGTTTCTCTGGAACATATGCTGATTATGGAATTTATAAAGAAAATCCGTCAGAGAATACAAAAGTATATGAATATATTTATGGGGTCCGAAAGCCTTTACCTTATAGCAAAGAAATTGAATCAATTGTTGATACAGCAATTTCTACGCTTGTTTCTCAAGGCTGCAGGAATATCATCATGCCTCCAATCAGAACAGAAGATAGTTCTAGTGAAGAAAATGAAAAATTGATTGTAGATGCCTGCAAAAACTGGCTTGAAAAAAATGCAGATGCACCAATTGAAAGAATTACAATTGTTGATCTTGTCGGGCAGATGGAGAAGAGGGGGTATTAAGAGCAATATTTATAAGAGTTCATCCGTATCCAACTGATTTTTAATTTCTTGGAAAAGTTCTGCTGTTTTTGTGGCTTCTCCTGCAGCATGGTATAATTTATAAGCAAATAGCAAATCTTTTTCTACGAGAGTGCCTTCTTCATACACTTTTGCAAGTTCAATTTGTGCCGGTTTATATTTATTTCTTGCCGCATCGTGAAGATATTTTACATAAACTTGTGGTCTGGCAAATATACCAATCTGATTCTTTTTTGCAAACTTAAATTGAAATTCACCCGTAATATCTTTGTCGGCTTTAATCTTTAATTCTTTGTATTCTTGTTTTTGTTTTAAATATTCTGGGCTTGGTTTTTCTTTATCCTCATAATAGGGAAGTTCTTTACTATCATCTATGTCTAGATTAATAAAGTCATTTTTATACAGTTTGTCTATATCATAAGAGGAATCCCAGTTCATTTCATATGAACATATATCAAATAAAGCTTGATATATATCTGAGTAAACTTGTTTTGAATCAGCTTCTGATTGTAACAGTCTTTGGATTTTGTCTTCTGCATTTTTATGCTTAGGAGTGTTTGATATTATTGGTTCAGAAATGATGAGTTCACGAACGGTATTATTCAGATAGTTCATTTTATTAGCCCAAAAAAAGGCAGCACTATATTTAATCTTATCCGAATAAGAAAAAATCAAAAAGGTTTGTTTTCGAATTGTCCTGAAAACCGCTTTTGCAATTTCGCAGAGGTTTTTATTGTTTGTAAATACATTATTATCAATAAGATGTACGGTAATGAAATTAATAACATTAAACCTGTCATCCTCGTGTGTACCATGTTCGTAACTTGCAAACCAGGTAACGTTATCAATTTCTTTAGTCAAATCATCTGGTAATGATTTTTCATAGCCATCTAAGTAATTTCTATTAATGTCATCAATTGAGTATTCTATTGGATTTATTTGTATTTCTGTTGGAATTACTAACATTTTTATTTACAACCTCTCATTTTATTATGATATAGCATATTAGCTCTTTTTGTCTTGTACTAGTATTTTCTGGTGCTTTTTGAGTCGAAAACAAAGAATCTGCTATCTGTTTATCATTTTGTTTATTTAATTTGCCAAGAGCTTTTTGTAATAGTTCTGAAGAATTGGCTATTATGTCATCTACAGGATGTGTTTGTAAAGTCTTTGGGGATGTACATATTTCTCTTAGGATAGAAAGAATTGTTTTAGAGTTTGTTATTGCATCGTTATTTTCATACAAATAAACAAAAAGGAAAGGATATAAAGGATTAGTTTTCCTCAAGGTTGCTGTATCCTTGTCATTTTTTTCTTTTTCTTTGAATATAAAAATAGCACCGGGTTTTATTTCAGAGCATTCTGATTTTACTTGTATGCAAAATCCATTTGGAATTTCTTCAATTTCATTTTTATTTGAAAAATTCTGATACTCGGTTCTGTAGCCGGAGAGAGAAAAATCTGTAATTGTAAATGAATTACTAAAGTCTGGATTTTGAGTACGAAGATTTTCCAATTCCTGCTTTTCCATCTCATCATTATCAGAATTGTCTTTATCTTCTTCCTGTTTAATTATTTTTCTTATTTGTTCAGCTCTGGTGTCAATGATTACAGCTTCATCCTCTTTAAGAATGTTTTCATCTCCTGTACTGGAAAGTATTGTCGCAACCATTCTGGCTTCAACTCGTTTTTTTAGTTTTAAATAAAAATCCAAATTTTTACTTGGCCAGAAATTGACAAGTTGGATTTCTTTATTATCACTTCCAATACGGTCAATTCGCCCGAATCTCTGAATAATTCTAACAGGATTCCAATGAATGTCATAATTTATAAGATAGTCACAGTCCTGAAGGTTTTGACCTTCGCTAATACAATCGGTCGCAATAAGTAAATCAATTTCGCCTTTTGATTCTGGAAAAATAGTATTTTTGTTTTTTGATTTTGGAGAAAAGAATGTTAGAATTGTGTCGAAGTCTTGTTTTATGTTAGAAAGATTTGTTTTGTATTCTGAACCGGTTATCAGGGCTGTTTGAATTTCAAAAGTGTCTTTTGCCCAATCAGCTAGATTTTCATATAAGTATTTTGCAGTATCGGAGAAGGCAGTAAAAACAATTATTTTTTTATTGTCTGTATTAATAGGATGTTCGATTTTTTCTTGAATACGTTTTTTCAATTCACATAACTTATTATCATTATCAGGCGAAGAATTAATTTCTTCACTCAGTTTTGAAAGAATGCTTTGATCATAAAGAAGATATGATTTCCATTTCTTGTAATCTATATCGTTAATATCAATTTCATAATTTTTGTTATCTGAAATAAAGAAATCTTCTTCTGAATCATCAAAATTATTATCAAATGCTTCATAAGAGAGATTTGCTGATGTTGTAAGTTGTTCTTCAAAGTTGTTAATTATTTCAATTGTGGAATCAAGTTTTGCAAGAATTCTTTCAAGAGTTTCTTTAAATGAATTTGAAGAACTTTCAAGACGTTTTAAAAGATTTGAACGCATTAAAGAAACAATTCCCTGTGCTCGACCTTCTGCTGTTTGTTTAGAATTAAGATTCTTCATTTTATCAGAAAAAATTCCTGGGTATTTGGATTGTTTTTCTTGTTTTATAAAAATATATGGAGTATAAACAAAGAGCGTTAGTTCTGTTAATTTTTCTGCGATATCCTCATAAATAATTTTAGTGTCTTCATTATAATCATCTATTTGAAGTGGTGGTCTTCTTTTTGGGAAAGGTTTTAATTCATTTGTGTTATAGAAAGTTTTTATATGGTTTCTTGAACGGGCAATAGATACAGTGTCGATGAGATTTATAAAATCAGGATCAAGTTTTTTTATTAGATTTGAAGTAGTTTTTTCTTCTGGAGATTTAATCCAAGTCTTAAATGTTTTGTCAGCAGTTTTAAACAAAGTTTCTACTCTTGATTTTATAGGAAGCGTTTTATTAAAAACATTTTCTTCGCCATCATATGCTAAACGTAGCTGGTTCGCTAAATCCTGGAATTTATTGTTTACAGGAGTTGCTGAAAGTAAAAGAAGTTTTGGTTTACTTTCGCCTTTAATGATATTATTAATTAAGAAGGAATAGCGATTTTCTATAGGATCTCCATTTTCATCTTTTTTCTTACTTATTCCATTTCTAAAATTATGTGATTCATCAATTACTACTAATCCAAAGTTTCCCCAATTAAAATCTGCAAATCTTATAGGGCCTCGTTCTCCATCTTCTCTGAGTAAATCTGTATGAAAAAGAACTGTATAGTCAAAATTGTCATCATTAAGAATATTCGTTTTTCTATTTGCACTTGAAAGATATTGTTCCCAGTTGTTCTGTAATTTCTTAGGGCAGAGGACTAAAATTCTTTTGCCTTGTTTTTGATAATCTTTAATAATGCCCAAGGCTGTAAATGTTTTTCCAAGACCGACACTATCGGCTAAAATACAAATACCGTAGCGTTCTAATCTTTTTCTAATATCGACTACAGCGTCTTTTTGAAATTTATACAAATACTTCCAGATTGTTGTGTTCTCAAGCATCTGATTGTCATTCTTGTCATTATTTGTAATATCAGGAAAATTTGAGAAAATTTCTTGAAGAAGAAAATAGTATAAATTTTCTGGGGTAATTTGTTTAAGTTTTTCCAACTGATTCTTTACACTAGTTGTTATATCGATTGAGTTTTTATCTTGCCATTTTTTTTCGAAGTCATTTTTATAAAAATCAAATTCTGTATTTTCAAAATGTTGAATATGAACATTTTGATCATTTTCGTTATTGGAAAAACCAAATCTTTTTGCATCTAGTTGATTATTTACAATCATGTATGAGTGTTTATTTGTTATTAATGATCCATAGGTAGTGTCTGAATTGAGTCGTTTTATTTCAATTGTTTCTTTTGATAGAAGGTCAATTAAGTTTGTTAGAAAGGATGGCAAACCGATTTTTTCTTCAGGAGTATAATCAAATTCTTCATCAAAAAAGTTTCTAATATTGGCATCTGAAATTAAAAGTCGTACTTTTGTTATTTTATTTAGATCAAGCTTGTTTAATAAGAAAAGTGAAGCGGAATTTGCCATTATGGAAAGAGAATCATCATTTGAAATGTTTTTATTAAGATTATAAATTAAATTGTTTTCTTCTGATTTGTTTTTTGAATTTTTTATTACATCCATAGAATATATTTTATCATAGAGGAATAGAATTGTCCAAAAAGATTTCGGTAATTTCAGCTATGTGGAAATTTGTTATTTACATCGACCCTTTCATCTCAAGCTTAATCAGGTTATTCATTTCAACCGCGTACTCCAGTGGCAATTCCTTGCTAACCGGGTTTGCAAAGCCGCTTACAATCATGCTGCGGGCGTCGTCTTCTGGGATACCGCGCGACATTAAGTAGAAAATGGCGTCGTTTGAAATGCGGCCGATTTTGGCTTCGTGGCCTACGTCGCATTCGTCGGTTTTTATGACCATGGCTGGGATTGTGTCGGAGCGGCTTTCGCTGTCGAGCATGAGACTTTCGCAGGAAACGCTTGTTTTACTTCCTGTGGCATTTTTATCAATATAAACTGCAGAACGGTAAATGCTTACGCCACCGCCTTTGGAAATTGACTTTGTAGAAATTAAACTTGTCGTTTCCGGGGCAAGGTGGACCATTTTTGCACCGGTGTCAAGATTCTGGCCGGCACCTGCAAAGGTAATTCCTGTAAACTCTGATTTTGCGCCGCGGCCTACAAGATCACTTTCTGGATACAAATAAGAAATGTGCGAACCAAAGGAACCGCTTACCCATTCGATTGCAGCGCCTTCTTCGACCTTGGCACGTTTGGTGTTAAGGTTGTACATATTCTTTGACCAGTTTTCTATAGTAGAGTAGCGCAGGTGTGCTCCTTTCTTTACAAAAAGTTCAACGGCTCCTGCGTGTAAGTTTGCTTCATTATATTTTGGAGCAGAACATCCTTCAATAAAGTGGAGGTCTGCGCCTTCGTCAACAATAATCAGTGTATGTTCAAATTGTCCGGCTCCGCGCGCATTCAAACGGAAGTATGACTGCAGCGGGAAGCTCAAATGAACGCCCTTCGGAACATATACAAACGAACCGCCCGACCAGACAGCACCATGCAAGGCTGCAAACTTGTGGTCGCGCGGAGTAATCAATGTCATAAAATATTCTTTTACCATCGGGCCCCATTCAGGAGACTTTAATGCATCTTCAAAACCAAGATAAATAACACCCTGCTTTGCAACTTCTTCCTGAACGTTGTGGTAAACAAGCTCTGAATCGTACTGGGCACCAACGCCTGCAAGCGATTTTCGTTCTGCTTCCGGGATACCAAGCTTTTCAAAGGTTTCTTTGATATCGTCTGGAACGTCTTCCCATTTGCCGCTCATCTGAGTTTTTGGGCGTACATAAGTTGCAATGTTTTCTATATGAAGTCCGTCGATTGAAGGTCCCCATTTTGGAACGCGAAGCTGATTATATGTTTCAAGCGACTTTAAGCGGAACTCACGCATCCACTGTGGGTCGCCTTTTTCTTCAGAGATTTTCTGAACAATTTCCGGAGTTAAACCAGATTCAAGACGGAAGGTATTTTCTTCTGTCTCTTCGTAGCGGAAATCGTAGAACTCGCGGTTTATGTCGTCTATCTGTATTTTATCTTCCATAATTTATAAAATGAATTCTTCAAATCCTTTTTCGTTAATCTCTTTAAATAAAGAACCATCACCAGTCTTAACAATGTGCCCCTTTACGATAATGTGAGTTTTATCAACATTAAGGCCTTCCAGAAGCTTTGTTGTATGGGTAATGATAAGAAGAGATCCGTTTGTAAGCTTGCGATATTCGGCGATTCCTTTTGCAACTACGCGAACTGCGTCAACATCAAGTCCGGAATCTGTTTCATCAAGAATTGCAAAGGCAGGTTTAAGCATGAGCAGCTGAAGGATTTCTGCCTTTTTGCGTTCACCACCGGAAAAACCTACGTTAAGGTCGCGTTTGGCATATTCCGGCTTCATGTCGAGCAGTTCCATACAGCGCTGCAGTTCCTTCTGGAAATGGAAAAGCTTTACATGCTCGCCTGTAATCTGCTGAATTGCAGAACGGATAAATGCTTCAAGCGAAATACCTGGAATTTCAAGCGGCTGCTGGAACGACATAAACATTCCGAGTCTTGCACGCTTGTCGGCACTTTCTTCAGTGATATCTGTATCCTTAAAAAGAATCTTTCCGCCGGTGATTTTGTAAACAGGGTTACCCATGAGTGTGTTTCCAAGCGAAGATTTTCCGGCTCCGTTTGGTCCCATAAGTGCATGGATTTCTCCCTGTCCAATCTGTATATTCA
>JAEEGL015690651.1_pt1 | contig 11654 bp, 7 predicted proteins | sample 9134231 | NCBI WGS metagenome assembly JAEEGL01 (sample SAMN16246548, study PRJNA631951) | gut metagenome | biome: gut microbiome; feature: rumen; material: fiber-attached | host: Bos | place: Iran: Karaj | collected 2018-10 | reverse complement strand
ATCATACCGTTTAGAAATGAACGGTAAAAACATGAGAAATCTGGAACCTATAAACAAACGGAAAAACGGTTAGCGCACCGTTGGTGCGATACTCCCGCACCGCTCATGCGGTGCAGGGGTACCGTTTATCCGAATTTTGCATCCCAATTACACGAAACTGCTTTTAATATTATTCACTATTCTTTTTACAAGAATTCAATGTACATATTTATTATACACTTCATTCACTGCTTCAATATAAACTACAAAAGAAGGATGATTGTAATCGTTCCGTGTAAGATACATGTTTTTCTTGTTTAAATATGTGTCTTCCACTTCCTTCCAATGGTTACGTGATTTCAACCATTGGACTTTGTTATCAAGGCCACTTGTGATACCGGTCTCGTTCCAGATAAATGTATCATACTGTATCATCCCATGCTTTCCATGTATAAGACGATGGAGCATACCGTCGTCAACATATGTGATACATATATCTATACTAATTTCTATGGGATAACTTCCTTTCCCGTGTTTTTTAGACAAGCGGAATTTGTGTGTTGATAAAACTGAACTTGAATCCTGACAATGCCCTAAATCCAGGCGATCTAAAACTTCATCAAATTTTCTCTGAATATACATCTTAATACTGTTGCAGTCATTGATTTTAAACTCACTGCAACTTATGATCTCGAGATTATAATCAAGATCAACCGGTTCATCAGCATTTTGAAGTATCATATCCTTTGCTCCACTACCAACAAGGTACTGGCGAACTTTCATTTTCCCTTCATTATTAATTGCCTGTACCAACCTGTTAACAATATCGGAGCAGGAATACTTCATCTCCTTCAGGAACTCTTTGTCTTCGATCCAATGATACATATGGTATCTCCTTTTTTCCCCGTCCCGCCTCATCCGACATCAAGGTCGAATCATTATAGTATACATCAGTTTTTCTTCTTGTCAATAACTTTTATGCGTTTCTCGTATACCTGCATCTTGGATAGTTAGAACAGCCAATAAATTTGCCATTTCTCCCATTTCTTTCACGTAGTATACCACCACACTCAGGACAAACATGTGGATTATAAGTTTTTCTCTCTATTGGAGGCTTTGGAATTGTTCTATGTTTTGCTGCAGGATTGTTTTTATTACAATCTCTACATGTCCCCAGATTTCCACGTCCAGGACCACCATATATAACAAATTCACTTTCATCTGCTATCTTTCCACAGAATTCACACTTTATCAAACGTTTTCCAACTGACCCCTTTACTAACTCTTCGCAAGTTTCGATAGGAATATTTAAATTCAGTGAAAGTTCTTCAATATGTCTACGTAGTTCTTGTTCTTTTCTTTCTTTTTCTATTCTTTGTCTTTCTTCAAACTCTGCTCTAAGCCTAGCGTTTTCCTCTTCTTGAGCCTTGCGACGTCTTTCAGCTTCCTCTTGTTCTCTCCGATTCTCTTCAATTCTTCTTTGTCGTTCTAACTCTTGAAGTCTAAGGTATTCCTGACGTTTTTGTTCTATTTCTATACGTCTAATTCTCTTCTGTTCATTCTCATCTTCAAATGTTCTTCTCGCTATTTCTAAAAGCTCCTTAAGCGACTGCTTTTCAAATGTTACATCCCCGTCCTCTCGTATCCGATATTGACTAAGCTTTCCATCGGCAAATAGTATTTCCTGCCATAAATTATCAATGTCCTTTGCATAGAATACTGCCTTCATTTCAGCCTTATCATAATCAGATTCCTCAATTGACAAAAACAAACAATAACCCTGCCTATCTTGAACTTTCATTAAACCTTCTTGATACTGACCTTCCGTGCCTCCATTCAACTGATCAACAATATGAATAATGTTGATTCCTTTACCATTGGCTTCTAAAACATTTAATTTCTCATCTGACAGATTAGCCCTGTTATAGCAATAATTTACTGCAAGCCTATTAGAACGTGATATAAATGTAAACTCATATTTTCTGTTTATATCCTCTACAGAAGAAATCGGAACCCTTGATTCTAGATCGTCTGAATGAAGATTATCATCTAACCAACACTTAAGCACAATTTTGGAATCAACTGATGTTTTACCTTCTGTCACAACATGACAATCAGGATATGATTCTGCATCTTTTATCCTAAAATGCTGTTCTCTTAAGTTTTTATCACCTGCTACAAGAATAAGGTTTGCTCCACAACCACATGGACAAAACAGCTCATTGTTCTGGCTTTTTTGTCGTAAGTCTTTTAGTTTTTCAGGTATATTTATTTGCTTTCCGCCAATAACAGTATAAATGATTTCTATACCTATATACTTACCATTATACAAAGCAACCGTTCTCTGAGCCATTTGTTATCTCCTTCTCATTAGCATTGCTCTTCGTATATTAAACCTATCTTACCTAATCCATCAGATCTTGTCGGCATATTAATGTCTTTAACCCGGTATACATTGCCATCATCACCTAATACATCGTAACCTACACAACATGAATCTATAGAATAATATTTTTTCTTACTGACAGAACATAATTAACCTATATACCCTTTTTCAAGTAAGTACTCCTTTAGTTTAACAACACGATCTTCTATATCTACTCCGTCTTCATTTTGTTTAATGTTTATTCTTTCAATCTCTTCTTCTGTATCAGTATTTCTAAGTACATAAGCCGCATTTTCACAAATAATATGTTTGTCTCCAAAATCCAGTCTCTGTCCCATCGAATCTTTATTCAACCTTTTTTCTTCGGGATCTACTGCTTTCAGATATGGCATATATGTACTGGATGACCATTGTGTCTTTGTTCGCATTACAGAAAACATATATGGCTGCTCTGTTGCCCTACTGTTACTATACTTACCATAACTACCTGGACGGAATGCACTATATTTCACATAATAATAACGCCAAGGATATACACTTTCTTCTTCACAAGTTTCAATAAACTCGTCTCTTATTTGCTCCAAAATCTCATTAGTAAAAAATTCCGCCTTTGAAAGAAGTTTAATTAAAATATCACTTGTATTATCGAACCCCTCATTAGCGCTTTTATGAAACAGTGCATCCCATGCAATCTGCATGCTCTTTGATGCATACTGGTAACGCCATTTATTACGCTCCCTCTGGCCGTAATTACCAATCGACATAAGAGCACAATCTATCAAATCCCAATCGCATTTAAATAAAGATTCAAAACGATCCGCATAATCTAAATGATCAAGTCCAACAATACTTATCTGACCTTTTAAGTTATCATTATCTTCCAATTTATAAACAAGCTCTTCTTTATCGGGATTTTGTTCAAGAAATTTTTTCTTTTCTTTTTCTTCCGCAATTTGATTAGGATTGTAACTATTATCAATGGAGTCATTTATCTTCCCTGATAAGATGATGGCTTCCGTTTGTTTCAAAACAGCTGGCAAACGGTTACGATCAATTCTGTCGCTGACCTCATCTTCAGAATTTTGAATCAGATTATTTACAGAACGTAACCTTTTTATAAAATCATCCTTTGATATCATTACTTTCGAACGCAAAAAGCATGTTATTGCATACAAGAGTACAATTCGATTCAAAGGGAACTGCCTAATTCTGCCCGTCTTATCCGCATAAGAATGAAGACAATCTTCAAAAATGTCTATCTTATATCTTGAATCAACAACTATCTTTCCTTCCATATGCTCATGCGACATTATGTCTTCCAAAAAAGTAGTAGGGTTTTCATATCCGCCTATAACACACCAGCAGTCAAAAAAAGACTCAAGTATTTTTATATTAGAAAGAACCGTCTCTTTCTCTCCCGAATAATAATCCGCTAGCATATCAAATTCGTCTGAGCTCTTGCCTTGAGGCGATTCACCTTTCTGATAGCAAATAACATCACAAACGAATCGAAAATATCTTAAAAATTCGTCATCTGTAATTACATCTTCTTCGCTACCATTACCGGAATCTCTGTATCGCCATAGCATATCCGTCCAATCACGATCTATCTTTTTCATGATCCGTTTAGATGTTTCATCGTCAACCGCATGTATGTTGCGTTCTAGTTCAGCCTTAAAATGCTCAAATCTCGTGAGTGGCTTCCCTCTTGAATTCATTTTAATATAAAGCTCATCCGTAAGCCCCATATCTTTTATTGGTAGAAAATAGAATGTAATAGCTCCTGATTTGAGTCGATCCCACAAATCATAAATATCCTTAAACTTATCATTTATAGCATCTAACATTACAAGCATAGAATTAATTGTGGGATCTTTCTGCCAGTCCAATGGAAACCAAGCCTGATCTATTATTTCTTCAGACAGTTTTATGGTAAAAGATGGCTTGAATTCAGTTAATTCTTTACAAAAATACCTTGCACTATATCTTGTTTCATAGCCAAAATTTGCAAGGAAGGCACAGTCTTCCTCGGGCACCCCGGTTTTCTTTGAAGCGTACCAATGAAGAAGGAAAAGTGTAGTTAAACGTTGTTGTCCATCTAAAGGAGTCATTACTCCTTCTTCATCTATATCTCCATAGACAAAATCCAATGTAATTGGATTTCCCATCACTGCATCATATAGCGACGTCAGAAATCTGTTGCGAACACGATCAATATCCGGATCATGGCGACCTTGGGCATAATCTCGTTGTATAATTGGAATAATAATCTGATTAAGCTTAACTGTATTTTCCCCATCAACATATCTTGTATATTTCCTGTAAAGTCAGTTTTTCTGAAGCAATCAGGTATCCGATCTTATGATATAGCTCGTGATTTTCGAACCAATCTTTTAAAACCAGGAATGTCTGCTGAATTTTTCTCCATAGCTTGTCTAAAGTCATAGTCTTACTTAATTCATCAATTCTAAAGAATGTATAATACTTCTCACGATTCCCATCAGGTCTTTCTGATACTAGATCAAGAATAAGATCAATCCTCGTCTGATATCTGGTATTAGTTCTATTCGTAAGAAAATACCATAAAGAGTCATCATGGAGCTCTTTCTCCATATTATCCCACTGTAAGGATATCTCATCCTGTTTTTCTCTACCAGTCTTCTTTTTTCCATCGCTGCTAAGGAACATCGCCTTTACTAGCTCAGCGCTTGTTAATGGGATTTTTCCAATATTAAGTCTCGTAAAAAGAGAAATTGAATCTTCATCACTATCAACTTCATACCAAATAACCTTAACATACTTTACAAGATAGCCATATATATCATCAGCCGCTACTACGCAGTCTGGTTGAGTATTAAACCAAGCATCAATTGCTTTATATGCATTATATATATGATAAAAATCAATATTTGTCTCAGCTTGCTCCTTATTAATATTAAGCAAATAATCTGCAGAGTTTTCTCGTGTTTCATACACAAGATTAAACTTAACCTCTATCCTAGGTTTAAACTCTTTCTTTATATACGATAACAAAATAAAAAGTGTTGTAAGTCTTTGTTGTCCATCCACGACCTCATATTTGTCACCACATTTTTTTAATACAATAGGCTGTAAACAGTAATTACTTGTACCATTTATATAAATATCCTGGAGAAGTCTTGTTACCTCTTCCGTACCCCATCGATAACCACGTTGATATGATGGCACGTAAAAGGTGCCTTGTATCTCACTTACTAATTTAGTTTCCAATAATATTTGGCTATTTCCCATCTCACGCTTCTCCTATTATCGTTCATCATATATCAATACACTGACTGTCTCTTATTTCAGTAGAATCAGTTTTCTTTCGAAACAGGAATATAAACTTTCTCAAGTGGAATTATTTTACGATACTTTTCACTAAGTTTATCATAATATTTTAATACAAGTTCTACTAATTCTGTTCCGTTAATATAGTCACCAGCTTGAGTCTCACAGCAAAATCTATACAACATCCCCGCCGCAGTTGCGACACTTCCTTTCTTGGCGTCAGGGTATACCTGCATATATTTTCTTTTGAAAGCCTCTCTATTAGCTTCAATTTTACTTAAATCCCCCATCTCCGGCCAACCTATTGCTATCATATCATTTTGAATAAAAAAGTTATCGTCCAGAGTATGTATTCCCCATATTTTCTTTTCTTCATTTATCATACTATTTACCCCTTTCATATTTATCTCTATCCATTTCTGGATATCTGTATGATTCACCATTTATAGCATTTAATATGTTTTGACCGCAGATATATGAAGCCTCATCTAAAACACAGAACGTAATATCATAATGGTATCCTTCATTTTCTTTCAGGAACCTTTTACATTCTTCCAATCCAATTCTCCATGCCTCTGCCTTCCCGAAACCTTTAAAACCTCCCGCCAACAAAGGAAATCCTATTGTTTCTTTCTGATTATCTTTAATCCATTTTAATATGTTTCTATATGTTTGTCTCAGGAGTTCTTCTGCTGTATTCACATTTTCCGCATAATTAGATTTCTTCGGTGTCACTGCATGTATAATATTTTTAACTTTAAGCTTATATCCCTTTGTTACTGCAACTTGACCAATTTCACACTTCCCTATTTCCCTGCACTCATTAGTTAACTCTTCATACCCTGCCCGCTCGAAGATAGCTTTTGCAATTCTACCGGAACATTCAAGGTTTTCATCAGTAGAATTGACAATAGCATCTACATCAAGATTTACTAAGTTTTCCTTCTCGATATGTATTCTTCCGGCATCTCTAACATAATAATGTCTGCTAATCCAGCTAGCTATACCATCTAATCCAGGATATACTATTCTTTCATTTATATTAGACATATCAAGCATATCTCTGATCTGCCATCTAATATTCCTGCTTATAACATATTTCTTTACAGCATCTTCATGGAACTTAAGTATATCATCTACCTTTTCAACTCCAGCCGGTACAATAGAAAAGAAAGAATACTGGTTCATCATTCTTTCGTCCATTGAAGGAGGTTCAACTATGACCATGTTGTTGTTTTTCATGGCAGAATCATATTGATCCAGATTACGACAAACATGGTTAAGCATCTCTATAGTAAATATTCTCTGATTATTGTCAGCAATTTCTTTTTTATACTCTTCCGGTAATGCACTATGCAATTTCTCTACATCCAGTCGATATACTGCACAATCCCGTCTGTCCAGATCATCCATATTCCCTTCTGTAGTAGCAAAATGCAGAGCTATCAAAGGGGATTTTGACCAATCCAGTAATCTGGTAGCCAATCCGTGATGCTGGCCAAGCATCATTTTTCTCCATACGGAGTCTTTTATAGAAGCATCTTCAAGTTCCGCATATTTGGCAAAGTTATTAAGAAGACTCATCTCAACATCATTTCTTTTCCCTTTGCATAATCTCTGGAGACTTGTAGTTAATGAATAGTTTGCGTCAGGTACCCCTCTGTAAACATATAGATCACGGTTTCTGCTTATAGTTTTGTTAAAAGGATGATCATAAATCAACTCATCCAATTTATTCATTGAATCAATTATTACTTCTCTCATAATATAAATCCTTTCGATTTATAGAAAACTTTGGTACCGTATACTTCTTTGCGTTTATATAACATGCTTAAATCTTTATAAATACATAGTGCAAGATACATCATTTCATGGATATCATTATTCTAAAGGAGATTCTAGCTATCTATAAAGATACGATTCAGTTCCTCTTCATTTTCTTTAAGCTGATGAAATCGAGTATCGCACTCTCCCTTCCATATCAGGAAACTGGCTTCTATTGGACAACTTGCCTTTGGGCTTTCTTCGTAATATTGAGCAGTATTTGCTACTGCAAAAGCCCCACCGTCATAAGCATGATTTCGGTCAACTTTTATGAATGGATGAAAATTAAAATCCCATGAAGTTTCAAAAGAGTCCCAATCGTTTTTCGATATCTTAATACATTCTTCAGCTAAAGAATCAACCTCGTATGCCTTATCCTTTATATAAGGAATTTTACCAATTTGTTCTACTCCAAAATTAACAGTTGGTGCTAATAGTTGTAAAATATCCTCGGCAACTACAGAATTTAATAAGGCTAGAATATATTTCAAATCTGATTCAAACGCTTCCATCGCTGCACTTGAAAACGCAAACCCATACCCCACATAACGTACACTTATACGCGAAGAAGAAATAGCCGACCATCCTATAGCCTCTGTAAAAAATCTATCTGGATTTATAATGTATCTCGACCAGTGTCCTCCATTATTCAGTTCGGTTGCTAGCCTTTTCATTTCACTTCCATCATTTTCCCAATTTACAACATCGACTCTATTCCCATACCATTTTCTCCTTTCTCCTCCACCATTGATAGGAAACCATTTTTTATGAGAAGCCAGTGCCTCATCAGGATTATGTGCTAAAAAAAAGGCTTTTTTTATGTCTATCTCAAACCACTGTCGAATAAATTTTTTATTATCTCCTGTACTTGTTCCTTTTTTTAAAACACACACATTACGCATTATAGGATAATTCTTATAACTGTGGAACCAAGGTGATTTTATCCAATATGCAATTGGGCACCCTGGCACTTGGGAAAAATTTAAACTGTCAACATAATAATTGTATTTACATGAATCTATTGAACTCAACCCAGATAAAAAAGCCTCCTTTTGCGAATCCATATCTGCTTTAAAATCTTCCAGTCTAAAATACATTCCCTTTTCGCCTTTATTATTTGCTATAACAAAAGCGCATACATCAACTGTCGCCTCCTTAAAGAACGAACCTTTGGCTATTTGTACTAAAGATGAAATCGAACAATTTGATAAAATATATTTTCTTGTTTCTTCATATGAAGAAATAAACATCCAAACATTTGGTGTCATAAAGGCACAATACCCATTTGTAATACAACAACTAATATTGTGTACCATAAAAACACTAAATAAATCCCCTTTAAAGAGGTTATATCTTGAAAATACAAATTCTTTAAGCTTTGCATCGTACTTATTTAAGTAAGGCGGATTTGTTGCTACTACCGCATACTTTCCACTCATAATTTCAGCAGATCTAATAAAAGTCTTGAACTCTCCTATCAGGTATGTTTTATACATACTGATTTCATTTTCAATTTGAGCAAATCTCTCATTGAGATTTCCATAGTCAACATCAGGCATCTTAAGGATTGATCCATATTCTTTTGCATCCTTCAATGTATCAAGAATTGCCTCTACATCCTTTTTGAGATTAATATCGCTCTCATAGAAGTGCTCAATACTTGACCTGTCTACACCATTGCTCTCGGTAATCTCATAGACATTCGGCTGAATGCTTCTTGTAAAGAACCTCCTGTCATACTGACGAGCCTTCATCATGACAGCAAAATAAGCAAGCTGAGCTGCACGCCCATCTATATCAAGTCCAAACAGATTGTTCTTTACAATCTCGGCTGCTGCATCCCTCTCTGAAAAACCATACTCCACATAGATCTTCATCAACACATCAAATGCATACACAAGGAAATGTCCTGATCCCACACAAGGATCAAAGACAGTCACATCCTGTGGCGTGATCTTTTCATTAACCGTCTTTATCTCGCCGTCCTTCGGCTTCACAAAGTATGTCAGTTCATCAGCCAGTTTGCTTTCAGGATTTCTCTCAACCCAGTATCTTCCTACTGAATTATCGATCAGATATCTGACAACCCAGTCAGTCGTAAAGAGCTGTGTTGCTGCCGGGATCTCTTCCTTCTTTACCACCTTGCCATGAAGTGGATCCACAACCTCTTCGTGCTTTGCAGAAATATAGTACTGGTACTGTTGCGGCGATATCTATCTCTCGCCATCCACTCGGGACTCCCTGGTACCTACTCTGAATATCTGACATCTTAACCGCAATATGTTTCTTATCCTGCATTTCAAGATATTCTTCTATTTTCTGAGCTGCTCCGCTATTCGGATGCATACCGGTCATAGTATTCTCTGCGCCCAAAAGAATACCCGCTATCTCTGAATCATCGTTAAAGTTTTTCCCTATGAGATCAAGATCACTATATACATGAGTAACAAGATACTCTAAAGCCTGATCCAATTTACTCTTGGCATCCCCACTTTTGATTTCGATATGCTCTCCTGCAACATAAAACTTTGCAGATTCTATCGCCCTTTTTATATAATCAAGAGCATCATTCTCATACTTAGTAGCTTCATCTTGCTGGGTTCGTATAATGTCTTGTACCGACTTTGGTAGCTGTGCTACATTTCTTGTTTTAACATATTTTCTGATTTTAAGGGCATTCTCTATACATTCATAATATTTTCCATCCCCGAGAACAACAATTGCCTGTCCCTTTGAATTAGTCTGCAAACGAAGTTCCTGTTTCTCATAATCATCTGTTGCTATAGAGTAAATCTGGAGCTTCATTCCACCGACAACAGAGCCTATAGCAGTGCCATCAACATACTGGTCATAAGGGAAGTCATATATCTGATAGCGATACTTCTTCTTGTCATATATCTCACCAAATACCAGATGGCCAATTCTTTCAACGATCTGAGAACTATCAATCGGAGTATCCTTGATATCTCTGGCAATATTCTGTTCCTCATCTGTAAGGAAATTATAAGTATTACCGTTTCGACCAATGTAATTCTGGTTAAATAATCTATCCAATGATTCACGAACCTGTACTCTCATCTGGATTTTGTCGAGATTGATGTTATCCGCCATAAGAATTACGATAGCATCAAGAGTAGATTTTATATCTGAATCGACATAGCGGATAAGGTAAAGAAGCTTTAATACTGCAACATCCTGCTGTTTGATTCCCCTGTCTTCATCCGCCGCAGTCTGGCATCTCTCTATAACACGGCGAATATCACTATCTAAAGATGTATGAACCGTATCATAGAACAAATAGAAAGGCGCAAGTGAAAATTCGTCTTTGTTTTGAAGCTTTTGTGCTGCTTCTTGAAAACCTGAAAGCATAGTCCTTTCATTTCCCGTCTGATGCTTTCCAGCATTGCCATGTTTACGGATTTCGCTAAACACTTTCTGAAGAAGGATAAACTGATAGGGTACAAAAGGAAAGTCTTTAGCGAATTCCTGAGGCGACTCAAATCCCCTTATGTCAAGTAATGCGTCATCCCTGTTAAATTTAAGGAGATTGTTGAGGACAGTAGCTTTTTCATTATAAATATCCTCCATCTTCTTCTCTGCTTCAGGAGTTTTGGCCAGTATTCTCTTCTGGATAACTTCATCTGCTGATGTTGAAGAAAGCGACAGCCTGGTTTTAAACCTAGCCTGAATTCGTGAGAATTCATCCTGTCTGGTCTTGATTATCTCATCGAGTGCTTCCTGTCCGGTACACATTACCCATACCTTTCCCTCACACTTATTACCGATATCCTCAATCAGTGACTGAAGGTTAAGCAGATGCTCTCTGTTATCCCCTACATACTGTCCGACCTCATCTATCATAAACAGCAGTCTATAATTATCCGGCTTTGTGTCTACATAATCCCTGATCTCAGATACAAGCTGAGCGATACTCATTTCAACTGTCTCTGTTCCGTTAAACCAGTTCCGGGCAGCCTCGTCGCTCATTCCGATTACCTGCTTCAGTGTTTCCACTACATCATCTTCAAAAAAGGCAAATGACTGTCTTGTGTTAATCCAAGTATCCCCGTTAATCTCTTCAAATACTCTTCGGAACTCCTCAGTTTTCCCCTTTTTATCAATAAACTGTTCTAACTTTGCAACCTTAAGGTCTTCT
>JAEEGL015013912.1_pt1 | contig 11654 bp, 5 predicted proteins | sample 9134231 | NCBI WGS metagenome assembly JAEEGL01 (sample SAMN16246548, study PRJNA631951) | gut metagenome | biome: gut microbiome; feature: rumen; material: fiber-attached | host: Bos | place: Iran: Karaj | collected 2018-10 | reverse complement strand
GGTTCGTACGGGCGTGCGCGGTTCGACGGGTTCCGGGCCTATCCGGTTGCCGTGAATCCGCTGGTCGATCTTTGCTGCTCGTCCTACCGCAACGAGGCGGCAGAGGGTGAGGTAAGGTTTTCGGCGGGGTATGCCGTAAATGAGCTGAAGCACGATATCAAGCAGGTTCATGCCGAACTAAGGTATGTCTCGCCGGACGGAGAGAAGACCTCAACCGCAACGCTCGCGGACGGCGTAGCATCGGTCGCTCTGTCGGTATCGTCGTTCGCGTTTGGCACGAACGAGGTGCGCATGGTTCTGAAGGAGGGCGACAAGACGCTTGGTGAATCGTCGTGCGTCTTTGCGCGACTTAAAGAGCTTCCGCCGCGTCGGGTTCGTTTCGACAAGCATTTCCGCACCATCGTTGACGGCAAGCCGTTCTTCCCGCTTGGGATGTACTGGAGCGACGTCAACGCCAAGGAGCTTGCGGTCTATACGAACGGAACGCCGTTCAACTGCCTCATGCCTTACAAGCGTCCTGACGCGGCGAAGATGGATCTGTGCGAAGCGGCGGGCGTGAAGGTGATCTATCCGATCTGCGGCTTCTACGAACTGCTTGCCGGGACAAACGTGCAGAAGGCGGCGGAGTACAAGGCCAAGTACATTGACGGGCTGGTCGAGAAGTTCCGCTCGCATCCCGCGACGTTGGCGTGGTATCTGGCGGATGAACTGCCTACACCGTATGCCGGGCTGATGGATGAGCGTAACAGGATGTGCCACGAAAAGGATCCCGACCATCCGACATGGGTGTGCCTCAACAGGACGTCCAATGTGCGGCCGTTCATCAACGGCTACGACGCGGTGGGCATGGATCCGTACCCGATTGGCAGTCCCTTCTCGAAGTGCAGCATCGGTCTGGCGGCGGACTGGGCGCAGCAGGCGATGCGCGAGATGTATCGCTCGCGCGGCATGTGGCAGGTGCCGCAGGCGTTTGACTGGACCACCTACGTGAAGGAAACGTATGCAGGGAAGGGGAAGGATTGGAAGAGGCCGCCGGACATGCGCATGCCCACGCGGGAGGAGATACGCTCGATGTCGTGGCAGGGAATCGCCGGCGGCGCGAACGGGCTAATCTATTTCCACTTTAAGGATGTGCGTTACAACGGGGCCACAAAGGAGGAAAACGAACGGCGCTGGGCGGACATATGCGCCGTGGCGCGGGATGTGAAGGCGCATGAAGCCGTTTTGCTTGCGGAACCCGGACCGGCTGTCGAAGACGTGCCAGAAGGCATGGTCTGCCGCACATGGCGAACGGCGGACGGCAAGGTACATTACCTTGTGTGCAATACCGAACACAAGCCGCTCAAGGGCAGCATCCGTATCGGGGACAATCTGCAGAATATCGACATCCCGCCGATCGGTGTGCTGATTAAGTGAGCCGCGTCTCGACCATGCAGATATTGACATAGTGATCCACGTCCGAATTGCCGAATGAAGTCCGTCCGAATTGTCGAATGGGCTATTGCAACGCAGGGGGATAATGTTGACCATCGCGACGGCATGGGGCAATACATTTTAACGGGGGGCTTCCGTCCTTCCAGAAAAGAAAAAAAGGTGGATAAAACATTCCGGAACAGGTCGCTATTCATGGTTTAAGATGTGGCCGATGAGTCTTTGGGAGTCCGGGGAATCCTCTGGTGAAGTCAGCATGGGGACTCTGTTCGCCGGACAGGGTCCCACCACTGGCCTACCTCATCGCTAACAGCTGGACTGGCGGATGGTCCGACCGAAATGACGCTTGTAGATTCTGTATAGCTGGTTCGCCGAGGTGAAGTTCTGCGATTTGACGATGTCCTTCACGCGTTCGCCTGATTGAAGCCTTCTCTGGACTTCCTCCATCCGTGCCTTTTCGATGGCCATGCGGATCGTCATGCCGGCGATCTGCGAGAAGCGAAGTTCTCCCAGCCGACGCGAGCAGCCAAGATGGGATACCACGTCTTTTGGCGAAATGGCGCGCCTGTGGTTTTCATGGATGAAGTCAAGTGCCATCTTGACGAGTCGCGAGGCTGCGATCGAGCGTGATGTCGTTTCTCCGGCAAAAATGCCTTTGGCCGGTATGAGTACCTCATGCGGGCGTCCCTTCCAATTCGGATGCGCGAAGAGGAATTCAAGTTCCCGTACGGCTTGCCGGCCCATCATGCGCGAGTTCTGGATGACGCTGGAAATGCTCATGCCGCATCTCGCATGCTGCGAGATGTCGTGATCCACGCCGACAACCGAGACCTGCGAAGGCACTGGGATGCCCTCTGCCTTGCAGGCGTTTACCACGTCCGCGGCGCGCATGTCGGATGTCGCCATGACAGCGGCAGGCTTCGGCAGGTCGCGAATCCATCGACGCAGCCGGTTGAAGAAGTCGGATTCGCCGAGACGCGTCCAGCCCGCGAATTCCTGGGTTTTGATGCCGACTTTCCTCATTTCCGTCCGGAAGGCCGTCATCCGTTCTGTGGAATAGAACGTTTCCCGCAGTTCGTGAACATATCCAGCGCAGGCATATCCGCCACGTTCGATGAGATGCCGTGCCCCGCGACGCCCGATGTCGGCATTGTCGGTCCATACGGTTGCAATGGTCTCGCATCGTGCGGAAAACCTTCGGTCGATGATGTCGACGAGAACCGTCGGCGCATGCGATCCGGCGATTATCTCCATGGCATCGTCGGAACCCGGCAACGATATGATGAATCCGTCGTAAGGTTCCCCGTCCTGGTTCACGAATGCGTTGTTCTCGACAAGCCTTTCCGGACGTGCCGTGTTCAGATGCCAATCGCTTGTGTTTGACATCGCGTCAAGTATTCCGGAGAAATGCTCGCGTCCCGCAAAGTTGCTCAACGAGTATATTGCCAGCACGTTGCGATAATCTTTCTTTTTCTTCATGGAGGAAAGTATAACATATCCTTGCCTGAAAGGGAATGATTGATTTGCGGCAAAGGGAATGTCTGGTCTTGCGATGATGGCGGCGAAACTGATATAATCATTGCCATTGGCAGAAATCAGGATAAAGGAGCGATGCAATGTCTAAATGCAGCAGAGGCAACATAAGGAGAACGGCTTTTCTTGCCGTCTTGTCGTTCGTGGCGTCAATCATGGCGGCGACCGTCGAATACGTGGGTAGTTCCACGTCTGGCGACATAGCGCTGCCGGCAAACTGGGATGGAACATCATTGCCGACGACGGCGGACACGGCAACATTCCCGGTCGGATTTCTCTGTCCGTCAGCCGGGCTTACGCTCGGTCAGGCGCTTACGCTCGGCAGTTTTGCATGGAATGAGACAACGTCCCGCGAACTTGACCTTGGCGGCAGGACGCTTACGCTGAACGACGCTTCCGGTACGACCCAGATGTCGCTTGGGCAAAATGCGGTTCTGACGATCAAGAACGGCACGCTGGATGTGGCGAGCACGGTGCACCGGCTTTTGCCGAGCGGCGACTACGGCACGTTCATCCTGACCAACGCGACGATGAAGGTGAAGAAGGCGGATTGGCGCTTCAACGGTTCGTATGGCAGGGGATTCACGACCAAGATACTGAAGCATGCCCGGCTCGTCTTCTCGGAAATTCCGAATGCCGACGTGGCGCTGGGCATGTATGGGAAATATGACTGTTCGATCATCATCGACGGCGGGTTTGTGAGCATGATGTCGAGTTCCGGAAGTAACAGACGGTTGATGTTCAATCAGGAATGGGAGAATGGCGTGCTTAAAGTGGTCAATGGCGGTGTGATCGACTTCCCCTCGCCATCCGGCAACACATCGGGCGTTCGCTTTACTGGAAATCCGTCACGCGTGCTCATTGACGGCGGAGCCATGTACCAGACGAACGGCATCACGTGGTACACCGACAATTACGGCATCCGTTACTCCAACTATTCGAAAAACACGCCCGGAACGTTCGCTGTGACGAACTCCACCATGAAGGGCACGAGATTCAACCACTGGGGATCCGGCGGACACGTGACGTTCCACAATTCCAACGTGGACTTCTATTTCAACAACCACAACTACGCCGGATACTTCTTCGGTTCTGCCAGCGGCCCCAACAGCGCCACAATCTCCGGCACGACCACATTCAAGGCGAAGGCGGTGGGATGGAATTCCACCTCAAGAGGTGGTGATATGTTCACCGTCGCGGGCGGAACATTTGACGCACCCGTGACGATGTCTGGGACGAACGGCGTGTTCGCCATGACCGGCGGCGAAGGGACGGGCGCGATTACGATGAACGGCGCATCGAACGCAGTGGCGTTCACCGGCGGAAAGTGGACAGGCACGATTGCGATGAACGGTGCATCGAATGCCGTCACGATCACCGGCGGAAATCTGACCCATTCGTCGGCGCTGCAGGTTCTCGGAACCTCCAACGTGTTTACCATCGCTGGTACGGCTGTGGTCACCGGCACATATACCACGGTGTCTGGCGCAGGTTCGAGGCTTGTGCAGGACGGTGGAACGGCGTATGGCGGCATTCAGTTGACGGGCAACGGCGTGACGGCGCATCTCAAGAATGGCGCGACACGGTGGTCCCAGCACAAGTCGAATGGACTGCAGTTCAAGCATGGCGTAAGGAATGCCGTTCTGGTGATTGAGGACGCCACCTACGAAAACAACGGCAACTTCTGTGGCGACTACAAGGGATCGGGGTACGTCTATACAGACTCTGGCTGCATATACACGAATTGTCCCGGGTCAGCCATCGAGTTCAGGGGGACGCATCCGAAGCTCATAAACTCCGAGGCGACGCTGTACGCCGGTGGCGGCGTGTATGTGGCGATGACGCTTGGATCGTTTACGCCCGGTACGGCCTCGACCGGCCCGAACCTCGGCACGGAGCCTTTGGACAATCCTGTGGCTCTACGTTATATCCTGCCGGCGAATGGATATGCAGAGGCACCGCTTCAAGGGGCTTGCTCGCGTGACACCGGACGTCCGATCGCGCTTTGCGGAAACGCCCGCATAGAGGTCGATTCATCTGGCTATTCGAGGCCAAAGAAAAAGACAAGAATCCCGCTCGTCACCGATGTAGCCAACTTCACGGCGTATGGGAACCTGATGCTTGACATTGATGCCCTGAACCGCAACAACGCGGCCTATCTTCCCGAAGATTCCCAACTGGAATATGTCGCGGCGGACAAGACACTCTATCTTACATTTAAGAGTAGGATGGGGATGGTGGTAGGGTTTAAATGACGGCAGTACAGGTCATCGTTGCGGCGGCAGTGGGAGCGGCTTTGTGTCAGGTTGCAGCCGAATCGTTCTCTGCGGACGCGACAGGCTCATCTGATGATGCGAAGCGCCCCTATGAAATGGTGTGGGCGAGGCGGACGGCGGATGAGAACGCCCCCGCGCTAGTATCCTTCACAAATCCTGCCGGGTGGAAGGTCGAGGCCGAACATGCGGTGGCGTCGCTTGCGCGGGCGACGGATCGTCTTCTTTTCGGTGACGGCGTCACGCGGCTCACGTATCGCAAGGACGGTACGGGCGAACCGAAGGTGACGTTTCGTCCGCCTGCGCCGATTGCGATCACGGGCGCATTTGATGCCGTAAGCTGCTGGATCTACGGCAACAATTCCTTTGGAAAGCCGAAGGATACGCCCAGCACTTCCGTTGAGGCCCATTTTACTGATGCGGCTGGGAAGGCGTTCTCCATCGCCCTCGCGTATATCCACCATAAGGAGTGGTGCGTGTTCCAGAAGCGTCTGCCGCCCGACATCGTTCCGCGCGTGGCGAACGGCGGCGCGTTCACGGGCCTTTCGGTGAAGAAGGGGATGAACACCGAAGACCGGACGCTTGACTTCTGTTCGCTGTGCGTGTTCAAGGAGAAACTCAAGCCGTTGTTCTTCCCGCCGCGCGCGAAGCGGGGCGTGCAGGTGTTTCCGGATCAGCCGCAGGGCGTAAACACGGGGAAGGGGAAACTGCCGTTCCCGACAGTGGAGACGACGGTCGTGCCTGTCGTTCCCGAAGACGGTAACATCGAGTTCCGATTTCCGTCGGAGTCGGGGTCGTGGGACGACCTGGCGTTTCGATACCGCAAGGGCCCTTGGATCGCGTTGGCGAGGGGTGGCGGCGTGTGTCCGCATTCCGCAGCGCCGGCGGCGCAGACGCGCTTCAGGCGCATAGGGAATTCCGTGGTTGCGGACATCGCGGTGAAAGGCGGACAGGTGGAGAAGATAGAGTTTGGCGGTGCGGATGCCGGCGATGACGCGGAGCTTGTGCCGGTGCCGTACTACACGTATTCGCGTCCAGGGGTCGCGGAGCGTCCTTGCGTGATATCAACCCGCGTCGGAGACACGCCGCTATTCATGTCGGCGACCGTTGACTGGACGCAGTCGTCGGCGTCGAAGCCGTACCCGGCATCGCCGCCAAGCGACGGGATCGTGACGGCGAACGGCGGCGTGGAATATCTGCCGAAGACAGATGGGCGGCGAAACGACGCATACGAGCGTTTTGTCTGGACCGTCTCGACCAACTTCGCCGATACGTTGCCTGTGGTGCCGAATCCCGTTTCGCCATGGAAGCACGTCACCGGCAAGGGAGCGTGGTGCGCACATGGCGCAAGCAAGGATCGCGCCAGAGACTATCGCCACTGGAAGAATATCTGGCGGCAAGGCATCCGACACATGATAGTGACAGACCATGAGACGGGATGGCGCGACGGCTACGAAAGCTTCACCTTCAGGACCAGGCCGGCGCCGGGAAAGGGCGGAGACAAAGGACAGTACGACTACGCGCGCTATATGATCGATGCGCTCGGATTCACGTATGGCCCGTACAACAACTTCACCGATCTTGCGCCGGTGAACGAACATTGGTCGGCGGATCACGTGTCGCGCCGTCCTGACGGCGACCTCCTTCCCGCATGGGCCCGGTGCTATTCGCCGAAGCCGCTCTATGCCGTAGAAATGTGCGAGAAGCTGACGCCTGTGATACAGGGGAAGTTCCGCTTCAACACGGCCTATTGCGACGTACACACCGCAGTGACGCCTTGGGGACGTGCCGACTATGATGCGCGTGTGCCCGGCGCAGCTTCGTTCGCGCAGGCGTTCTATGCATACGGCGAGATAATGCTCATCCAGAAAAGATGCTGGAACGGACCGGTCTATTCTGAAGGCGGATGCCATTGGATGTATTGCGGCCTGACAGACGGCAACTATGCGCAGGACACGTCGTACCGGCTGCCCGACAATCCCTGGCTGGTGGACTTCGACTTGTTGCGCCTGCATCCTCTGTGCTGCAACTTCGGCGTGGGGGCACCATACATGTTCTATGGGGAGAAACGCCAGCCGAAGGATCTGTGGGAATACACCGATCCGTTCGTCGCCTGCACCGTGGCGTTCGGCCATCCGCCGTTTCTGCTGCCGTACAGGAATGTCCGGTACGGCTACTTCATGGTACAGGCTCTGGCGGCACGCTATACCCAGGCGGATGCCGTTTCCATTCGCTATGCGGACGGGGACGGGAACTTTCATCCAACATCGCATGCCGTGGCGTCCGGCGACTATCGCCGTTCGCAGATTGCGGTACGCTATTCCGACGACACGGAAACGGTCGTAAATGGCAGCCGGGACGGCGAATGGCTTGTGGTCTGGCGCGACAAGGGCAAGATCATCCTGCCGCCGTATGGGTTCTTTGGCGTTGGCAAAGACGTGTGTTCGTTCAACGGCGTGCGCGACGGGGCGAGAGTTGCCCTTGCCTGTGGCCCCGAATATTCGTATCTGTGCTCGCGGGATAAGAAGTGGGTCGAGACGCCGGCAGGCGGAACGGACGGCGAGATGGTGCGACTGTTCGGGAAAGACGGCACGGAAGAGGTGATTGCGTCTGGCGCAAAGAGAGTGATGCTCCCGTATGCCGCCGTGAAGATCGTGGGGCTTGCCGAGGACGAGACGAAAGAGACTGGTCTTGTTCCGTTCAAGACAGATGAAAAAGGGCACACGGCCTTCGAGGTACAGAAGGGCGCATATTCCTATCGCGCGACGATTCCGGATGGATGGCATGAGCCGTCTGCCGCCGCTTGCGCGGACGCGGCGATGTCGGCGATAGATGCGCCGGTCCCGGACGGGAAGGGGGTACGCCGTTCGTTGCCGATGCCATGTGTCTGGCGGAAAGGCATGGTGCTTCGCGGCACGGATGAGGAAGTGCCTGTCGATGCGGCACGGGGCGCAAGGATAGGGTGGGAAGGCATGGCGAACGAAGGGGTGAGGCACGAGACGCTTTCCTTCCATCCCCCATACAAGGGCGGCAAGACGGGATATGTGTTTGCCAAGTATCGGATAAGGATACCGAAGGAAGGCGCGGCGTTCACGGCCAAGATCGCGAAAATGTGCGGCTCCACGCCTGGCGACGGGATACTGTTCAGGGTGCTTGTCAGGGAGGATGGCGCTTCGGCGGTGGCATGTGCCGCCGAAGACGTGGTGCGGGATTATCTCTGGCATGACTTTAGGGCGGACTTGTCGCGCTGGGCCGGGCGTACCGTCTCGCTGTATCTTGTAGGCGATCCCGGTCTTGCGGACAACACATACGGCGATGGCGGCGGCTGGGCCGATATGCGTCTTCAGATCAAGGGAACCGGAGCTTGTTCTGGTAGCGGAAACTAATGCAGAAGGCAGATCTACATGTCGGCAGGTGAGAAACCTTAAGAGAAAGGACAAGGCAGATGAACTGCGACAGACGAAATTTCCTGAAGGGTGCGACACTTGCGGTGGTTGCCGGAGGCCTGCGTACGCCTAAGGCCGAGGGCGTCGCCACCCTGCTGAAAGCGACTCCCTGGCTTGATGCCGAAGCGGTAGTCGCGGGCGGCGGGCCGGCTGGCGTATGCGCGGCGGTGAGTGCGGCGCGGATGGGTGCGAAGACGATTCTCGTCGAGCGCTTTGGGTGTCTCGGCGGGAACCTCACGCTCGGTCATGTCTCGCCGATTCTCGGCAAGGTGTGCCCCGGCACGATGGCGGACGAGGTGCGTCGGCTTCTGAACGCGAACCATCTTGATTCGCAGAAGGTCATGACGCGTAACGGTCCAGAGGAGCACATCGACCACGAGGAGGCAAAGTGGATTCTCGCCAAGCTCTGCGCCGATGCGGGCGTAACCGTTCTTCTCTGCGCTTCAGTCGTGGATGCCGTGATGGACGGCAATTGCGTCAGGGGGCTTGTTGTTGACACGCCAAAGGGACTACGAACGATATCCGCAAAGGTGGTTGTCGATGCGACGGGAGACGGGCGCGTGGCGACTGCGGCCGGTGCGACAGTTAGAATTGGACGTGATTCCGACGGTGCGACGCAGCCGTCTACGCTGGAGTTCGTCGTGGACGGCGTGGACGAAAGCGTTGCCATTACGGCCTGGGGCGGGACCGATCCCGTCAAGTTGCCGTCGGGCGAGGAGTATCGTGCCCTCTGCAAGCGGATGAACGCGGCAGGCGAGCTTCCGGAGAACGTGACCATCGTACGGCTTCACCGCACGTTCTATCCGGGCGAACGTAGCGTTAACGCGACGCAGGTCAACGGAGTGGACGTTCTCGATCCTGTAGCCATCGGCAGGGCGGACGCAGAACTGAGGCGGCAGATTGGCATGTGCGTGGCGTTCCTCAGGAAGCATGTTCCTGGATACGGGAAGTGCCGCGTAAAGTCCACGGCTGACACGCTTGGCGTTCGCGAGACACGGCGCGTGATGGGCGACGCGATGGTTGTTGACGACGACCTCCTTGAAGGCCGCAAGTATTCTGATGCCGTAGTCCATGATGCCTGGTTTCTCATTGACATACACAATCCGAAGGGCGGCGGACAGGCCGAAGGCCATTCGCATCCGGCGAAGCCGTACGACATCCGCTACGGGGCATTCTTGCCGAAGGGCGTGGAGGGACTGCTTACGGCCGGAAGGTGCATTTCTGGAACTCACCGCGCCCATGCGAGCTACCGCGTAATGACGCCGTGCATGGCGATGGGCGAGGCTGTAGGCGTTGCGGCGGCGCTTTCGGTGAAGTTTGATAGCGTGCCCCGTCGTGTTTTGGCTAAGGATGTGCGAAGTGAACTGATCCGGCGCGGCGTGCATTTGTTTTGAAGGGGAGCATTGGTTTGGTGACTGCTTTACGCAGTTCGTGCTGGGCGGTGAATGACGGAAAAAGGATACATCACATGGACAAGAACGAAAGACTGATGTCGCTGGACGCGCTTCGCGGCGCGGACATGCTTTTCATAATCGGGCTCTCCGGCGCGATAACCGCCTTCTGTGCCTGGATCGGGCTGAAGGACTGCTGGCTCGCCACCCAGATGACCCACGTGTCATGGCATGGCTTCCGCCACCACGACACGATCTTTCCGCTTTTCCTCTTCATGGCGGGCGTGTCGTGGCCGTTCTCGTACGCCAGCCAGGTGGCGAGAGGCCGCACTACCGCGGCGGTGCTGCGGAAGATCGCCTTCCGCGTGCTCGCGCTCTTCTTCCTCGGCATGGTCTCCGCCAACTTCTTCGCATTCAAGGTAGAGACGTTCCGCTACGACTCCGTACTGGCGCACATAGCGGTGTGCTGGGCCGGCGCGGCGCTGCTGTTCATGTTCGTGAAGTCCTGGAAGATCCGCATCGTGATAGCGTTCGGACTCCTTGCGGCGCATTGGACGGGACTGTTCTTCTTCACGGCGCCCGATGCGGCGGCGCTTCTCGGCTCCACCGATCCGGCCGTCGTAAAGAAGGTCGCCTCCTACGTAGCGTACGGTACCGACAACTTCTCCTTCACCGGCAACATCGCAGGCTGGATCGACCGCACGTTCATGCCGGGCCGCCTGTATGAAGGCATCTTCGATCCGGACGGCCTCTTTGCCAAGGTGAGCGGCATTCCCCTGGCGATGATGGGGTGCCTCGCGGGCGAGCTGCTGAAGTCGAAGTCGCTTTCGGGGAACCGCAAGACGCTCATCCTCCTCGTCGCCGGCGCGCTTGCGCTCGCGCTCGTCTTCGCATGGAGCCCCTGGTGTCCGGTAAACAAGAAGATATGGACGTCCACCTTCGTGCTGGCATCCGCCGCCTACTCCTTCTTCGCGCTGGCGATCTTCTACTGGATCATCGACGTGATGGGGTTCAGAAAATGGGCGTTCTTCCTCACGGTGATCGGCATGAACTCCATCACCATCTACATCATGAGGCGCTTCGTGGGGTTCGGCTCGATGTCCAGATTCTTCTTCGGCGGCATCGCTGGCTTCGGCGACAGCAACTGGGCGTCATTCACGTTCTGCATGGGGGAGCTGGTCCTAGAATGGCTGCTTCTCTGGTACATGTACCGCAAGAACACGTTCCTGCGGGTGTAGGACGTATCTGCGTTTCTCGCCCAAGTACATTGAGGATTGGAAACAACTGGAACAACTGATAAAAACAACTTTTTCTTTTTTCGGCGGGCAACAGCCCGCCGATCTTGAAGCCGGGCGCGGTTGCGCCCGGATATCCTAGGTTGTTTCAGATAAGTTGTTTCCATCATCAAAAGGTGTGGCGGTGAAATACGAAGATGCGCCCGCGGGTGTAGAATAGACCATTTTTTGCTATAATACTTGGCAAAGGAAGCACCAGCAAACATGAACAAGTTCATTCAACAAAGAAGAATCTTTTTTGCGGCGGCAATCGCCGCGCTGGCCGCATGCGGCGGCGGCATATCC
>JAEEGL014355505.1_pt1 | contig 11654 bp, 3 predicted proteins | sample 9134231 | NCBI WGS metagenome assembly JAEEGL01 (sample SAMN16246548, study PRJNA631951) | gut metagenome | biome: gut microbiome; feature: rumen; material: fiber-attached | host: Bos | place: Iran: Karaj | collected 2018-10 | reverse complement strand
TCCATAAATCCGTCAAAATGAATACCGCCAGTCACAAGAATAGGTGCAAGTACAAGGAGAAGCGGAAAAAGAAGCGTCCATTCCTGCGCAAAAAATGATTTTAATACGCAAAGCCCTGCGCAAACACAGCCTAAAAAAAGCCCGACGAACGGAAACGCGCACATCATGTAGCGCATATTCTTCTCGCTCCACTCCACGCGCGGCATCGGGATTTTTGAGAACATGGAGAACGCAAGCACAAAAGATTTCAGAAAAATCATTTATAAAATAGACCAGTTCGGAAACTGGATTTTCAGAACAGTCCTGGTAAATAAAAAAAGTTCCCTGAGAAGGGAACTTTCTAAGCGGCAGAAGGGAGTCGAACCCTCGTCATCAGCTTGGAAGGCTGAGATAATGAGCCGTTATATGACTGCCGCAAATGTGAATAAAAATATACCCACATTTTAAAAATTTGTCAAGCCAAAAATCCAGAAAATTATCGATTTTTCTGGATTTTTATTATTGAAGCTCTAAAACCTCATGTTTTAATGCTGCCCTAATATGAGAATGTGCTTCCGCCGATGAACTCACGGATAATCGACTGTTGCGGAACATAATCCGAAGGAGCCATGTTGAAGTTGTTCAAGAAGCGCAAAAGCCTGCAAGCCTCGGTGTATTCGGGCTGGGTTGGCTTTATTGCGCGCAGTGACGGCTCAACATACACCTTTAGGACAGGAATCTCATAATCAAGAGCCGTATTCAGAACTGCGTCCGCATTGTTCTGGAACGGAAAGATATGGAGCTTCTCGCCTTTCTTAACGCTCTCCCACATCGCAATTGTTCCGGCAGCATCCTTTCCGCGGAAATTCGCATCGCGCACAATTCGTCTTATAAGGCGGTTGTCGCTCGTGGAAATCTTGTTGTGGTCGTCAAGGTTCAGGAGCGTGAGCGCGGACAAATAAATCTTGAACTTGTACTCGTTCTTTACATTCGGAGTAAGGCGGTCGTTCAGCGCGTGGATTCCCTCGCAGATGAGGATGTCTTGCGGACCGAGCTTCATCGTCTGCCCAGTGTAATACCTGGAGCCTGTGTCAAAGTTGTATGACGGAAGTTTGACCGTCTTTCCCTCGAACAAGTCGCACAAGTTTTCGTTCAGAAGAGGTATATCCAAAGCCTCAAGGCACTCGTAGTCGTAGTTTCCGTTTTCGTCCCGCGGGTTTCTGTCGCGTCCGACATAGTAGTTGTCAAGGCTCAAAACATGAGGCTTGTAGCCCAGTGCCTGAAGGTGGAGCGCGATTTTCTTTGCCGAAGTTGTTTTTCCCGATGAGGACGGCCCTGCGATAAGGACAACCTTGACATTGCCGCGCCTGTGAATCTGGTACGCCACATTCGCATAATTCTGAGCCTGATAAGTCTCCGTTATGTCTATGAAATCATTGAATTTTCCGTTCACGATGATTTCGTTGAGCGATGCTGCCGAAGTTACGCCGACACGCTTTCCCCAAACCTTATAATTCTGGTAAATCTCAAAGATTTTCGGTGTATCCACGAATTCAGGAAGAACCGAATGGTCTTTCTGGTTGGGGAATCTGAGCAAAAATCCGTCCCCGTAAGGCATAAGCTCAAACACCTTGAGGATTCCGGTAGATGCAACGAGAGGTCCGAAATACAAATCAGAGAAATCGTCGATTCCAGAGAGCATATTGACAAGAAAACGCGGCTTGCACTTGCAGTTGAGCTGCTTGCGGGTTTCCGTCAACTTGAGCCTCTCGAAAAGCTCCACCGCCTGAACATACGATATGTGCTTTGTAACAATCGGGATGTTTTTCTCCACGATTGATCTCATTTCTTTCTCAAGGTTCTTAACCTCATAGTCAGAAAGAGGAGTGTCGCGGTCTAGGGTGTAGTAATAGCCGCTTCCAAGCGAATGACCGACAAGAAGCCTGACTCCTGGAAAAACTCTATTGCTCGCAGCAGTAAGGACAAAGCACAACGAACGGCGGTAAATCTCAGCCCCGAAATAAGAATCTATCAGTATAGGCTCAATTTTCGAAGAAACGCGTATAGGACGACACAGAGAGACAACCTCGTTGTCAACTTTCAGGGCAACAATCTTAGACTTGTCACCATCAAGAGAATCCAAAATTTCAATTCCCTTCGTGCGTGCGGGAACTTCTTTTTTTCCGTTAGGTAATGTAAGTGTAATCAAATCCATAACTTACATTATAATATACAAAGCGAAAAAAAGAAAACAAAACCGTTCGGAAAACGCATTATTCTCAGAAAAGCGTTTCCTAAATCATGCCTCTCTCTCATCCAGCCCAACACAATCCAGCGGTTCCTTGCGGGGCGCGCCTCCGTCGTAGTTCTCAATGAGCCAGTCCTGCGCAATTTCATTGCCAGATTTTGCCTGAGTCTGAATAATACCCCAGCCTTTTGAGAAATCCTTTTTCGTCCCAAGCCCCGCGATGTAGCATTCTCCCACGGCGACATACCCTTTCGGGTCTCCTAGCTCCATGGACTTCTTGTAGTACGAGAACGCTTTCTTAAAATCCTGCTTGCATCCGTCGCCGTACTCGTAGCATTTTCCGAGCCACCACCAGCTTTCTGGAAGCCCCAGCTTTTTGGCGCGGGAAAAATACGCAAAAGCAATATCCAAGTCCTCCTCCACGCCCTCGCCCTGATTGTAGCAAATCGCAAGCTCCAGCGAAGCCTGCTCGTTCCCCATGTCAAAGGATTTTTTGAAACAGCTGAAAGCCTTGCCCTTGTTCTCCTTCACACCGAAGCCTTTCGAATAGCAATGGCCCAAGTTCTTGTACGCGAACGCACAGTCTTTGTCAGCTGATTTTTTGAACATCTCGAACGCTTTGTTGTTGTCCTCTTTCACGCCGATTCCGTAAAAATAGCACTCCCCGACTTCGTTTATCCCGTTCGGGTTTCCCTCTGCGGCAGATTTCTGGAAGTACTCGAACGCCTTTTTGAACGAAGCCTTGTTTTCTGCCGAGAGCTTGCACGCAATCCCAAGGAAAAGGTAATCATCGCCCGTGGGGAAAATACCGTACGAAGAGTAATCGTGCTTGACCAGCTTTTCGTACCATTTCTTTGCCTCAAGCGGATTTCTTTCAGTGCCTTTTCCAAAAAGAAAACATTCCGCCACAAGACGGAAGCTGGACGGAATGCCCCGCCCCGCGGCCTTGAGATAATATTCAAGAGCCTTCTTCTCGTCTTTCTCCGTTCCGTAGCCGTTCGCATAGCACCGCCCAATCTCCACGCCCGCCTGGACCACCCCAAGCTCAAAAGCCTTGGAGTACAGGCTGAATGAAAGCTCCGGATTTTTCCGGCTCTCGTCAGCATCCATATCATAGCATGATGCGACAAAATAAAAGCCCTCAGGACAATTCTGCTCCATAGCCTTAGAAAACCATGCGAGCGCATTTTCCCATGACGATTCGTCCGTCTCGCCGTCAACCATATGCGACTGGTATAGTTTACCAATTTTTATCTGAGTCAGCGGATTGTGGTCATCACGCTCCGACTTCAAAAGCTCATCAAGTTCTTTCATAAAATCATTCCTTCTCGTCACAGGCGTTTCACCGCAAAAATCGTAAGGTCGTCCGCCTGCACATCCTCGTTCAAATTGACATAGTATATGTAGTTTTGCTCTCCCATATCAACCTGGTCATGGCAGTAAAAATCGTACAAGCTGAATGTTTTTTTCAAGAACGCATCTATTTTCCTGTCGATTCTGATTCCATCTCCGTCAATCACGATTCCGTTGTCGGTTTTCTGAACGCTTCCTTTCGCATCAGGCTTCTTGTAGAATCGGAAAATCTTGTCAATCGCGGCAAGCGCAAGGATAGAATCCTCAATCGTACCGTCGCACTTACTGAAATCGAATTCAAGAACTTCCTTCGGATGCGGAGTATGGTACTTTTTGAGCACATACTTCTTCTTGTTGTACACGGCCTCAACGATTTCCTTGATTCTGTCGTTACCAAGCTCCTCTGACTGAGTTCCGACATTGTGCGTCTTGTGAACAAGGTCCCTGGGGCCTTTTCCCTGAGTAACATCCTTCGTCTCCGTGCATGAAATAACATTGAAGTTCTCGTCACGGAAAAACCTTACCGACTCCTCAATACCGTCAGTATAAAGGAAAAGAACATCGCCTTTGTTCAGGACAAGCTTTTTCTCAACCTGATACCCGCCGCGCATATCAATCATAAACTGGTCGAACATTCCTGTAGCAGGGATTATGTTCAGATGAAGCTCTTTCTGAGTCTTTGACTTTGAATCAAAATGATGGACGATTGAATCCCCGGCATTGCACATATAAACATCGCCAGTCTTTGTGTCAATCAGCGCAAGGAACACGGCTACGAATTTTCCCGTAAGCTCGTAGGAACATACGGTTTCGTTGATTTTCGTTATAAGCTCGTTGATACGAGTTCCGTGAGTCTTAAAGCTACAGTTTGAGAAATATTCTCCGAACAAGGTCGAAACGACGGCAACAAGAAGCGCGGCAGGGATTCCGTGACCGGAAACATCGCATTTAATGACTGCGTACCATCTGTCGTCAAGTTTCTTGTAGTTGAAGTAGTCTCCTGAAACATCGTCCGCACCTTCGTAGTAGCAGTAAAGGTCAATTTTCGAGTCTTTGAACGAAGCTACGCTCTCTTTCTCGCCTCGTCCTTTGTTAAGCGGTACGAGCGACTTCTGAACGATTTTACCGTCGTTGTCCATCTTGGCTTTCTCAAGGCTTTCCTTGAGGATTTCGTTGGCTTTCTGCTGAGCCTCGGCAGTTTTCTGAGCTTCGGCAGCAAGGCGCGCCTGAGCCTCAGCCTGAGCCTCCCTTGCACGCGCGCTCTCCTCAATTGCTTTTTTTGCCCTTTTCTCACTGCGCGCGCCTTCGACAAGGTTCTCGGTCATCTTGTTCACCTCATCGCCAAGCGTACGGATTTCATCATGCGACTTTATCTCGATTTTTATTCCGGCAAGCTTCTCCTTGTCTTTCTCATTCGTAATTCCCTGAACATGCGCTACGACTTTTTTAATCGGGTTTACGATTACGGACGCAAGGCTAAGGGCGGATATGATTCCGATTATAAGCGCGACTGCCGCCGCCGACAAAGAGATTATGAGAATGTTCTTTTTTGCCGTGTTTACGGATGAAATCAAAGCGTGAGTATCAACCTCCATAAGCGCGACTGCAAGAAGGTCGTAGTCTACGGTGTCGAATACGGGCCAGAAGAACATATACTCGCTGTGGGTCATGTCAAGCCTGTCCTCGTTGAAATACGGAACCGCCCCAAAGTTTTCCCTTGAGAAATCGTTGAAGAACGAGCGTATCTCGCCAGGAGCCGCGTTTCTGTTGCGCAGGTCGGAGAGTTTTTCCTTTGCCTCTTGCCTTAGCTCAGAACATTTCCTTATGATTTCCTCGTCAACGACTTTTATCTGAGTCCTTCCGTCAATCTCCATCTGGTCGATTATCTCGCCAGGAGTTGACGATGATGCGGCCCAAACATAGTCGAAACTTCCGTCCTTGTTCCCGATTTCCTCGGAAAGATAGTTGTTTATGTTGTAGCTCAGGATAATCGCGTACTGAGCCTCGCTGAAATTGTCCGTAATCGATACAAGCGGGTTGATTCGCTCGGAACGGATTGAGTCGGCCCTTGCTGATTTTTCGTCCGCGTTCTCAATCTCAGGAAGGTCCAGCAAATCCTGCATGTTCATCTGGCAGCCCGATGAGATAGAACCGAACGCAATCTGAACTCGGTTTCTAAGTCCGTCGATAAGCGTTGTCTCCTGGATGCGGCTAAGGCGAGAGCCGATTGTAAGGGCGACTGCGGCAATAATCAGCATGAGCAGTACTACGGTGAACAAACTGAGTTTTTTCTTCAATGAGAAGCGTACTTTCGTGTAGTTATCAATCTCTTCTTCCATGATTTTCTTTTCCATCGGTAAAACTCCTCCCGTCATAAGCGCGTTAACTTCCATCTTTACTATGAGCGATGCCCGCACCGTAGAGATGATTCCTTTTATGCAGCCGAAAATGCCCAATGCAATCACAAGCATCAGAAGAATGTACAAGATTCTGTCAGTATCCACCGACGCATCGGGCCTGGCAGCATCCAAAAGCCGCCACAAAGGCTCAAGGCTGAAATCCCGCTCGAATTTTATCGTTCCGGACTCGGTAAGTAAAATTTTCTTCCTGAACGAAATCTCGCCTTTCTCAGTATGGCGCACGGAAACGACATAAGTTCCCGGCTTCAAATCTATAATCCGTATTCCGCTGATTATCTCGCTGTCCTCTTTGCTTCCGTCAGCTGAAATCTTAAAATCGCCTTTCGATTTGGAGAACACAGTCTTTCTCCCTTTCTCGTCCGTAACGACCACATCGGTAACTTCGCCGTCATACAAAAGCTCATCGCCTTTTATGACGAAATTGTAGCCGCCCATCTCGTCAACAGTCACCTGCACATCGGTCAAAGTGCTTTTTGTCTTGTACTTGTTCAGTATGACGACGACTTTTGACACTTCGCTCGTAAGCCCCACATCGTCAACAGCGATGACAGAGAACATGAACACGCCGTTTTTCCGCTCCTGATTGAAAAAATGGCGCGGCTCTTCACAGTCAATCTTCTTGTCCGGCTTTTTTCCGCGCGAAGAGATAAACCGCGAAGTTATTTTCTGAACCGCGCTCCTTGCCTCGTCCGCTGAGACCATCAGCCTGCCGCTTTTGGTCTGGTATTTTTTCTCAAGGCTTCCAACAAGAGAAAAATCGTAGGAGTAGCCTGCTATGTCGTTGTCACCATCTCCTTTCTTCCATTCAAACTGAACGAAATTCGACGAAGAGAACCCGAACGAATCCTTTGCGAAGTATATGTCCCTGACAGGGCGCGGAGGAGTTACATCATAATAATACTCCATCGTGGAGCAATCAGACCAGTTACCGGCAGCATCTTTCGCGCGGACATGGCAGTACCACCTTTGGTCTTTGTTCCATACGGAAGAAAGAGCCTCCTCGTCAACCTCGCCGTCTTTTCCGGAAAGTATGCGGTTGTATTCCAGCCAGTCAGTTACATTTCCCGTGAAAGAAACATCAGCCGCGCTCAGAACAGGCTCATCGTCGGAAAAAGAATGAGTGCTTTTCGTTGACCACGCCACCTGATACCCGGTAATTTCGGACGCATCTTTCGGCATGACAAGATTAAGCGACGGTTTTTTCTTGTCCGAGTGCTTTCCGAGAGTAAAGTTTTTCGCCTCGAACTCGGGCTTTTTCACAGATTTGTCGCGGTCAAGGAAAAAAATTCTGTTTCCGCCTGACGGAACCTGTCCCTGCCAGTACAAGGTGACGATTTCTTTTCCGTCGCGGCGGAACATAGCCGGACACGCGAATGCGGCCGGAACATTCTTGTCCTGACGCTCAGGAAGCGACATCAGCGTTTTCCAACCGTTCTCAGTCGCATACGCCATCTGGACATTGTTTACATTCATGTTCCTTGAATCATCGAACCAGAGGCAGTAAACTTTTCCGCCGTATGAGAACAAAAGTGGTCTCCGCGCGTCAACGGCAGAATTCTCGTTTAAGTTCACTACGGACGACTTGTCCTTGACCGTTCCGTCCGAGCTGATGTCCGCAACGAAGACATTTGCCTTGGCTGTGTCAGGAAGTATGCGCTCCCATGCGACTTTTATTCCAGAACCATCCGAAAACAAATACGGTCTGTAATTTTTGTAGAACTTGTAGTCGCTTCCTTTTTCGATAACTGTGCTCGCGCTTGTAAGAAGGCTTGCCGCGCTCCATTCTCCGCCCGCGCTCCTTACGGCAGAGAAAATCTGCGGGTAGTTGAGTCCTTTCTGGTCTTCGGCCTGCTCTTCCTGAGCCTCGAACGCAACGATGTCTTTTCCGCCTGACTGCGCCAGAAACGGAGTGTACGGATTTTTCTTTCCTGCGGACGGAGAAAATCCTTTCAGGCTTCCCCAGTTTTTTCCGTCCGAAGAATCTGTGTAGAAAATTGAAAAAGTTGAGAGCCTTGTGTCAGATATTCCAGAGCCAAGAGAAACGAACATGGTGAATCCGCCCGAGCTTGACGGATAAATCATTGACGATGTTATGAGCTTTTCTTCGTTCGCAAAGTCAAAGCTGCTCAGAATCTCGCCGTCCTCGGAAATCGTGTAGACTTGCAGCACTCCGTTCGACGCGGATGTTGATTTTACTACGGACACGGCTATAGTCCCGCCGTTGGACACAGCAGCCGAATAAATCGTCGGAACATCTTTTCTGTAATACCTGAACGGTCCCAGAATGCGACGGGGGCTTCCGTCGTTTTTTATCATGCTGATTGAAATTTCTTTCCTGTTTGAGTCAACTTCCTGAAAAAAAACAAAACTGTTCCCGCTCACGCGGCTTCGTGCCGAAGTCGGAAAATATGATTCGCCGGATGAAACCTGAGCAGGGAACTCCCAGAAATATCCCTCGGTAACAGAATACGGCTGGGCGTGCAAGAATGACAGAGCAATAGAAGAAAACAAAATCAAAAAAAACTTTCTCATATACACGAGTTCCTAGTTTCCGAGACGACGCTGTATCTGCTCGTACAGCTTCTTGACCTCAGTATTGCGGCTTGCCGCCTGGTTCGACATGAGCTGCTGCATATATTCAAGAGCTTTCTCAGGAGCTGAGTTGCGCAAGTTTCGTGCCGCAGTCAAAAGCCTTGTCTGCGCGACTGTCAGAGGCGCGTCTGCTACAGTAGCCCTTGCCCTTCGGACTGCGCTTGAAACCCTGAGTGCAATTGCGTTCTTAGAGTCGATTACGAGAGCCTGGTTCGCTATGCGCAAAGCCTCAGCAAGCCGCTCTTCGTTTCCGTTTGCAGAAGCGTATATTCTTTGCGCCTCCTGAGCAAGCCTGTTGGCCTCGGCAGTCTGCTTCGCATCGCTGGCGGCAGATTTTGCCTTGGGGTCAACACGGTTCTTCAAAACCTGCGCCCTAGAGTTCTGCTCGTTCTCAATGCGAGAGATAAGCTCTTTAAGTCCAGGATAGTCAGGAATGAATTTAGCAAGATCCCTGAGAGTGTCAAGGTCTTTCTCTTTCTCCGCCTCGCGGAACTTAGGCTCGAAGAACTGTGTCCTGAACGATTCGCCAGGATTAAGCTCGTACTCCGTCTTGAACAGGATGTCGCGCGCCTCGTCGTTGTACGGCTGCTCGTTAAGAACATTGTTCACGCTCAGCTTGGCAGACTCGAACTTCTCTTTTGCGCCGCGTCCGTCGCCGTTTTTCTTTAGCTCGACTCCTGAATCGTAGTCTTTGTGTCCTTCGTCAAGAGAGCGCGAAAGCTCCGCGTAATGCGGATTCTGAAGAGAAAGAGTTCTTTCCTTGACAGACTTCTGGATGTCCTTGATTATGAGCAGAAGTTCCTCAATCTCGGCATCAGGGTCAATGTTCTTCTTGGCAAGAAGATTCTTTGCCTGATTGAGAATACTTACGGCAGGAGTGTAGTTTCCCTGGAAGATATGCTCGTTCGCCTGTCGCTTGAGAGCCTCAACCTGAGCCAAAGCCTCATCGACCTCAATCTCACGCACGCGGCTTCTGAGAGTGTTAAGCTCGGTGATAAGGCGCACAAGCTCCTCAGAATACTGGTAGTCCAGAGCCTCGTAGTAATCTTTAAGAGCCTGCTCGTACTGGTTGCTCGACTCATCGTAGTCAAACCTGTTCGCGCTTGATTCCATGAGTTTGTAGTGTTTCTTTCCGCTCTCAATGAGCCTTGCGGCATCTTTTGCCCTTCTGTCGGCCTCAGAAAGAAGCTGAGTGTTCTTAGATTTAAGCTCAGAAAGAGCGCGGCTCGTTGCCTCAAGACTTGATACAGCATCTTTCAGGCTCGTGTCTGTTGAAACGAACCTCTGTCCGCGCGCAAGGGCATTTTTCCATGTGCCAATATCCCTCTCAAGCGCAGTTATATTGTCGTTCAGGCCGCGCGCATTCTCGTAAGCACCGCGGGCGTTCTTGATGACAATCTCGTTCTCCTTGTCCATATTGTCAGGATTAAGGCCCGTTGTGTTCGTTCCGTTGAGAATATCCATAGAATGCTCATAATTTTTGTCGTAGCCTGCCTTAGTATCCTCGCCTTTTTTGGCGAACACGCCCGCAATTTTTCCCCAGATTTCTCCCGCGCGCTCCTGCGCCTTCGATATGTTCTGTCTCCTGAGCGAGTTGTAGTAATCAATATCGTTTCTGAAATCAAGCATTTTATCCGCGAATGATATGACCTCAGTTCCTTTCGCAGAAGAACGCAGTCCGCGCGCAAAATACGAGTTTTCCCTTGCAAGCTCCGAAGCAATGAAATCAGGCACGGGCTTTGAAGCCATATCAAGGATTTCCTCGAAGCGCATGGCAGTATCAATCTGAGCATCAATGTCATCGCCCTCAAAAATCTGTTTCGCAGAAAGAATCCTTGCGTTCTCAAGTGCCTCGCACATTTCCCGCGCGAAATCTTTCGCAAAGTCAAGGGACGACTCAAGGTCCGGAAGATTAGCGTCAATGTTCTTGCCAGATTTGTTCTCAATCTCGCCGTAGAGCGACTGGAATCCTTTGCCAAGAGGAGAAATTGCCTCTATCGCACCAACATTCCTTATAACAGGCGCAAAAAGCGTTTCGTCACCGAACAATGATGATGGCGGAAGAACAAGCTGCGCGTTGGAAAGCGAATCTTTTCCCTGTCCCTCAACGGCATCTTTCAGAGTCTCAATCCATTTTCCGAATTTCAAATCCATCGCGCTTACGACACCAGTTCCAGGAACCTCCGGATCACCTTTTATGAAATTAGCGGCATAAGACATATACAAGTTGCTTACATCGGCATCATTATTCTCAACATCGTACTTTTTCTTGATTGCGTCAACTGCAATCAGGCTGATTTCCTCAAGCTCCTTCGCGCACGAAAGAAGCGAGTTCCTGATACGGATATATTCGGAAAGGTTTGCCGAAAGAACCGTGTACTCGGACTCAGCCCGTTCCGCATCGTTACGCCTGCAAGCGTCGATGAAATTATCGTAAGAGACAGAGCATTTTTCGTAAAGCTGGTCAAAGCCTTTCATAAGCTCATACACGCGTCCGCTCGTAACAGTTCTGTCAGGGTCTTCCTGAACTCCGATTATCTCCTTGACGGCAGAATCTATGTCCTTGTCGCCAATCATAACTTCGCTGTAGTCAATCGGAAGCTCCAGAGGAAGTCCTTCGTCATCGAAATAGAAAATTTTATCGTGCCCGCTCTCCACGACGATTGAGCTGAGTCCTGACTTGTAACGCTGAATTGATTCCTTGTATTTTTCCTCATCGCTCAGGGACTTACCAAGATTCATAATCCTGTTGTACTGGCGGATATAGAATCCCATGGAGATTGTCCTTCGGGCCTGGTTCGTGAATTCTTTCTGGGCCTTTGACTGTCTTCTTTCCTTGTCCTCGATTCCGCTAATCATGGTGAATGTCTGCTCGTCCCGCTCGATAAGCTCCTCGTCGCTCAAATCCTCATCGTTGTCATCCGACGAGATTTTCTCAAGCGTAGCGACAAGGTCCTCGGACATATCGTTGTATGTGAATCGTTCTTCCATAATCCGCTCCACGCGGAGCTGGGCGCGGTCAAAATCGTCGGGGTAGTTTTCCATGTACACGGCGACTTCGT
>JAEEGL014329598.1_pt1 | contig 11654 bp, 6 predicted proteins | sample 9134231 | NCBI WGS metagenome assembly JAEEGL01 (sample SAMN16246548, study PRJNA631951) | gut metagenome | biome: gut microbiome; feature: rumen; material: fiber-attached | host: Bos | place: Iran: Karaj | collected 2018-10 | reverse complement strand
GTACCATTAATACCAGCGGCACCACGTTCTTCACGCTGTTGATGATGTTCATCTTCGGTGGCGAGGTGATTCGCGGTTTCGTGTTCGCCATCTTGGTTGGTATCATTTGCGGTGTATTCTCCTCGATATGCATTGCATGTTCGGTGGTGTACGATATCACACGTAAGGAACAAAAGGCTTTGAATGCCTAAAATAAGATAAAAAAAATAATAGTAAAGTGAAAGGCTTTCTTTTATTCTTGGTAGTTGCTCTCTGGTTCGGCGTCAAGCTGCGTAATGCATATCGCAAGCAGATGTCCGAACTGGAGAACGACACTGTGGCCTCTGACTCGGGTACGTTGAAGAGTGCGTTTGAATCGCTCTTCGACGAGCCACAGCAGGACATGGAAGAGGAGGAGTCTTCTACTTTTGCGTCAGAGGCGGCATCGGCGGGATACTATAGCTACGAGACTTCGTCAAGTGCTACAAACCACCATGCGGCTGCAAACGCTGCTATGTCGGCTCAGCCGAAACGTCCGGTTAGCTCAGCCACCGTTCAAACGGAGGCTGATGCCACGGCGTTCGACTTGCGCCAGGCTATCATATATCAGACAATTCTTGACAACAAGTATTTGTCCGATTCACAGTCCACGTTAATTAATTAATTCATTGTAGTAATAATACCTAAATGAGTATGTTTAGAAAAGTACTAATGACAATCGGTCTGCTATTGATGGCGAATGTCGTCCTCGCGCAGGGTACTATTGTAGGTACCGTTACCGATCCGAAGACAAAAGAGCCTGTGCCTTTTGCCAACGTCGTTGCTAAGCAAGACGGAAAACAAATCAAGGGTACGCAGACAGACATGGATGGTAAATTTACGCTTAGGCCGCTGCCTGTAGGTCAGTATGACATTCAGGTATCGTATGTGGGTTATAATACCTACACGCGTGAAGGCTTTACCGTGAAAGCTTCCGGTGTGTCGCCCATTACCATCGAACTCACCCAGTCGTCTAAGACTTTGGAAACGGTTGAGATTAAAGAGTCGAAGAACCCGATTATCGATATCGGTTCTGCCGAGTCTGGTCAGCGTATGTCGGCAGATGATATTGCCCACATGCCTGGTACTTCGGTCGAGAGCATCGTGGCTGCCGTTGGTGGTGTCGGATATAGTGACGGTGGTACCAGTACCGCCCGTGGTGAGGAAGGCATGGTTACGATGACAGGTGGTGTCCGTAAACGTACCGGTGTGAACGTGCCTAAGGAGGCTATCGCCGAGATTCAGGTTATTTTGGGTGGTACTCCTGCCAGCATCGGTGAGGCTATCGGCGGTACGCAGATTATCACCCTCAAACCGCCAACGAGCCAGTTTAAGGGAAGCATCCGTTACGAGTCTCTCTTGAACTACCGTATGTATAATTTCTTGGGCGTTTACCTGACCGGCCCCGTCCTGAAAAAGGACATTAAGGATGAGAACGGTGTGAAGACAGGTGACCAGACTTTGGTTGGCTTCCGTCTGACTGCGCAGGGTTCTTATCAGAACAATGGTCTGTATCGTCCGAGAGGCTATCGCTACCGTGTGGTGAATGATGAATTGGTTCGTCAGTTCGAAGCGGCACCTATCAGCTACGACCCTGTTACGGGTGCGGTGAACTACTCGGCTTCGCATCTTTACACAAACGACTTTGTTGAGATTAAGAATCTGACAAAGAAAGATTTTGGTGGCGATGCCAGTCGTGTTCCCAATATGCGTGCTTTCTCAATTAACTCGCAGTTGGCATTCGACGTGCGTTTCACTGATTATGCGACATTGACCGTTACGGGCGACTTCAACTACAGCCGTTCTCCCAACACGTCGTTGATGCCTCTTAACATGACTCGTTCGGCAAACAACATATATAAGTATTATAACTGGACTGTTACGGTTGACTTCACCCAGCGTTTCCCCGACAACGATGCTCCTTCGGCTAACAACACCGATGGTGCTAGCAAGGAAGGCAAGGCTGTGAAGAATGTGATGTACAACATCACCGCCATGTTCGACCGTGCACACTCCCAGAACTACAACGAGGTATTTGGCAATTCTATCAACGATGTCTTCAAGTATGGTTTCAACGGAAGTGTGGTGACCAATCAGGAGCGTTCGTATGAGTTGGTTCCTTCGTTCAACTACAACGGCATTTCGCGTGCTGCCTACGTCCAGAACGGTTGGCGTGACGTGATTGATTGGAATACGTATGAGCCTTATGCAGGCAACCAGATTTATGCCAATTACAATCTGCAGCTGCTCAACATCCCCGAAATTGGTGCCGCTGGTATTAGCAATCTCGCCATGTTGAGGGCATTCAACGGTCTTCCCAATGGTGAAACGCCTAATGCCGTGAATGGCCTGTTGGCAAATGTGGGTGTTCAGGACAATTCGTTCAGCTATTCCCAGACCGACTACATCTATCTTTCGGCCAAGGCTAGTGCTGAAATCAAGGGTCATGCCATTGAAATTGGTTTCCAATATGACCGTATGGATCAGTCCTCATATAGCCTAGACGCTACTTCCCTGTGGACGCTTATGCGTAACAATGCTAACGCCCATATCTCCCAGATGGATCTAAGCAACCCGATTTATCGTTGGGAGGGTACTACTCTTTATGTTGATTATAACAGACTTTACAATCCTGCCAGCCAGACCTATTTCGACAAGTCGATGCGTGACTACCTCGGATGGACGGGCAATTATGACAAGGAGCGTACTTATCTGGATATTGACAGATACAAACCTGAAGATTTCGTTGCAGCAGGTGGTGTAGACATGTTCTCCTCCGACGAACTCTTCGACAACGGCAACCCCAAGGTCAGCTATTATGGCTACGACCATGCCGGTAACAAGTATAATAGCAGCAACTGGAGCCTCGAAGACTTCTATCGTCCTTCTAACCCCAAGTACCGCTACATTCCTTCTTACACCCCCACCTACTATGCTGGATACATCCAAGATCAGTTCTACTTCCAAGACCTGATTTTCAACGTGGGTGTGCGTGTCGACTTCTTCGATGGCAACCAGTATGTGTTGAAAGACCCCTATCTGCTGTATGAGTCCCACACGGTGCGCGACCTCAGAGACGGTTCTGCTCCTTATCAGGGTGACATATATGCTGGTGCTGGTGATGATTGGGTGGTTTATGTTGATGCTGCCGATGCTGATGAGCCTACTATCTACGGTTATCGTAATGGTTCAATTTGGTATGATGCCAATGGTGTCGAACTTAGTTCACCCAGTTCGTTGGCCGGTAAGTCCGGTAAACCTACTCCCTATCGTACTGTGAAAGGTCAAAAGGCTTTGACCGACAACACTGTTGGTGTAGAGGCTTTCGAAGACTACAAGACCCAGATCGTTGTGATGCCTCGTATCGCTTTCTCCTTCCCCGTGGGTGAGAATTCGCAGTTCAAGGCTAGTTACGACATTATTGCCCGTCGTCCTTCTAGCAACTGGCGCGCCAACTATCTGAGCTACCTCTATATGACTCAGGCCAACTACTTCACCAACCCCAACCTGAAACCTGAGAAGATTACCAACTACGAACTTGGTTTCCAGCAGGCTCTTAACAAGAATTCCGCTATCAGCATCAGTGCTTATTATAAAGAGACTCGCGACCTCATTCAGTTGGTCCAGTATGCTGGTGCTGACCCCAACCAGAATTACTATTCATACGACAACCTCGACTTCAAAACCATTAAGGGTTTGACTGTCGGTTACGATTTGCGTCAATCGAAGAATATCCGTATTGCCGCTAACTACACGCTGCAGTATGCCGAGGGTACCGGTCTGTCGACTAACACCATGACCGAACTTATCAAGGAAGGTTACACTACGCTGAAGATGCTCAATCCTATCCCCGATGACCGTCGTCATGAGTTCAAGCTGAGCTTCGACTACCGTCTTGCTGGTGGCTCCAAGTATAACGGACCTACCATTGACCGTGTGGTGAAGGACAAGGAAACGGGCGAAGAGCGTAGCGAGTCCATCAAGCTTCTCGAGAACTTTGGTGTCAACTTCATTGCTGTTGCCCAGTCGGGTCGTCCTTACACTAGAGCTTTCAGCCACAAGCAGCCTACCATTGTGGGTAGCTACTATGGCGCACGTCTGCCCTGGGGCTTCTACTTCGATATTATTCTTGACAAGTCATTCCCCATCCAAGTTGGCAAGCGTAAGACTAACCTGACCGTTGCAATGACCGTCAATAACCTCTTCAACATCCGCAACACCACTAGCGTGTTCCCCGTTACGGGTAATACCGAGGACGATGGTTATCTGACTGACCCCGAGACTCAGAACGATATTAACGCCGTCTATGATCCTGTCTCCTATAGAGATGTCTATGCTATTAGCCTAGTGAATAATTATTGGAGATACAGTGCTCCTCGCACGTTCAAACTCACATTGGCCTACTCTTTCTAATACACTAACGAGAAAAAATATTAATATTATGAAGAATATATTTAGCAAATTAGTATTGGTGGCCTGCCTATGCGCCATGTTGGTGGGGACGGCATACGCTGAGGATTGCAAGGTCTGCAAGCGTTCTCGTTCGAGCCAGGCAGCTGTCAAGGCCCAAGCCGCCCGATGCAAAAGAGCTCAAAGTACCGCTGAGTTGAATGTCAACAATGTCAGAGCCCTGATTAATGGTTATGGCAATATGTGGTACGATGGTAGTGTGGCTCAGTACCACCTGCCAAAGAACAGCAACACTTGCCCTCTTTTCTGCGCTGCACTATGGATTGGCGGTACCGACGTCAATGACCAGCTTCGTATTGCTGCTTTGCGTTTTGGTTCCGAAGGCGACGACTACTGGCCCGGTCCTCTTGAGCTGACTACTGCCGCAGTTGACCTCCCCGTCTGTAACAAGTATGACAAGCACTACATCATCACTAAGACCGAAGTTCTGGACTTCATGTCCATGTTCGACTATGATGAGAATGGTGCAACTCCTAATGATTCTTATGCTCCCGAGGCCATTCCTGCAACCATTAAGAACTGGCCTGCTATGGGTGGCGAAAACCAGTCTCCCTATCTGGCTCCCTTCTACGATGCCAATCACGATGGTGTCTACAATTGGGAAGAGGGTGACTATCCCTACTACGATTTCAACAATGACCTTTGCCCTCGTACCTTGAAAGCTCAGTGGGGTAGAGAATATACCTCTCACGTTTCCGTCACTGCTGAGACAGAGGCCGGCATCGTAACTGGCGGTCTCCTTTCCGACCAGGTGCTTAAAGGCGACCAGACCATTTGGTGGGTCTTCAACGACATGGGTAACGTCCACACCGAGTCTCTCGGTCAGCCCATCGGTATGGAAATACGTGCGCAAGCCTTCGCTTTCTCTACCAACGACGAGATCAACAACATGACCTTCTACTCTTATGAGATTATCAACCGTTCTACCTATGAACTTCGTGAGACTTACTTCAGCCAGTGGGTCGATGCCGACCTCGGTTATGCTCACGATGACTATGTGGGTTGCGATGTTAAACGCGGTCTTGGCTATTGCTACAATGGTGACGAACAGGATGGTCCTGGTTCTGGTTCCTATGCTGGCATTCCTCCTGCAGTGGGTATCGACTTCTTCCAGGGTCCCTATATGGACCCCGATGGCAAGGACAATCCCAAGATTGATATCGGAAAGATGCGTTCCTACTTCCCGTCGCAGTTGCAGCGTTATCTGCTTCCTGACGGCACCTACGACACCATCACCCTCACTGATGATGCCGACCAGTACTATCCCCAAGCATGGTACTTCGTTCCTGGCGATGTCATTGGTAACTGCGCCATCAACGGTGTGAACTTTGGTAACAACATCGTCGATGATGAGCGTTTCGGTATGCGCCGTTTCGTCTATTATAACAACAGTAACGATGTTGTCTTCGGTGAACCTGCTAAGGCTACCGACTACTACAACTACTTGCGTGGTTTCTGGAAGAACGGACAGCGCATGAAGTATGGTGGAAATGGTATTAGCGATGGTACTACCGAGTTCGACTGCGACTTCATGTTCCCTGGCGACAGTGATCCTCTCTATTGGGGTACTGATGGTAACCGTGTCGATGTTTGGACTGAGGTTACTGCTGGCAACAGCCCTTCCGACCGTCGTTTCATGCAGTCTGCTGGTCCTTTCACTCTAAAACCCGGTGCTCTTAACTACGTTACCGTTGGTATTCCCTTTGCTCAGGCTCCTTCGGGTAAGGCCGAATCTTCTGTCGACCTGCTCCGCGAAATCGACGATGTCTGTCAAGCTCTGTTTGAAAACTGCTTCAAGGTTCTTGACGGTCCTGATGCTCCTTCGCTGATTGTTCAGGAGATGAACAACGAAGTCGTTCTCTATGTCAAGTATGACAACCCCAACAGCAACAACTACGGTGAGAGCTATTCCGAGATCGACCCCGCCATTGTGCGTTCCTTCACCTCTGGCGACTCCACCTATTTCTATTCCGACGACCAGCGTAGCTATAAGTTCGAAGGTTATCAGATTTACCAGCTCAAAGATGCTAGTGTTTCTATTTCCGATATCCGCGATATCACTAAGGCACGTCTTGTTGCCCAGTGCGATGTCAAGAACTTCTACGACTCTACCGAAGCCAACCCCCAGTTGCCCATTGGTACTCTCGTCAACTACACTCAGAATTCTACCACGGGTCTTCTCCAGCCCAATATTATGGTCGAAGGTAGCAACCAAGGCATCAAGCATATCTTCCGCATCACCACCGATGCATTTGCCGAAGGTCGTAACATTAATCTTGTCAACAACAAGGAATACTATTTCATCTGCATTGCCTACGCACAAAACCGCTATAAAGAGTACTCTCAGACCGAGGCTGCGTTCCTCGATGGTCAGAAAGAGCCCTATCTGGCTGGTCGTAAAGACGAGTTTGGTCGTACCATCTCTCCTGTCGTAGCAATACCTCACGATCCTATTAGCGAAAACGGTGGTACCGTTGTGCAGGCCGAGTTTGGCATGAGCCCCAATATCACCCGTATCGAAGGTTATGGTAACGGTGGTTCTGTCCTCCGTCTGACCGACGCCTCCATCGAAGAACTCATGGGTGCTCCCGGTGTCCCTGGCAAGCCTGCTGGCAAGCTCAAGAGCGACGGCTCTGGCATGTTGGCTTCTCCCGAGCCCTGTCAGATTCTCAACCCCCATTATGAGGAGAACTACGGCCCCGTCAGCGTTCGCATTATCGACCCGCTGAATGTCAAGGCTGGCAAGTACATTATCAAGTTCGACCAGAATGATGATATCGACGAGTGTGGCTGGGTTATTTCCAAGTCGCCCGAAGATCCCACCTATGCCGAAAATCCCTATCTCTACGATGAGGTTTCTTCCGTACGTTCCGATTTCAAACTCAAACGCTACAATGAGCAACTCTTCCTCGACCTCGGCATTGCCGTTGCCATCAGCAACCCGCAGTCTGTGGCCACCCCGTTGCAAATTACCACTCAGAACACCGAGAACTTCGTTTCCCGTTACTGGGGCAGCTTGGTCAACGAGAATGCTCTTCTGCGCTCTACTGTCACTTATTCTGACAATACTAAGCCCTGGCTCTCCTATCTGCCCGATAACGATAGCTACATGACTTGGAACTGGATTCGTTCTGGTACTCAGTTCACCAACGGTGCTCGTAACGTGTTCACCACTACCCAAGGCGAAATCAATCTGCTTGAGAACTACCTCGACGAAGACTTCTACAAAGGTCATCAGGTCGATGTCCGTTCTAACCCATCCTATCTAGGTGTCGACCGTTATCAGGTCTTCGAAGCCGTTGCTGGTGGTTGGGCTCCTTACGGTCTGGTTTCCACCTTGCCGTTCCACCCCGCTTTCAACTATCGCTACTATGTTGCTTTGGATGAAATCATCGATAGTGTTACACGCATTAGCTCGGTGTTCGCCAACAACTACAACAAGTGGACCATCACTCGCAAAACGATGGATAACTATCGTAACAAATCACTTAATTTCAACGATATCTCCAAGCTTCCCAGTGTGCGTATCGTTTTCACTAACGACACCTCCAAATGGACTCGTTGCCCAGTTCTCGAAATGTGCGATGACCACACCCAGTCCGAGGGCAATGCTCGCCGTTTCCAGATGCGTCGTCATGCATCTGTCGACAAACTTGGCCGCACAGCCGCACAAGCTGGTGTTGCCTCTGATGTCGATGACCCGAGCAATCCCGACTATATCAGTGCCACAGGTATGGGCTGGTTCCCCGGCTATGCCATCAACACTGTCACGGGTGAGCGTCTCAATGTCATGTTCGGTGAAGACTCCCGTTACATCCAGTACAATGGTGCTGATATGATGTGGAACCCCACCAGCATTGCTGACATCATGGATGGTACGCAGAATTACGTCATGGGCGGTCGTCACTATATCTATGTGATGAATGCCACCGACCAGACATTTTATGACATCGTCAATGGTCGCAACTCTGTGGTCACCTCTTATAAGACTCCCTCCTACGATGCAGGTCGTTGGGCTGTCAAGATGCTCGCTTCTCTTGAGCGTTTGATGAGCTTTGTTCCTAACAGCGACGTTGACCGTCTGCGTGTCAACCACGGTCTGTTGGATGGTGAGGGTACCACTCTCATTCCCCAGCGCGACTCGGCAGCCCTCTTCTTTGCCTCTACCGCTTGGGTCAACATCCCCTTCGTCAACCAGCGTTTCTTGTTCGACAACCCCATCAATATTCCTTGCGATGTGACTGTCGACATCGACGTCAACTCTCCTTATGGCCGCTACCTCTCGCCCAATGGCGCCGCAGTTCGTCTCTTCGACGGTACTGAAGCCCAAAATGCCAACTACCCCATGTACATGTTCGAAATCACACCCGATATCGCAACACTCACGGGCCAGGCCAACAACAACGCTTCCAGAAAGAGCTATCAGGATTCTATCCTCAGTCTTATCAACGTTGTTCCTAACCCCTATTACAGCGCCTCTTCCTACGAGAACCTCAGCCAATTGGAAACCAAGGTCCGCTTCGTCAACGTTCCCACTGGTTCCACCATTTCCATCTACACCCTCGATGGCACCTTGGTGCGTCGTTTAGGCCCCACCTCGGGTTCTGCCACCACCATCGACTGGGATTTGCACAACCACAATGGTATCCCCATTGCCGGTGGTGTCTATCTCATCCATTTCAAGGTTCCTGGTATCGGCGAGCGCGTAGTCAAATGGTTTGGCACCATGCGTAAAGTTGACATCTCATCATTCGTATTCTAAGCATTGTTTGTAACTATTAAAAATGACAGAAATGAAAAACATATTTAGAATAATCACAGTAGTAGCCTTCCTCATGCTGCTGTCGGCCGAGTCCGCATGGGCTGGCAACGACAAGCGTAGAGGTACTGCCGGAGCCACGCAGTTGCTCATCAACCCCTGGGCTCGCAGCACTGGCTGGGGCGGTGCCAACGTCGCCAATGTGCGTGGTATGGACGCCTTCTACTCCAATATCGCTGGTCTTAGTTTCATCAACAAGTTAGAGGCCACCTATTCCAACAACATGCTCTATGGTGGCAACAGCGGTCTCAACAGCGGTGGCAATGTCAATGCCTTTGGTTTGGCATTCCGTATGTTTGACCGTGGTGTGATGGGTTTGAGCGTTGTTACATCCAGTGTCGGCGAAATCGACGTCACCACTGTCGAAAGTCCCGAACCTATCAACGGTACCTACTCCCCCACGCTGATGAACCTCAACGTCGCTTATGCCCACTCATTCACCACCTCCATTCATGGTGGTGTCAACATCAAGATTATCAACGAGTCCACGGCTGAAATCAATGCTTCTGGCTTCGCCGTTGATGCAGGTATCCAGTATGTCACTGGTGCCGACGATGAGTTGAAGTTCGGTATTAGCCTCAAGAACTGGGGTCCTGCCTTCTACTATGGTGGCAACGGCATCACCTTCCCGTTTATCAACAGTGCCGGCAACACCATGACGGGCGAATATCCCGCTGCCGAAATGGAGCTGCCCACCAACCTGAAGATTGGTCTCTCCTACGACTTCCTCTTCAACGCCGCCAACCAGTACCTCACCGTGGCTTTGGCCTTCACCTCTAATGCGTTCTTGAAGGACAACTACGCCATCGGTCTTGAGTACGGTCTCCTCGACGTTCTCCGCCTCCGCTGCGGCTATGTGTACGAACCCGACATCCTCGACGATGCCCTCCGTACCACTGCCAGCACGGGCCTCTGCGCTGGTGCCTCCATCAATGTACCCCTCAATAAGAAGAAAGGCGACGGCAAGACCAGTCTTACCCTCGACTACTCCTATCGTACAAACGACAACCTGAGAGGAACACACGCCATCGGCGGAACCTTCAGATTCTAACAGACCTACTCACACATAGAACAAGATTAGGAAAGGCTCTACAAAGCCTTTCCTAATTTTTAAACACGTCTCAAAACAGATTATCATCATGTCCGAAATTAATTATTACAGCGAAGAAGGACTTCAGAAACTCAAAGACGAACTGCGTCATCTCATCGCCGTCGAGCGTCCTGCCGCCGCCGCCGCCATTGCTGAGGCTCGCGACAAGGGCGACCTCTCCGAAAATGCCGAATACGATGCCGCCAAAGAGGCGCAAGGCCACCTCGAGGCCCGCATATCCAAACTGCAAGACCTCGTGGCCAACGCTCGTCTGCTCGACGAGTCGAAAATCGACACTTCCAAAATCCTTCTACTCTCCAAGATTACCATTCGCAACGTCAAAAACAACGCTCGTCAGGTCTACACCATCGTCCCCGAGAGCGAGGCCAACCTCAAGCAGGCCAAAATCTCCGTCACCTCTCCCTTTGCCCAGGCATTTCTCGGCAAGCGTGCGGGCGACACTGTCGACGTCGTAGTGCCTGCCGGCACCATGCAGTTCGAGATTCTCACTGTCGAACGCTAGTGCCGCGTTGCATATCGACTACCCTATGCGGCGGACGAGGGACGGAAACGCCCTTCTCCGCCGCTTTTATGCATTCTTCCTATCATCACCTCGTATGCTCGATTTTCTCCAATCCTACGGCCTCCTAGGCCTCTTTCTGGGCTCTTTCCTTGCCGCCACCGTCGTCCCCTTCTCCTCCGACGCGCTCTATGCCGGTGTTCTTCTTGCCGGATGCCCGCCTCTGGCGTGCCTTCTTGTCGGCACCTTGGGCAACTGGCTCGGTAGCCTCACCTCCTTCGCCATCGGATGGCTGGGCAAGTGGGAGTGGATTGAGCGTTGGCTCCATGTCTCGCGCGAGAAACTTGAGCGGCAACGCCACCGCATCGACCGCTGGGGCGTCTGGCTCGCGCTCCTCACTTGGCTGCCCTTTGTGGGCGACGTCTTCGCCATAGCCCTCGGCTTCTACCGCATCTCGCCTGTCAAGAGCGGGCTCTTCATGCTTTTAGGCAAATTCCTCCGTTTCCTCTGCTGGACGCTCCTTTTCCACCTTACCGGCTGGAGTCTTCTCCCTTCGGTCTGACCCTATTCCTCCTTGAAGTGCAGGCACGTCTGGATAAAGCTTAATATAAACCCAAATCGGTCATTAGGCCGACATTTCAATCTATTTCACTTTTTTAGGTCTGTTTATGGCATCTCAGCATTTCTTTCGGCATCTTGTTCACATCTCTGTCTCGCCGTAGCCCGCTACGCCTTCG
>JAEEGL014307206.1_pt1 | contig 11654 bp, 7 predicted proteins | sample 9134231 | NCBI WGS metagenome assembly JAEEGL01 (sample SAMN16246548, study PRJNA631951) | gut metagenome | biome: gut microbiome; feature: rumen; material: fiber-attached | host: Bos | place: Iran: Karaj | collected 2018-10 | reverse complement strand
TGACTCGGAGGCCTGCCTGCACGGTAATACTCGTCGAATAGGCATGCCTTGCAGGCGTTCGTCACGGATGCGTCGTCAATGCCGGTTATTCCTGATAGGTAACCGCGAAGCTCCTCCATCCTGCCGGACCTCTCCCCTCCGAGCAGCGATATGCTGAACGCTTTGTCCACGTTCCTCTCCAGGCGGTAACGGGTCAAATAGTCCACGGCGAGCCCTACTATGTTCGGCTGCAGGTTCTCGGGCCCCATCTTGATTCCATCCTCCAGGGGAATCTCGTCCATGGATGTCGGGTCGATGTAGACCTTGCGTTCCGGTCCCAGAGATTTTATGCGCCGGGTCACGCTCATGCCTCTTTTCTCTCTAGATGATTCCAGCCCCTCTAAGAATTCCCTCAGCTCATCGTCGGACATCCCGCGGGAATAGGCTATATCAAGTCTGTGGTCGTCGCACGATGTTATCGATTTGTGGAACATCAGGATCCCTCATGAACAGCTGATGGAAGGTCGACAAACTTCTTTAATAATATTTGGGCTGTGTCTCGCCCTGCTGGTACCAGAAGTAATCGGTTATGTGGTTGTAATTCATTCGCGGGCGCCGACGAATTCTGAGGCGTTTCCCCTTGTCCTCTCTGTTGTGAGGCATGTAGTAGAACTTTTTGTTACATTTGTCTGAACGCTTACCTATCTTCCGGTATCTTGTCATATTTGACGGTTTCCATGCGTTCATCTTGGAATAGTTTCCATCCGATCGGTGATGTTTCTTCGAGCTTGTTGTCTTTGAATCCGGATCGATGTGATATGTTCTGATATCGCTGAGCAGGGCGTATGCGCCATAGTATACTGGACAACGATGAGCGGCAACTACAATTCTATTGCGGAATGCGTTCGTGTTCTTGTCTGCGTTAAATCTATCATGTTCTATGGTTACTTGGAGTAAAGAGGGCCTGATTTGGCATTTTGATGGGGCGAGGAATAGATTCAGAGTCTTCACAGAGGAGGGAGAGCAGGTGATGAAGAGAGTATAAAAGTGGTATTACTTTGCATGCTTTAAGGATGAACGGTGATTGCCACTGCATTAATTGCAACAAAATCAGTAATTATAAGCACACTGTAATCAATACGGGGACACAAAGTACAGACGGGTATCACATGAAACCTTATGCAATTGACTTATTCTGTGGCGCAGGGGGTATGAGCGAAGGGATTCTTCAAGCTGGTTTTCATATTTTATTTTCTAGCGATATCAATGAAAGTGTCGAAAAAACATACACAAATAGACACAAGCAATTGGGATACATTCAGGGAAAGAACACATATTACAGACGTGCAGACATTCGTGATTTGACTGGTGAATCCATCAAATCAGATATTGAATCACTTGAGATGCTCCATGGTTCGGAATGTCCAGAAATAGATGCAATATTTGGTGGCCCACCGTGTCAAGGTTTCAGTCGTGCTGGACGTAGAAATCCCAATGATCCCAGAAATATGCTCTTCAAGGAGTATGTTCGCGTAATAGATCAAATTCGGCCAAAATATGTCGTAGTTGAAAATGTAGCAGGTTTCGTTGACATGAAGCTATGTGATTTTATAGGTCATTCAGGAGGGCTCTATAAAGGAGAACATACAGTTCCGGAATTGCTGCAGAGTGAACTAACTAAAATTGGATATGATATGAAATTAAAGATTTTGAATGCTGCGGATTATGGTGTCCCCCAACGTAGAAACAGAGTAATCGTTCTAGCAAACAGACATGATGTTTGTTCTCCCGAATATCCAAAACCTATAACTGATAATTCACCAGTCTCTTTACAAGACGCTATCGGAGATTTAGTTCGCGATCCTTTGATAAAATCTTTGAACCTAATAAATGGGTATAGCCGGTATCAATTAGATTCAAAAAATGGTCGTACACCCGATATTCATGGAAAAACTATCTCTAGCAATTTGATAATGAATGATGAATTACCCAGACATGCTAACTTGGTAATAGAAAGATTCTCTTTGTTCGAGGAAGACGAGGAAGGGTCAGAACTCCGCGAGCGCATAAAAAAAGATGGAATCGACTTAATGCCATATCCAGAATTAACTAGGCACTGTTCAGAATCATTGAAGCAATCTAGAGAAGAAGTCATATCTATTTACAGTACTGGCAACCTCAGTGATGATTTGCTTGACATTTTACTGACAAAAAAAACAATGCGTAGAAAGATGGCAAGAAACGTTCCGGCCCCTACTGTTGTCACTATGCCTGATGATTATATTAATCCGTTTGAACCAAGGACTTTCTCTGTACGTGAGATGGCGAGACTACAATCATTCGATGATAGTTTTGAGTTTCTTGGAAAAAGAACTACTGGAGGATTAAGAAGGCGCGTTGAAATACCACAATATTCACAGGTTGGAAACGCTGTTCCCCCACTGCTTGCCAAGGCTATCGCTGTAGAGGTCCTGAGAGCTATTAAGAACAAATAAGGGGCATTTAATTGCTTACGATGTCTGATACACCCATAGTGGAATACTTACCTTACTTTGTCAACCTAAATATAGATGTGACATTCCTAGTTCCGACTCCGACAGGTTATGGGAAATCAATCATGGATGCAATCAAACCTTTACGTAGTTTCCTTGAAAGAAATGGGTTGCATAGATATGGGGAGCAACCACAAGGTCCAGAGTTCAAAGTCATGATTCCAGTGTATCTCATGGAAACTGATCATCTTGTTGAGACCGAAGCTTCCTTATATCGCCCTATCACAAAACAAGGCGATCCAAGGATATGGATTTACAAATTAAAGGACTATTGTAACCCTAAGAATCTTTTAGCATTGGTCGCCGAAGGAAAACACATCCTCGTTATTAATTTGTCAAAACCTTCCATAAGACAATCATTGCAGACAGGTTTTATCGGAGAATACTTAAGAGGTCTATCGGATAGTAACAGTTCAATCGCAAATGAATTACTAATGAAGATTCAAAAAATCCATAATGAGGGTTTTCTCGAATCAATCACCGTGGGGGATCCGGGGGTTGGAGATACTTTGGAAAATGCTCTTGGAATTCGCAGAAATCCATCAAAAACGCCAGATTATAAGGGTATTGAACTGAAAGCATCTAGAATATTCAAAAATGTAACCAGATCCAACCTGTTTGATCAAGTTCCAGATTGGGCAAATAGCTGTGGAATGAATCGTGTAAAATTGTTGAATACTTACGGTAGATGGAATGAGGAAGATCAGAGATTTGCCTTATATTGCACGATTACCGCTCATGAGCCTAATACATTCGGATTGTTTAATGAATTGAACATTGAAAACGATACTCTAGTAACGTATTACTGCCCCAAGGATTCATCGATTCCAAGAAGATATGTTGCACAGTGGGACGTTTCGGTATTGAAGAACAGGCTACTTGAAAAACATCCTGAGACGTTCTGGGTTAAAGCTACAAATAAAAAAGAGAACGGGACAGAGTATTTTAGATACGATTCTATTGTACATACGAGAAATCCCAATCCCGAATTGATTCCAGAACTAATTGATGAGGGCGTAATTACAGTAGACTTCCTAATACATAGGAAAGCAAATGGCACTGTTCGCGATCACGGATTCCCTTTCAAAATCAAGCCTAATTGCCTGCAATTATTATTTCCAAAGCCCATTACCTATGATTTGACCGTAAATGATTGACTTCATTGATACATGATATTCCCATGCATATCCGATTATTTGTAATGACTCCGTCTGAGGGATCCTAGGGATGTGACAAGATTTACAATTCAATCAGTCTTTTCACAGCGGGTTAAAAGTATTAATTGAAATTATTGAGAATCACAATGGGTCCGTTCCAGTTCTTGACGTACTGGTAATTCTTTTTACATGATAAATCAATGCGTAGTGTTGTAAGCGAGAGCATCTTGCTGTACAGTATTGCAAAAAGGAGTATTGCATCCAACAACGTGTGGTTATAATCGCCAGCAGGGCGCTTCGCAGAGTATTGGAGGATTAGAGAATGTCATTCAACCCACTTATAACATCGAAGAACATCTGTGAAACGTTTCGTAGATACATTCTTTCGACATTTGAGACCGATTCTGATACGTATAACGAACAACTTGAGAAAATACTCGAGGATGACGACGCTATTATCCGTGGTCCTTTCATCCAGATTAGTCACAATTATCCTAGTAGTGTGTACATAGACGATCTCATTGAGGAGGGCGTTCTTTCTAAGGAATTCAGGACAATGAATTATAAACCATTCCTCGACCGTAGGCTCTACGCTCATCAGGAAACCGCGATTCGCAAAATCGAAGAGGGCAGGAATATTGTCGTTTCGACGGGAACCGGTTCTGGAAAGACAGAATCCTTTCTAATACCTGTCCTTAACCACCTCATGCGTGAGAAAGAGAAAGGATTATTGGGGCCCGGTGTGAGGGCCATGCTACTGTATCCACTAAATGCTCTGGCCAACGATCAGCAGGAAAGAATGAGAGATATTTTTAAAGAATACCCATACATTACGTTTGGAACATTTAATGGTGAAACCAGTGATACTCTTCATGATGCTAAAACTAAAGATAACGGGTTAATTTCCAGACTCCAGAACGAGGTATATGATAGGGAAACATTCAGAAAGTGCCCGCCCCACATTTTGATTACCAATTACGCCATGCTGGAACATTTACTCATTAAGCCCGATAACACTCCGTTGTTTGGTGAACCGGCTAATAATCACTGGCACTTTGTAATTCTCGATGAGGCCCATACTTATGGCGGATCCAAGGGATCCGAGGTTTCAATGCTTCTGAGACGTCTTAAGATAACTCTGGGCAAAGACGATATCAGATTCATACTCACTAGCGCCACTCTTGGCGATGAGGGTCAGAATGCTGAGGTAGCGGAGTTTGCATCGAAGTTATGCTCCGCTGTATTTTCCCCTGAAGATGTAATCCGTGCCAAGTATATTCCGATGGTGAAGCCAAAGAGCCCTGTTGCTCTCGGTTCTGTGTTTTACGCTGATGTGGCAAAAATTGTAAGCGAAAGGGATGTTGAAAGCAACCTATGTAATTACTTGAAGGGCATAGGCAAGGATGTCGAGGATTCCCGTGCGCTGTTATATGATTTGGTGTATAATGATCCGATTGTCCACAAGATGGCATCATCATTGGATGGGGTTCCAAAAACTATTGATGTTCTGTCAGAAGAGATAGGCATAACTAAGCAAGAAATCGTGGATATTATAACATGTATTTCAGCCACTAGAAAGTTGGGTAATCGTGTTTTTAATGCAAAATACCACCTTTTCATTAAAGGACTTGATGGTGCATACATCACTCTAAAAGGGAGTGAACGCTTTTTTATTAGGCCACAGAAGGAGCATATGGAGGGGGATACCAAATTTAAGGTTTTCCAAATTTCTACGTGTTACAACTGTAACGCCATTTACTTACTAGGAAATGACAAAAGTAGCCGTTTCATTCAGGTTTCTAAGAATTCTGACGAGTATAGGGGCTATGTCCCTTATTTGTTGGTTAACAATCACAACGTCGATTCGGAATATCTCGAGGAATTCAAAGATTCAGTCTATACTCTTTGTAGTGAATGTGGTTCCATTCATAGGGGGACCCTCCAAGAATGTAGCTGCAGAAGCAAAAATGTCAATCTGGTAATAAAAGTTCAAGAGGACGGCAAAGAACAGGAAAAATTAACTAAATGTCCGGTATGCGGAGTTCAGAATTCACGCCGTGGATTGCTAAGACAGTTGTATCTGGGTCATGACGCATCAACATCAGTGATCGCCTCAGAACTTTATAAGGATCTTCTAGATGCTCAGGACCATAGATTCCTTACATTTTCAGACAGTCGTCAATCTGCTGCCTTTTTCGCCCCTTATATGGAAGATACATACAATGGGATACTTATGAAAAGGGTCATCTACGAAACTATGATCAGAAATAAGGATCGTCTTTCCGGAAAGGTGTCTTTCAATGACTTTGTTAGCATGGTAAAGAGAACCTCAGACATATACAATGTACTTAGCGGAGCAGATGCTTTAGAGGCGGTAGTCAGGGAATGTGCTCAAAACAATTCCTACAGGTCTCTTGAATTCCAAGGTTTTTTGCGTTATGAATATTCTCGTAACCAGCAGGGAGCGCCATTCATTCCCAGGGATAATCAGCAGTTCGGATTAACTGCCGATGAGGTTTATAATCTCGTTAATACCGTTATAAAGTTCATTCGTGACAAGCGTGCAGTCACGATAGACACCACCGATTTTCGTCCATACCGGTTTAGGAGAGGCGTGTTTGTTGATGATGGTGGGAAGGATGCAATAAGATTGTTGAACAAGCAGGTTTCGGATTATTTATTGAACATCTTAGGGAGCGAGGACAAGGTCAGAAAGTTTGCAGAGCTTGTCGTTAACAATATGCTCACCACGGAAGGAAATGCGAAAGGAAAGTTTTTGGATCTGAGTTGTTTGGACATAACAGTTCCTACGCAGTTATATAGATGTTCCAAGTGTCGTACTAACTATCCATTCAACGTACGCAACGTTTGCATTAGATGTAATGCCTCTACACTAATTCCAGTTCAGGTTAATGCTGTAGAAAGGGATTATGACGGAAAACATTTGGAATTCAATCTCGACATGTCCAAGCATTACATCAGAACTTGTATTGAATCGCCGCTGAAGAGATTAGTCATCAGGGAGCATACTGCACAACTTGGTTTGGATACTGCTCGTAATTATCAGATGGAATTTAAGAATAAGAAAATCGACGTTCTTAGTTGCTCCACTACTTTTGAAATGGGTGTGGATATAGGCACGTTGAACTCTGTATTCATGAGAAATGTCCCTCCTTCACCGTCTAATTATGTCCAGAGGGCTGGACGCGCCGGAAGAGGAGAGGATTCTTCAGCATTTACAGTTACGTTTTGCAAGGAAGCCTCCCATGATCTCACCTACTTTGAGAATCCTCTTGATATGATATGCGGTAGCGTTAGAGTTCCGATGATTAAAACGGATAACAAGTCCATCGTTCTCAGGCATATATTCGCCACCGCATTGAATTTCTTCTGGAGAGGGAGCAAGGACGGTTATCCGAAGAAATCAAATGATTTCATAAAACAGTATGATCAACTCAAAGAATACCTTTTTAGTAAGCCGATTGAACTTCAGGATTATTTATATCACATCGTGCCGGAGTCCATTGCGGATAAGGAAGACGGCATCAATCTGGCAGAATTTGGTTGGTTAAAATATCTTTTCGAGGGCGATGAAGAAGTCATAGGCAGACTTTCTAGTGCAGTAAATGAATACAAAGAGGATATAGATATTCTAGATCAGCCTTTGAAAAAGGTTCAAGAAGACGCTAATAAAATGCGCTTTGAAGAATTGAAGAAGCTTTTTGTGAGTGCCGTACAGTCTGGTGCGATGTCGCAGACAATTCAGGAGAAGGACACCCTGAACTTTTTGTCCAGATATAATATAATTCCGAAGTATGGATTCCCTGTGGACGTTGTTCCCATGGAAGCCGCACGCGGAAATTTTAACTCGAATTTAACGCGCGATCTTCGTTTAGCGATTACTGAGTTCGCACCTGGATGTGAAGTTGTAGTGGATGGGAAGAAGGTTGTCAGTAAATACGTCACTCCAATACCGCATAAAACGTGGTTGCAGTATAGATATTGTAAATGTATTGATTGTGGAAAAATGACTGTGGTCATCAATAACAATCTCCCTGACGACAATCCAGAAGTCCAAAAATACCTCTCTAGATGCTCATGCGGTTCAATGTTGAGCGGGGTTCAGCGCTTTATCAAGCCTGATCTGGGATTTAAGTACCTAGACTCTAAGGCATCTGTTGTTGATAAGCCTGTGAGGATGTATTCAAGTGATATTTCTTTCTGTGATCCATACAGTCTGGATGACGGCGTGTGTATTATCGGTAAGGAGGAAATACAGATCTTGCAAATCACAAACGGTAAACTTGTGGCAGTCAATGACAATCGCTTCCTGATTTGTAAGAAATGCGGATACTCTACGCAGATGGCAGCTTTAGGAAAGAAAAAGAATTTTAAGCATGACAACTCAGGAGGCACGGAATGCTCCAATGAGCTTCTTTCCTCTCTGGATCTTGGGCACATATTCCACACGGACATGCTTGTAATTCGTTTTATTACTCATCCCTGTAAGAACCTAAAAGAAGCTAGATCTATACTATATGCCTTAATTGAGGGATTTTGCAGGGCTTTCTCCATCGAGAGGGATGAGATAAGCGGCTGTCTGGACAATGTGGGCGGGTTCTATTCATTCATCATATTTGACAATACACCAGGGGGCTCGGGATATGTAACCAGTGTCACGAACGATGATTCGTTTAGGAAAGTCCTTAGGGAAGCCTACGAGCTTGTGAAGAATTGTAAATGCGGTGGGCCCACTGGTGATTCGTCTTGTTATAATTGCCTTAGAAATTACCATAACCAGAGGTGGCATGACGATCTTGTCAGGGGCAAGGTGGTTGATTTCCTAGAATCCCTGGAGGTTGGCCAATGAGTGAAGGAATGAGTCTTTTGAAAATCCAAAAAGGATTTAGAAGACAGATTAAGGAAGGGGGCATAAAACTTCTTTTCGAACTGGAAATAACGCCAGATGAATTGAAGTTCATTCGTAATTGCGGAGACAGGTTGAAGGTCCAGGCCAATTCTGACATTCATACCTATGATCTCTGTGCGGCATATTATTTGATGGATGCGGGGAGGAGATATTATGATGACGGTAACTACTGGAGCAACATAGGTGTTCCTCCAAACGAGCAGAAAAACATGGGCCCCTTTTTCTAGGAAACGTTGAGACGCTATGATCTTGTGATAGAAGAGTTCCACCGTAAGTGGGTTGATCTTATCTTGATGCACTCCTTCATTCCAGAACGTTACAGTGATAGATTTTTTGATTTTGTCAACAGGTTTTACACGGTCGCTTTGGGTCAGCAGGTGCCCGATGATTTGGATGAAAAATTACAGAAATTCGCTGAAGTATTTTCTTCTAGCGATTTTACCGAGGCTTATCAAGAGTTTAGAAGTTTTAATCCCATCGTATCCACGAAAATGGTCTTGAAAAATGCTAGTTATTTCGGTCCATTAGTAACCAAGATGATTAAACGGTTGGCCAACAGCTACGTATCCATAGATGAGGTCAACCTTGGGGTCTACGAGACCTCATTCAAGGTCTGGTTCAATACACTGGGTGCAGACAAATCAAAGAAGATAACTCTTAACGAGAATCCATATCTCCAGTTTGATGTAATTACATCTAGATTTAATCTAATTGTTCCACCAAGAAGGGTAGGACCTACCGACAGGAGCATATTGGTTAAAAATTCTGATGGAGAGGTGATCAATAGTTCATCGCTAAATGTAATTGTACAATTCGATTCCTATATCTCGAGTCAAATCGTTTTTCCATATTTAGATAATCCGCTTGATGGCTTCACAGTTTACATAGGGTCCCGTAATATTTATTCCAATTCGAATCCCGGCCATATTATTTTGAATAAGCATGGGAAGAGGAAAAACAAACTTTCTGTAGGCACTAATATGCTTGTTCTTCCCATCAATCAGAACATCAATCTGCCTTCAGAGGTTGTAACAACCATACGTGAAAACAAGGTGATTACTTTTCTCATTATTGAGGGTCAGAAATTGGAAGTTATGGGAAGGACCTATACTGTTGAGAAAGAGGTTTTCGATAATATTAACATACTAACTGCTAGCGTCGGGGTAGATTGTCGCGATCAGGACGGCAACAGGTACGACGTGTACAGGGTTCTACCGAGTATTAGTATCTCTGCTGCCGGGGAGGGTAAATTTCAGTTTGCAGTCACACATGGTTTGGATCGCATCTATTGTTCTGATTACAATACTTTGGTTTGTATTCGCGCCTGTATCAAGACTGATACAGGAGTGGTTTTGAATCTAGAGAAATCAGATTTGAAACAGGACGATGGCATATACACCATAAGGTCTCGTAACAGGGATATGCATAAGTTCGTGGTGCTTAAGAATCTTTATTATCGTTTTGCTGAAATGGAATACATGACCAATGGTAAATCCACTTTGAGGTGTAATTATTTCGACAAGGATATAGAATTTGATACTGTGCAGGGTGTAGTTGAGCTCCCGCCTATTAATGTGGATGGCCGCATACTTACTATTACTTTGGAAATACCGTCTAGGAGGTATAGTTTCGATAAGAAACACTGGACGCTATTTGATTCCGAGGAGATATATTTCCGTAATATTACTGGGAAGAACATATACATCTATTGCCCTGAGTTGGTAATACCATCTATTAAAGCGGATATGGATAAGTCCAGACCCTTGAGCCTCGGTATCGAGGGCAAGTATCTAGTCGCTGATTTTGGCCGCATAGAGCAGATAGGACAAATCCTTCAGTATTCTCAGACCTATATGCCCAAGCTCAGTTTCTATTGCGATAAATTCAAATTGATGACCATCAGGTACTACTCGTCATATTCTCGCGAAGGGAATAAAATTATTCGCTTAAATGCTCCTAATAACACATATGGCAAGCTCATAATTCCGGGAATGGAACCTATTATTTTTGAGGAATCCGTGAAGATTCCGCAAGTGTATGGGTTTAAGATTGACGTGATGGAATGCTACGATGATGGGCTATCTGGGGAATTATCAATAAGAGCTACATGTATTAATCGGGAATTTCACATCAGATGTAGCGAGAGCACCATTATCAATGGGTCGGAGATCAAAGATTTCTATTTCGTCTGCGATAAAGAAGAACACCATTATGTTGGAAACCCATTTTACTATCTTTATGGCGTCGAAGAAAAACAGCCCGATGTTCCTGCAATAGAGTTGGAACGCAATTCTTTTGATAGCATGGGTGCTCTCGCATATCCTTTTCTTGTTGAGGAGATTAAAAACATCATTATGAAGGATAGGAATGCGAAGAGGACTGCCACTAGGATGAGAAATCTTTGCGTAATCGATAAGCAATTCTCTATTGAGCTTGGCGAACATTTTTTAAAATCCAATCAGGGCGTCTGGGTAAGTGATTAGCTCAAGGTACTCAAAGTTTGAACATTTCAATCGACAATTCTTTGTATGCATTTCTTTGAAAGCGATGAATACCATGGAGATGTTTTGAGTGGAAAAAAATGGTAATCTTAGATCGGATGAATGAGTTGGCTAAATCAATCCATAATATTCCAGACGATATAGCTTATTTATCCAAATCCATGTGCGTAAACGCTTTGAACAACTGCAATACCACTAACAAGGAATACTCTAACGGTTCTTTATCCACTCTCGGCGATACCGTTTTGAAGCTGATTTAACAGAGGAACTATATCTTTAGGGATATGATAGGGGAGCGATTACAAATATAAAAAGCGATAACGAGAACAATAAATTGCTTCATCTTAAAACACTTAATTTGGAAATTCAACAATTTGCGTATAATGATGATTATTTCCTGAGTTTGACATGCGAAATTGAGAAAGACGCCGTCTCTGGAGCGGTCTGGACAATGGATTAAAAGGGGCGTTCCCTTGACGTTTTTATGTCCAGTAAAAAAGCCACGGGAACGTGGCGTGTCAAGCCTAACGACAAT
>JAEEGL013655905.1_pt1 | contig 11654 bp, 10 predicted proteins | sample 9134231 | NCBI WGS metagenome assembly JAEEGL01 (sample SAMN16246548, study PRJNA631951) | gut metagenome | biome: gut microbiome; feature: rumen; material: fiber-attached | host: Bos | place: Iran: Karaj | collected 2018-10 | reverse complement strand
GCCGCTTGTAGACCTGATGAACATCCCTGACTTGGAGAAAACTCTGCCGGACAAGTACACACAGTTAGAGTTGGTGTTCAAGGAGTAACTTACAAAATGTCACTTTCTAAAATGTTAACGGATTTTCGTGGACAGTAGTGATATTAGAGATAGGGGGTGACAACTCAGATGTCGATTGGATGGAATCGGTTACAGAGTCCTGAACATCATTTAACAGGGTAGAGTCCTGTGAATCAGTTAGTACTGGATCTTCCTGCTCCGAATGCAAAGACATGACCGAAGCAGTATCGTTACTTACATGCTCAGCTACTTCATCCTGAGACCTTGTAGTCCTATTAGACATGACTTTATCCCTGACTCCTGTATAATCATTTTTGACATCATCAACTGTAGCCAATGACAACAGCATATCCCCCGCCTTTATCCATTCGTATTCATCTGGCGACCGCTTATATTCAATATCCTCACAGATAATCAAGTAAGAACAAAGTTGCAGCGCGAAATCGTATAATTCCAAATCTGTGGCATCAACAAACGATTGTACCAGCAAAGGGTATACCAACCTGCATTCCTTGTTTTCCATCAGCGGTTCTGCAATTTGTACAGTTGCTATGGCTCGCACCTTCCGATCGTTGCATACAGACAACCATCGCAGCCCAGTCCTTGCATAATGAAGAGCTTCCACACGATTGCCATATTGTATGTTCAAAGAGATAAGCTCCATATACATTGGAATATATAACTGGAACATTGTATGGTTTTTCGGTTTATTATCTTTTGCAACTTGCAAGAAATTACCTCTTTCACAAATATCAGCACAAATGGTATATTCGCGCAACGCCTGTTGGCGTTCTCCACGAGACATCCTGCAACTTCCCAAAGCATTATGAATAGCTCCCTGAGCCATGAGGTCGCGCTGCTTCACGGCTTCAGGCAACAGTTTTTCAGCCTCATCAAGTACCTCATCATACTTTCCTTGTTGTAACAAAATGCCAAAACTTGACACCCTTTCTATCAACGTGCTGTCGGTAGCTTGTATTTCACAAGCATTAAACGACAACAACACTATTATCCATATCTTTTGAATAACATCCATGATGAAGGCAAAATTACAAAAAAAAGAGAACAATACAAAACAAATATATTCATTTTTCATAATTAATCATCAAAAAAGAAGAAATATCTGAAAAATGGTGGAAAACCGCTATTTCACAATTCAGTCTATCTCTTTATCTTTGCAGTAAATAAACCAATAACAAATAAAAAATATGAAAAAACATGCCATCATACTGTTTATGGTGATGGGGTTAATGGCTATCCCCACCCACAGTAATACGCAGTTCTTAAAAAAACTGGATAAAGCACTAGAAGATGCCGGAAAAGAAATGCTGCAAAGCACAACAACACAACAATCAACGGCATCAGTAAGGTTCTCCAACATGCGACTGACTTATAATCAGATAGATCCAAATAACGGGCGCGCAATGCTCCAGTTACACTATACCCTGACAGTCACTGGGTTCCAAGGGCACACATTAGTACCCGTAATGGCAGTTGAAATACCACAAGGCACATTTCATCATTTTAAAGACGGGACAGAAATGAAAACTGAAGGAAATCAACTGATATGCAACTTTCCATCCACAACATTTAACAATCAATGGCAAGCCATCTATATTGATGCCCTCAATCCTCTATCAGGCAAACGCACCTATTATGCACGTATCTATCTGGTAGACATAACATTAGGAAGACAAATATCACAAAGCAACTACATTACATTCACAAACGTAGGCGAACAGCAGTCTGTTGGGCAAAGCCAACAGCAGCTTCAACAACAAGAACAACGCCCAGTACAGCAGCAGGCTCAACCACAACAGCAAGCCCAAAAGCCAATCCAGAAAGACGTGTGGACAATTTCAAACGGTATATGTACACTACCTTCTATTGTTAAAGATGCTCCACCTTCAGTTTCTAAGAATTATGTACGTTCCAAAGCTTCTATAGGTGCTGACGAAGAATCCCCCAAATACTCAAGCCGATTCCAAAAGACATACGCAGGAATCCAATATACATTTGGAATCACTTCACAATTAGAGGTGACAATCTTAAGCGTCAATTCCAGAGGATTGTATCCCAATTCTATAGAGATGCCAAGTAAAATTACCAATAATGGTATCACCTATACAGTAACAGGTTTGGGCGAACAATGTATGCAAAATTCACAGGTTAAGGAGATGATACTGCCAAAGAATTTAAAACGAATCGGCAAAGGAGCCTTTTTAGATTGTCAATTCGAGCATTTCACAATCCCCTCAACGGTAACAAGGATAGATGCACATGCTTTTAGGAGGTGTAAACAACTACGCGAAATCACAATACCTGCTTCTGTAAGGCATATTGGCTATGCTCCATTCAGAGGCTGCACAAGACTAGAAAATATCAGCGTGGATTCTAACAATCCCAACTACGCCTCGATAGATGGAATTCTATATAATAAGAGTGTAACAGAACTTATTCAGATTCCATATCCACGAAAGATGGAATCATACATAGCACCATCAACCCTTGTGTCTGTCAACAGAGAAGCAATATACACTCAAGGAATAAGGAATTTTGTTTTCCCAAATGGTTTGAAGTATATTGCTAAGTATGCATTTAAAGGTTCAAATGTCAATTCTATCGTAATTCCATCCTCTGTTATTTCCATCGAAGAGGAAGCCTTTACTGGAAGTAACAGACCAAACACAGGAGATGGGTTAGAAGGAGAATATATAGGAAAGATTTTCGTTGTGACCGCTCATCCGCAAAAAATGCATGCCAATGCGTTTGGAGAAGGGTATTTCAAGAATAATCCCACACTATATGTGCCAGTTGGAAGCAGAGAGGAATATCTCTCAACTGACGGTTGGAGTGATATAAAGAATGTGATAGAAGTCACTTATCAATATGACTAAACCTATGAGAGTTTTTTTGCGAATTAATTTTTACAATGCCATTGTTCTTCTAATGGCTATAGACTGCATTTTTACAAGTTGCTCCTCTATCTATCCGGGACGTTATCTCCCTTTGGGGGCATCAACTGCTGCAGGTTTCTTTGGGCACTGGGTCTACCTCTTATCAGACTATTTTTTCTGGATCTATGCTGTTCTTTTCGGGCTATTAGCGTACGGCAGAAAAAAAGAAGCCCTAAAACGACATGTTGTGATAACCCTTGCTATCTACGCTAGTTTTCAATGGACTTCTTGTCCTGCATGCGCATGCATTATTCCTTATTATGTAGGAATGCCACTTATGTATATTCCTAATTTCAAAAGTAAATTTTTAGATAGCTTTTTTGGGGGAGGTACGGTTTTAGCATGGATCTATCTTTGTTTTATGGATTGGCAACAAGAAAACTTTTCTTCGTGGATCATGCAAATTGGAGTCTGGGGAGTTGTTGGCTTCATTTTTGCATTTTTCTTATCTATAGATTTGAATGAGCGTTGTCCACATTGTGGTCACTTTTCTTTGTCAGACATTGGGGAAACCGACAGATATCAGAATGCGGCCAAACATTTTAATGTTTTGGATGAAAACGGTGCTGACCAGTTTAACGTCATAGATGGAGGTCTAAAGCGCAAGAGTGCATTCAGGCGTTGTGGCTATTGTTTTAACAAAATAGGTAATGGCTTATGATTGAAGTGGTTAAATATTTTATATGCTCATTGTTTGTCATTTTCTTTCTATGCGGATGTATATTTAAAACATCAGTTACAAAGAATAAGGAAGTGCAAAAGATAGAATTAAATGGCAAATCAACAGATGTGACATTTATTATAGATCTGGACAAATCCAACAGATTTAGTATGAAATCTGAAGGGAGTTATGGTAATCTCTATTTCCAGCAGAACTGGGAAACGATTATGGCCTTTGAATTCGCAGGTGTAAAGAATAATACAGGAAACTTCATTGAGTTTGACACAAGGTTGAGAGGAAATAGTCAACAGTCGGACTTACGAGAAGATGCTGATATTACAATTTGTGTCACTTTGGACCAAAAAGATAAGCAATACATAGTGAATCTCAGAGAGCTGCCATCTGTTTATGAAGAATTAGCATATAAGACTCTTTATTTCCCGATGAATATCGAAGAAAGTGTAATAGATTCTTATTTTAATAACTTAGATAGGCAACGTGGAAGAGGAATGGGACAAATAGGATTGGAACGTTATTTGGGTTCTTGGGTCTATTTTTTCAGCAATTACCTGTTTTGGATATATGCTGTATTGTTTGGCTGGTTAGCCGTCGGAAGAGGTACTTCAGCCTTTACTCGCCATGCTTTCTATACAGTTGTCCTATATTTCACTTTTAAGATAGAGTTAGCCCCAGCCTCTGCGTTTGCTATACCTTATTATATTTGTACGCCTATGCTGTATATTCCTATTATAAGAAATCGATTGATTTCACCATTAATGACTTTTGGAACTATTGCATCAATGATACTTCTTGGATTTGGATTGTGGGAATATCAAAACTTCTTTCCTTGGGCTGGCTATATGATTTGTTGGGCTGTTGTCGGATATATAGGTTGTTTACTGTTTCATTCCGATTTGTTAGAGAGATGCTTGTATTGTGGACATTTTGCCGTTTCTTGGAAAGGGAGAACTAATCGGTATGAAAAAGCACTTATGCATTTCAACACTCTAAAAGAAGATGGTTCCGATATTGAGGGGATTGGTGATACAGCATTTAATACTATTATCTACAAGAAGCAACGCTGTGGACATTGTATGAGAATTAACGATGGTGAATTATAATCAGACAAATAGTTATTCAGAATGAACAAAACAATTAATGACATTAAAAAATTGCCAGAACTTTTCAAATGCAAGGAAGAACTGGAGTCGCAAATAACTGAGTTAAGTGAGCAAATAGCCACATTAAAAGGTGAGGTTGAAACGGAAAAAACAAAGGCGGAGAAGACTATAGGAACCTTCGACGAAACTATTTCGACCTATAAGGATGCCAGCAAGGAATGGTGGAAACGCTTCTATCAAGAGAATAGTGCTGAGATAGTGCAAACAAGCATCCTCTCGTTATTGGCAAAAGAGGCAAAAATCGAAAAGGAACTTGAAGAGAACAATAAAATTGTTAGCGATGAATTTGTCCACAATCTTAACGAAGCCCAGAAAGCATTCGAGAGCATGAATGCCCTTCAGCAGAAATTTGCCCAATCTGCTGGTACTATCGCCCAGAAAGCAATGTGCTATGACGTTTGTCTGTACGTCGATCGTACGGATTACACTATAAAAAAGTTTGATAACAACAAAGACTGGGGGCTTCATCTTTGTCCTAATGGCATAAGTTCGTCTATCTTTAAATTTATGTTCATGCTTACAAACCCATTCGGATATATGGATTTGAATAAAGTTGCGGAAAATTTACCCAAGTTATACGGACAATTACTTGACGCAAAGAGTCTAATGAAGGAAATAATTAAACGTAACAACATTCATGATGTCAACAATCCCATCGGAGAACTTAATTTGCGGTTAAACTCTGCCAAAGAAAATGTCACAAGAAAGTATAAGGAATTGGAAGATACTAAGCGAAAAGTGACAGACTTACAAATGCTGATGACCTTGGTAGGAGGCGGCCAAGATACATTCTTGCAGCAATGGTTTGACAATCGACCATTCTTAAACCATTTTAAAGATAAATATAAGACAGATTTGAGCGACATCCTTTCTAAGCGGTCAGATTATGCCGCAAAGAAGTTGGTGTACGACGAGCTCACACAGAATGTATTTGACTTCAAAGAGACGGATTCCTATGTAAAAAAGGAACGTGAACAAATAGAGAGTACAATTAGTACGGCTATTGACTCTCTTAGAAATAGGTGTGATGAATTAGATGCCCAAAAAGAAACAGCCAGCCAAAGTCTGAAAGATATTAGAGCAGATATCAAAGAATTACGTGATAATTATGACAACATCCTCATAGAAATGACCAAAGAAGATCCCGTTTCTACATTCTTCTATCAAGCCAATGGGTGGATAAACAAGACAGACGCAGAAGGACATAATTTAGCCGTTGAGCGAATAAAGGCAATAGCATCTCAAAGAAACAAATTGGAATATCTCCCGCTTTTTGAGTATTTGAATCTTAGCGGTATAAAAGAACCTTTTATAAGCTGTATTGACTGGCAGACAGGAATTGACAAAGCCGTTAACCTGATTGTCAAGCCATTGAAAGAAGACACGAACAAACCTGATGCAAGACTTTGGGCCGCAAGTAACCTTATTACAACAATCCTTTTGTCAATGCCTATCAGAAAGGTACACTTCACCTTCATTGACTTTAGAACAAATGGCATCTATGCAAAGCTCTTTAGCCGTTTGAATCGTGACAGAAATCTGTATAGTGTAGTCCATGACACCAAACAGCTTTCATACATCAAGGATTTATATTTGGAAAGGACACAAAACTGTGAAGACATTACAGAAGTTATAATCTGGACAGATTGTATCAATGAAGATTGTGTCCGAATAAAGGACGAACTTTCCGGGCTATTACAGAATGGTGCTCAATATGGATATTATACTATTGCTGTTCCTTTGGACGATTCTGTGGTGACAGAAAGAGCAAAAAATGAAGCAGAAAAGATTCTATCGGATTATAAATTCAAAGAGATATATGCGTCTGGCGAAGATTTCTACAATGGAAGAAGCAATTTCGTTACTGCTCTTGAAGAGTATGTGCATGCTGGTGCTGACACTAACAGAGCCGCTTCAATTATTCAGCCAAACATGGCAGACGGCAGCATATTCAATCAAGAACCGATAAATATTGGAGAAGAAGGTATAAAAGTGCCAATTGGATATGATGAAAACAATCATCAGGAAGCATTCTATGAATTCAATGTCAATAGCGACTTCCCTCACACATTCCTACTTGGTGGATCTGGATCAGGAAAATCGTTTCTTCTTCAAAACTTATTACTTAATTCTATGCTTACATATCGAGCTTCAGCATTAGAATTCTATCTTATGGACTTTAAAATGGGGGCAGCGGAATTTCTGCCTTACAAAGACATGCCTCATGTTAGCCATCTGCTTATAGACGATGCTGACCATCAGGCTGTTTTCGAAATTCTAAATGAGTTATATAAGAAAATGACAGAACGAGGCAGGAAAATTGGTAGCTATAAGAATATTGCAGAGTATAACAAGAATCACCCAGAAGACCGTCTCCCGTATATAGTTCTTGTTGTAGACGAATGTCACAAATTGTTTGAATCAGAAGCTGCAGATCATAAAATGCAGGAGGCAATCAATCATGTCATCTCATCCATTGTAAAAGAAGGAAGAAGCCAAGGCGTGACTTTTGTTTTTGCAACTCAAACCTTTACAGGGATTAATATCCCAGCAGAAATAAAAAACGAGGCCCGTAACAAATATTTAATGCGAGTCACCACTAGCTTGGATGCAGATAAGTTAATTAAGGATGGCTCAACAAGAAATAGCTCTCTATCTCAAGGCTATTCATATCATGATGCAACAAAGACATTTGTCCATATCTACGATTATCGAAATTTTATGGAGAAATCGAAAGAAACTATTCTGAGCAAAAATCAACCAGTACCTGGTAGGAACAATTTTGTCTTTAGTGGAAAGGACGAATATTATCTGCCTATCATTAGTCCTATGAAAGAGCGTTATCCCAGCGCATTTATCGGAAAGTCTGTAAGTGTCGAGCGGCATGATATTTCTATCCCTCTCAAAAAAGATTCGGGCAGCAATATTCTCATCACTGGTGCAAACGATGACATGCAGGCAGAGCGCGTGTTCTTTAATATTGCCTTGTCTCTTGCAACTCAGACTTTTGGCAATGGCAAGAAAGTACGCATCTCGCTTTTTGACAATCCTGGCGATGAAGATGAACGTTTTGACAAACGTGAAAAATTGTTTGAGAGCCTTGAGCATGTTGACAATGTCAAGATTTACCGTTCGAAGAAAGACCGCATTGCAGAAATTATGCGTATTGGAAACTTAGCAAGGCATGGTAATGAAAGCAACGAAATAACCATCTTGCTGATACTGGCAGAAGAAAAGATGAAACGTTTGCTGCGAGAGCAATTACCTATAGTGGAGATTTCTAACGCCCAGACAAAAACGGAGGGAACACCACTGCTTAAGACCGACATTTTTGGTCGTCCTGTTTCTACAGGTATGAACTACGGAAACATTGACCAATCATTCACTAATAACAGAAAACCGGGAACTACGGTACAGGACGAATTACTATATTTGCTAAAAGAGGGAGGTGACAGCCACATACATGTTATTATGCAGGTAAATCAGCCTGGAAATATTTTAGAAGATTCCAATATGGTTAATCGTAATGACATTAGACAGTGGTTCTCAAATATCGTCATGCTCAAGTGTTCTCAAGACACTCAACATATATTACCGGCAGATAATGATGTTCGGCTTGACAGGCTGAGTGACAAGAAAGACTTGTTAAGAGCATTCTATCTGAATGAAAATGGTGATACCACCATGTTCACTCCATATTTATTCCCCGAAGGAAATGATTTTTAACACAAAACTCAATAAATAACAATTATGGCAGTAAAAGATGCTGGAGTCGTAAGTTCACAAGAACTTCACGCTTTTGGTAATTTCCTAAAAAAGAGTGAGGATGATATGGTCGCTCTGATTAGAGGTATCGTGAATGAAGTATATCGAGTTAACGAGGGGTGGGACGACAAAGTGAATCAAGAGTTCACAATAGAGTTCAACACCTATATTGATCAAATTTTAAAACTCGTAGAGCTGCTGGACAACCATAGTAGGTTTGTTCATAAAAAGGCAACGGCCATAGAGCAATACAATAACATTAGGTAGTACAGATGAAAGATGCAAATGTAAATCAAATTCCAGAACTAAGAGTTTTTGCAAACGCCTCTTCTAGTTTTGGTAATGAGATGGCTCGTCTCTGTCATTCTGGAATCAATGAATGCGACGAGGCATATCGAGCTGCTGAGTACCTTCGCAATATGGTAAGACGCAAAGTAGAGGCAGCCCAAAGGGCCTTAGAGCAAGCCCAAACAGCTCTCTCTAATTATGAAAGCCAAGAGCATAAGGATAAATATGGGAATAGTACTTATGATGCATCGTATGCAGCACATCTTCGAACTGCTGTTGAGGATGCGAGGCAGAAACTCTCTACAGCCAAAGATGACGAACAACAGGTATTAGCTCGGTATCTTCAAGTTAGAAAAGAGATTGAAAGCTTGATAAGATCCTTATCATCTGCAGCATATTCTGTTACTGCTGCCAGTTCTCTTGTATACAAGCTAGTAAACTCTGCGGCTGCTATTTTGGAAATGGAATACACTAATCATTAAATTTGCTATATCAATATGTTCTTTAATCCGCAGTCTATAATCAGTAATATGGATGCCCAATGTGATACTTATAATCGAGCAATGGATAGAGTCCTTGTCTCATGGGATGATAGAGTATCGGCGAGAATGCAAGCATCTTGTGTTGCACAATTACGAAATGAAGGACATAATGCCTTAAGCTCTATGAATATTCAAGCTAAAAATATACTTAATCTACTTGATGAGATGGAAATGTATGCAAGGCGTTAGGAACTTAAAAGTTAGACAAATGATGGAAACTCATTATGATTATTTTATTGCTTATACTGAGCTGGACTCACAGTTAGCTCAGACCCTTAAAGCAGATGTAAATACTGTAGAAGAATTCAGTGATTGTGTTGAAAAATTTGACATGTCTCTCCAAAAGCCTTTATCAGAGATAGAGGCAGAAGTTGATTCAAGCGAACGTATATTATTGCTCATCAGGAAAGAGGCGTATACCAATGTCGTCTTTCTAAAACTGTGCGCTTATGTGGTAGAACGGATTGCTAAGTCACAAATCTTTCCCTATATTACCGACAATAGCAGTTTGCCTTTCGCGTGGAACTCACTTTTTGATGGGGTTCGGATAATTACAAGTGAAATCTGCTATCCCAATCGATTGGCTATGTATGCTTTGGACGAAATAACGCCAAGACAAATGGAGGGTGAAGTAAAGTATGACAAAGGGGTTGCACTTTATGAGGAAGGGAAAATTTCCGAAGCGATAAAATTATACCATGAAGCGGCAGAATTAGATTACGATTATGCACAATCCGAATTAGGTGACATTTTTTATTTTGGCACCGATACAAGCCAGAATTTGGAAACCGCAGTGATGTGGTATAATAAAGCTGCAGGAAATGGGAATCTGTACGCAATGTATAATTTGGGGTATTGTTACGAAAACGGCGAAGGCGTTGTTGAAAATATAGCAACGGCCTTGTACTGGTACAATGAAGCTGCAGAAAGAGGTTACGAAGACGCTATAGAAGCATTAAAAAGACTCAAGAAATCGTAATATCATCATGAAGTACAATCTTTGCATCAGTTATTCAATGTCACGCGAACAAACCATGTTGGAAATTCGTGGCGTTTTGGAGAGCATGAAGTTTTCAGTCTGCTCTGAATCTTTGGGATATGGTCAGGCATTGACAGAAGAATTCAAAAACGCAATAGAACAGAGTGAAAAGTTTTTGCTGATAGCTGACTCCGGGAGTGAAAATCTCAATCAGGTAATTTCGTATATTTCAAAGACAAGAGACAACCAAAGTACATTCTTGTATTTGGACACAAATGTTTTGCCCCTATCCTTAAAGTTTCTTGTTGGCGGCATGAATATAACAGACTCTGCCGATGATATGTGGCTAAAGCTTGTATACCATATGTTTGAAGATGAAATATCTTCGTTGTTGGCCGAAGCTGAAGATTTGCATATTGTAGAGAGAAACGGGCTATATGGGTACGCAGACGAAAAAGACAGAATACTCATTCCTTGTCAGTGGATTGACTGCGGCATATTCAGTGAAGGGCTCGCCCCGGTACAACTGGCAGATGACATGTGGGGATATATTGACACGCAAGGACGCTTGGCTATACCATACAAGTTGAAAAAAGCGCGACCGTTCATGCAAGGCTATGGTGTGGCTGTAGTTCAGAATAGAATGGGGAAATGGGTTTATATGGACAAGGACGGCACAATGGATAAGAGTGATGATACAGGTGTTTTTGCTCAGTTGTCGCCAGAGGGTATGGAAGAGAATTATCGTATATCTATGGAAATTGAAGAAGATTTAAAAAAGGCGGGTATTAAGTAGGTATTCAAAATTAAGCGACATGTTTAAGAAAGCGAATATTCAATCCTTTTCCGATGTCAGCCAACGCTCTGTTGGTTGCATAGAAAAGCATGTCAGTACTCATGTAGTCTTGCGGCCTTATCCATTTTCCTTTCAAGATTCTCCAGAGAGTCTCTGCAATGTTCAGATGCGGGGAGTATGGAGGAAGGAAGAAGGTGAAAAGGCCTCTCTTTTCCCATATCGGTCTGAGTTCCTTAATCCACCTGTTGCGATGTACTGTGGCGTTGTCAAGAACGACAAAGGTGTCCTTTTGGATGCGGAAGGAAAAGTCGTCAAGGAAGCTGACAATTTTGTCAGCCGTCATCCGCTCCGTAGTGGTGAATCCTTCATACTGATTGTCACGGGTTATCATCCCGAAGATGTTGAGCCTTGCGACTCTCTGAGAG
>JAEEGL011797941.1_pt1 | contig 11654 bp, 7 predicted proteins | sample 9134231 | NCBI WGS metagenome assembly JAEEGL01 (sample SAMN16246548, study PRJNA631951) | gut metagenome | biome: gut microbiome; feature: rumen; material: fiber-attached | host: Bos | place: Iran: Karaj | collected 2018-10 | reverse complement strand
TAGATACTGGCCGAGGCAGCATCCTTCAGCACCTGCATCGTCTCGATGTCGTTCATGTTCAACGTGTTCAGGTTGGTTGTGGTGGGCACGCCGTAGATGATGAACAGGGGGTCCTGCGACGAGTTGAACGAGCCACCACCACGGATACGGACGGTACCGGCGCCTACTGGCGAGCCATTGCTCGTGATGGTCATGCCGGGAACCTTACCCTGCAGGGCACGCATGGGGTCGGTGTCCGACGAGGTCTTCAGTTCGTCGGTCTTCACCACAGCCACCGAACCGGTCAGGTCGGCCTTACGCTGCGTCTGATAACCGGTCACCACAACCTCGGCCAGCTCACTGGCATTCTCTTTGAGTGACACTTGCATGCCTTTAGCGGCAGGCATTTCCACGGGGTCATAGCCGATGTAGGTGAACACGAGGGTTGTCCCTGCGGCCACTTTCAGCTTGAAGTTACCGTCGAAGTCGGTCACGGTGCCGTTCGACGTCCCTTTCTCTTTGACGGTTGCGCCAATGACACCCTCACCGAACTCGTCGAGTACGGTGCCCGTGATCTCTGTTTGCGCGTACAGCAACGTACTCGCAAAGATGAGCATGGTGCTCAGTAGGAATCTCCTTACTTTTTCCATTTGCTTTTGAGTTTAAAGTTAATAATACTATTGTTTTGGTTACTATCGTCGTTTCGGTTATTTCGGTTAATCGTCATCTTTCATCTAAGGTTTCATCGTCTTTCTCGTAATTTAAGGTACGTCAGGGCGTAGTCCCAGTGACGTTCTTGACTGCAAAGGTATCTAAAAATCCCCACTGGGACTGCTACTTATCGTTCATCTGCTCGCAAATATGTTACGATGTAACAATTTTGCACGACTATGAACGATATTTGCTATCTGCTTCAACGTTTTCGCCTTACCTTTGCACCCAGAAAATGCGAAAGGTGTGGACCTTCGGCGTTTCACTTTCGGACCTGGTCTGCGACAACCTAAGAATAGATGAAACGTCAGTCCACACCATTTTTCGTCAACGACAGCCGTGGGGTATCACTGCCCACACGGCATTTTTAATGATGAGTCTGCACTTGTTCACTCCTTATTCTTTATTGGCCAAGGTCGCAGTTTGGTCCGAAAAGAGTCAGCAGCGCTGTTTTCTTGTTTTTCCCACAATGTCTACAAGGCATTTGCCAGTGGCAACTGCAGGTCCTCAGCACCTGCAACAACACCTTTGCGGTTGCAAAGTTAACAAATAAAATCGAGAAACAAGCATGTTTTTCCCAAAAAATTTCATCTTTTTTTCGGCCATACGAGGTACCACGCTGTAGGTAAATGGTTTAGGGGGGAGCTTAAGTAGAAAATAAAACTTGGTGTTGTATTGAAAGAAATCAGCAAGAATGAGAAATAATCGTTTCCAACAATGAGAAAAAATTATTTCTTTTAATTTCTGGATGTGATTATTTCTAATTGTTGCCCATTTCTTTCTAAAAGAAATCAGCAAGAATGAGAAATAATCGTTTCCCAACAATGAGAAAAAATATTTCTTTTCATTCATCATTTATTTCCCTCAAAAAAGTTTGGTGGATTGAAAAAAAAGTTGTATTTTTGCAGCATGTTTCGTATGCAGCGGCATGGCGGTAACACGACATCTCAAAACTATATGAGGCACTGATACTACAATTTCACTGAGCTACCCAAAAGGACAATAGGTATCAACAAAACCAATAAAAACAGTAGCCTTATGAAATCGATGTCGAAAAGGCCGGCGGGAAGCCTTAGAACGTCCCGCATTCTTAGCGGAGGAATCCAGTTCGGAGGAAAGTCGCTCTTCCTACCGACAGCTGAGGTTCCGGTGGTAGTGCAGGCTCTGACACGCAGTCAGATCGATGCCATACCAAAAAACCTATTTTCAGTCAAGGAGTTTGGGGTTGAGAATCGCAAGTCAGTCAGGGCTGCAATCGAAAGCGCCAACAAAATGTCTGGAAAGCACACAGTGGGTATTGTCACCATTGGCGACAGCGCCATCAACTCACGTATCATCCGTTTCAACTCGTCAGGCACGCGTCTGCGCAAGCAGCGTAAGTACTACCTGCTCAGGAAGCCCCCAAAGGCATCCAGGTTTCGCCCCATGATCGGTCTTGCCATGTTTGCGCAAAGCCTCATTGTGGACTCCGGCAATGAATTGATCATGTGCAGTGTGCCGTCCTCGGAGCCTTCACCATTGACGGATGAGCAATTCATCACCGTCATCAAGAAACTTGAAGAAGCTAAGAACGAGTTGAATAGCATGCGACACACATACAACAATGGTGGCGGCCCACCCCCTCCAAGCACCATCTTCAAGCCCGGCATCGACGAGCGTCGTATGATCGAGAGCATCAAAACGGTACGTCGCGTCATCATGGGCGACCAGAAGGAGTGCAGCATCGGCGGGATAACATGCAAGTTCATGGACTTCTGCGTACTCACATTCCTGACGCTCAGCCGCATGCGCTTCATCAAGAACATCACCCAGAAGGCATTCTGCGAATTCCTGAACAAGGAGGAGCTGTTCGGCAGCGAGAAGCCTCGACTGAGAACCTTCAACAAACATTTCCACAGGATGCCAGAGGACTATCTGAAGACGCTTAAGGCCCTGCCCTTCGACCCCACGCAGGCGCCTGAAAAGAGGTTCGACAACGACGTCTGGTACAAGGCATGCCACACGCTTGCCAAGGCATTCCACAACACGGACTATTTCATATTCATGCGCACCCGCAAAAAACAGCTCGAAGAGCTTGTGTTATAAGCACATACGTCATCCATCACCATGAGGACCCCATCACGGGGTCCTCTTTTTGGGGCCACGCCCAACGGCCATTCTGCCACGCTATTGGCGGAGTCAGGAAAAAGCGGTAACTTTGTGGACGTGAAGGGGGGGGTGATTTGGGGGAGTTAAGGGGAGTTTTATTTGGGGGAGTTAAGGGGAGTTAGGGGGAGTTAGGAGGAGTTAAAGGGACGATAGACCTGCTGCGGCAGAAGTAACGTCCGATGCCCCAGAAGACCCAGAAGACCTAGAAGATCCAGATGACCTAGAAGACCTAGAAGACCTAGATAACCCAGAAGACCCAGAAGATCCAGAAGATCCAGAAGACCTAGAAGACCCAGATGACCTAGATGACCTAGAAGACCTAGATAACCCAGAAGACCTAGAAGACCCAGAAGACCCAGAAGACCCAAAATAACTCAAAATACTCAACAGATATGAACACAAACTATTCGACACAAAAAGTGAGCCTCTTCAAGAACTTGCAGTCCATCCCCAGCGTGACGACCGAGCTCAAAGAGGTGTTACGCCTCGTCAAGTACGACAGCGGCGTAAAGGGAGCGACCGAGATCTATCGTAAGATGAAGGCCATCCTCGGCAAGGACAAGGCCAACGAAGAAGTGAAAAGCAGCAAGATGCCCGCCATCTCGGTGGCGGTCATCTTCGACGGCATTGGGCGTAAGGCCGACCACATCACGGCATTCACGGGGCTGGCGCTGGTCGACCTGGACCACATCGCAGACGATGATGACGACAACCGTGCGGCCACCATCGAGGCTGTCAGACAGAAGATCATGGCCGACCCACACACGCTGATGTGCTACGTCACCGCCAGCGGCAACGGCTTCCGCATCCTGTATCGCTATCAGCGCGTCACCACCACCCCTTCAGGACGACGTTCCAAGGCGAAAGCCACATCGGCCATCCAGCTGACGGCTACCTCCTGGCCCGTGGCTTTCCAGAAGGGCAACCGCTACTTTGCAGAGCTGACGGGCCACGCCTACGACACCCAGTGTGGTGACTACAGCCGCCTGTGCGGCCTGGCACACGACGAGCTGGTGTACGTCAACTGGGCGGCCGAGCCATTCGTCATCACCGACGACGAGATGCTCACTGCCAACTTCAACGCGAAGGGCAAGAAAGGCAAGCCACGCCACGACGACCCCGCGGGCACCCATACCACAAGCGCCGAGCAGGCATGGCCACGCGTGGAGCAGGAGCTGCAACGCCGCCAGATCGTCTACCAAAGCGGCCATCACCACGACTACGTCATGCACGCAGCATTCCTGATGAACCGCTACGGCGTGGACCTCGACGAGCTGCTCGTATGGGCTGCCCAGGAGTGGAGCGACTACGACAGCAGGCAGCGCGAGAGCACCATACGCAGCTGCTACCGCAAGACCGACGATCACGGCACATGGCGCCTGAACCGTCAGGGGCGCAAGGGCAAAGAGACGTCGATGATCACCCTGCCCGAGATCAGGGAGTGGCTTCAAAAGCGTATGGAGGTGTCACACAACTTGCTGACCGACCAGCTGATGTTCAAGCTCCTCGCAAAACCTTCGAAGAAGAAGAACGCCACGCCACGTCCCCCCGCCAACGCCAGTGGCGCTTCGGCAAGCCAGCCACGCCAGTCAGCCTCTGCCTCTCCCCAAGGGCGTGAGGGGCTCGACGAGACCTGGCATATACTCGACGAGCGCACCGTCTGCTCCATCCGCAGTCAGATGGCAAAGGACACCGACAAGCGTGTGCTGAAGAACGACGTCATGGACGTGCTCCGCTCTGACTTCGCACGTCTCTACCACCCCGTGCGCGAGTATATCGACGCACTGCCCCCATGGGACGGCAAAGACCGCGTAAAGGAGCTGTGCAGTCATGTGAAACCCACCCCCACCCCCTCCCCAAGGGAGGGGAGTTTATATAGTTCTGCCGTCGGAGACACCGCCTCTAAAGGTAACCAGACACCCCTCCCTTGGGGAGGGGAAGGGGGTGGGTATTTCCCCTGGGCCCTCCACAAGTGGCTTGTGGCAACAGTGGCCACATGGATGTACGACGACATCGTCAACCACGAGATCTTCGTCATCATCGGCGCACAAGGCATCTACAAGACCACCTTCTTCCGCCACCTGCTGCCACCACAGCTGCGCATGTACTTCTGGGAGAACGCCCACAACTCGTTCGCCTCGAAGGACGACCACCTGGCATTCGCCGAAAACTGCCTGTCGGAGATCGAGGAGATCGACATGCAGAACCCGCGCGACATCTCCGAGCTGAAAGCACTGGCCACCAGCGAGAAGGTGAAGGAGCGTCGACCCTACGCCCGCTTCTCCGAGGAGAAGCCTCGCCTGGCATCGCTCTGCGGATCGGGCAACCAGCAGCACTTCCTCAGCGACGACACGGGCAACCGACGCTGGCTCTGCTTCCTGGTGACACACATCGACGACCCACGCACCTGGGACATCGACTACGAGCAGCTCTACGCACAGCTACGCGACGAGCTGCGCCAGGGCTTCCGCTACTGGTTCAACCAGGAAGAGCAGCGCATCGTGGAGCAGCAGAACCAGACCTTCCGCATCGAGAGCGACGAGGAGCAGCTCATCCGCTCACGCCTGCGCCCACCACGCACCGGCGAGAAAATCACCCTGATGAACGCCGCCAGCATCTGCCAGTTCATCAACGGCGGCATCGTGGGCCGCGGGCTTAGCACGAGGAAGGTGAGTTTGGCTTTGCAGCGTTTGGGCTTCGAGCGCATCCACACCCGCTCCGGATGGTTTTATAAGGTGTACCAGATTCCCGACAAAGACATTCAGCCAACGCTGGCCATCACTGACGAAAACGACCGTTCTGACAGTACCAACAACCAGGCGACGGAGGGCGAGCTGCCGTTCTGACTTTGCAGCCCTGTGACAGATGTGACAGATTATTTTGCAACTTTTTCTATATAAATTATTTAGCCCTAAGGCTAAATGTTTTCCTATAAGAAAGTTTATAAAAGATCTGTCACATCTGTCACACTAGGGAAAAAAGACACTCGAAAGCAAGCCACTTCCGCATCGTAATCCACGAACCAACTAGCTGTTTATAAGACACTTAGCACTCATAAGCGAACCATACGTCACCACTCTAAAGATGACATCGCAAACAACACGCAGACCACTCAAAAGTATGACATTTAGCGTCAAAAACATGACATTTAGCCCCAAAAAGCACCGCATTTCATGTAAAATGGGCCCCATTTTGTGCACAAAAATGCGTTTTTTTGCGCCGAAAACGCGTTTTTCTGCAACAAATCGTGCACGGATGGGCGCAAAAAGTGCGGGTTTGGGCGCAAAAAATGCCGTGTTTTGCAGCAAAAATGCCGTGTTTTGCAGCGAAAAGTATGGCATTTTGCAGTGAAAGTGCCATGTTTTGCAGGGAAAAGTGCGGTGTTTAGCAGCGAAAAGTATGGCATTTAGCAGTGAAAGTGCCGTGTCTAGCAGTGAAAAGTATGGCATTTAGCAGTGAAAGTGCCGTGTTTAGCAGTGAAAAGTATGGCATTTAGCACTCTAAAAAACTATCGTCCCTTTAACTCCCCTTAACTCCCCTTTAACTCCCCCTAACTCCACCACTCCACTTAACTCCCCTTTAACTCCTCCTAACTCCCCTTTAACTTCCCCCACTCCAACGCCATGACCATCAAGAGTTATCCCAAGTCCGAGCTCGCCATGCTCTACTTCCCTGACAGCACTCCGCACGTAGCCCTCAACCATCTCAACGCCTGGATCCGCCGCTGCCCGCCCCTCACCGACGCCCTCGCTGCCTGTTACCAGAGCCGCCACGCCAAGTTCTTCTCGGCCCAGGCCGTCCGCCACATCGTGGAATACCTCGGCGAGCCGTAGGAAATTATAACGCCCCCCTTAGGTCCGCCGTCAATGTATGGCCGCCAGCGTGATGCCGCCAGTGTAGGGGCCGCCAATGTAGGGGCAGGCCCCGTGCCAGCCCGCCGCCAGTGTAGGGGCAGGCCCCGTGCCAGCCCGTTGGCCCGTCAGGGCCAGTGTGCCCATATACATTCCCGTTCGGTGATAATTGCCAGCCTACCAGTGGCCCATATACATTTCCGCGACCACTGGCCCTGACGGGCCAACGGGCTGGCACGGGGCCTGCCCCTACACTGGCGGCCATCACACTGGCGGCCATACATTGGCGGCCATCACACTGGTGGCCATACACTGGTGGCCATACACTGGCGGCCATCACATTGGCGGCCATCACATTGGCGGCCATCACATTGGCGGCCATACATTGGCGGCCATCACATTGGCGGCCCTACACTGGCGGCCATCATTGGCGGCATTACCATTCGTCCTAAAGGGACGGCGGTAGCAAACTATTCACTATTCACTATAAACTATAAACTATAATCACTCACTCCTTCCCCGCCATGATGTTCGTGATGGCCACGATATCGCCGATGCCCACTGACTCGTCGCCGTTGACGTTGGCGCGGACCACGACGCCCTTGTTCTTCTCGATGCCTGCCATAACGTTCGTAATGGCCACAATGTCGCCGATGCCCACCGTGCCGTCGAGATTCACGTCACCAGGCACGATGCGCGACAGATAGCCGGGGTTGTCGGGACCGCCGTCGATGTGGGCGTAGGTGCCGTCGACATGGTCCCCGTCGTACGTAGTGCCCAACATGCCGAGGATGTTGTTGCAGCCGTAGAACATGTTGAAGGTGTCGCCCACGTTGTCCACGTTCCATCCGTCGCCGACGTAGATCTTCACCAGCCCACTGCAGTAGTTGAACATATTGCCCATGTTCGTTACATTCGAGGTGTTGAAGCCCGTCAGGTCAAGGTTGGTGAGGCTCATACATTGAAAGAACATATCATCCATGAACCACACGTTCTGCGTGTCGAACGAGCCGACGTTGAGCCACTCCAAACGCTGGCAAAGGTAGAACATTCTTTTCATGTCGTTGACGTTACGTGTGTCGAAGCTGCTCACGTCAAGGTACTTCAGGCAGTAGCAGTTGCTGAACATATCGACCATGTCGGTGACGTTATGTGTGTCGAACGAGCTCAGGTCGAGACTGTCAAGCCCGATGCAGTGTTCGAACATGCCCGACATCTTGGTCATCTCGCTGGTGTTGAGGTACTCCTTCATGCCCGTAATAGACTCAAGGGACGTCATTCCTTGGAACCAGCGGTAGCCGGTAATGGGACGGGCATCGGCAAACGAGGAGTCGAAGACGACGCTGGTGACGTCTCTGTAATTGTTGTCTGTATGCCAGCCGGGCGTCTCGTAGGTGTCGTTCAGGTCGTAGACGGTGCCGGTGTGCTGGCTGCGATTGGTGTCGTAGTAGAAGGTCAGGGTGCCGCTCACCCCGGAATCGGTCTTGTCGGTGGTGCCCGGGTTTTGGACATATTCGGCGTAGGCCACCGGCGTTGGCTTCAGCGACAGATAGCCGGGGTTGCCGGGACCGCCGTCGATGTGGGCATAGGCACCGTCCACGTTGTTCTCGTCGTACACCGTGCCCGCTCCACCGACGAGGCTGGTGCAGTTGAGGAACATCCTGTCAGACATAGTGACTGCCGCCGTGCTCCAGTTGTCGCCGACGAAGATGGTCGTCAGGTCTGTATTACCCTGGAACAACAATGCCATGTTCTCCACTTTCCGCGTGTCGAAGCTGCTCAAGTCGAGTTTTTGTAATTTGCAGTTACTGAACATGGCCGACATGTCCGTCACGTTTCGCGTGTCGAATGTGCTCAGGTCGAGGCTTGTCAGGTCCGTGCAGTTGAAGAACATCGAGTACATGCTCTTCACCTTCTGCGTGTCGAAGCTGCTCAGGTCGATGTTCTTCAGTTTCAGGCAGAAGTAGAACATGGCACTCATGTACTTCACCTCGCTGGTGTTGAGGTTCTCGGCCATACCCTCAATTGTTTCAATATTCTCCATCGTTGAGAACCAGGCGCAGGTAGAGATCGGACGGGCTTTCTTAAACGAGTCGTCGAACACCACGCGAGTGACAATTGTGGCGGTTCCGTCGGCCACCCAGTCTGGGTCATATTCGCCGCCGTTCAACTCGTAGGTCATGCCCGTGCGCTCGCCGCGGAGGTCGTCATAGTAGAAGGTCAGCGTGCTGTTGTTGTCAAACTCGGCATAGGCCTCCAGCTTCAGCGTCAGGTAGCCGGGGTTGTTGGGACCGCCGTCGATGTGGGCGTAGGTGCCGTCGATGTGATTCACATCGTACACGGTGCCTGCCTCGCCGACGATGCTGGTACATCCTAGAAACATATTATGTGAGTTGGTGACCGCCTCGGTACTCCATCCGCGGCCTACTGAGATGGTCTTCAGTTGTTCAGCCAAGCTGAACATGGCTCCCATATCCTTCACCTTCCGCGTGTCGAAGTTGCTCAGGTCGACGCTTGTCAGCGACTTACAAAGCATGAACATGCCACTCATGTCAGTCACGCGGCTGGTGTTGAGGTACTTATCCATGTCCACTATTTCCTCAAGGTTGGTAAAATATGCAAACCATCCTTGGGAAGAATAGGGACGGGCATCGGCGAAGGAATAGTCGAACACCACACGGCGAACGTCAGGGCAAATGTTCTCTTCTTGATCCCACCAGTCCTGACTGATGTCATCGCTGTTCAGCCAATAGGTCGGATTATAACGCGTGTCGAAGTACGTGTCGTAATAGAACGTCAGTGTGCCGTTGTTGTCATACTCGACGTAGGCCTCAGGTCCCTGAGTCAGGTAGCCCGGATTGCTGGACCCACCGTCGATGCGGGCATAGGTGTAGTAAGTTCGATCACTATCCCAGACCGTACCCTCACCGCCGACGAGACTGGCGCAGCCATCGAACATAGTACACACGCCATCATCTATCACGTTCTCTGTAGTCCACCTATGGCTAACCAAGATGGTCCGTAGGTTTATACAATTAAAGAACATCAAGTGCGGATATTGTAAGTTTCTGGTATCAAAGCTGCACAGGTCGAGGGTCTCTAAGCTACTGCATGATTGGAACATGCCGCGCATGTATGTCACGTTGCGGGTGTCAAAACTGCTCACGTCGAGGGTCTCCAAGCTACTGCACACGGCGAACATGAACATCATGTCGGTCACCTTGCGTGTGTCAAAGCTACTCAGGTCGAGGTTTGTCAGTTTCTTGCAGCGGTTAAACATGCTATACATATCTGTGACTTTGCGTGTGTCAAAGCTACTCAGGTCGAGGGTCGTCAGTTTCTCGCAGCCAGAAAACATAGATTGCATGATGGTCACCTCGCTGGTGTTGAGGTACGTCAGGCCGTCAATAGAAGTCAGGCTGTTCATACCCGAGAACCATGCGCAGGTAGAGACCGGACGGGCCTTGGCGAACGAGGGGTCGAAGACGACGGTGGTAACGTTTACACGTGGCCCGCCATCTTCTACCCAGCCCGGCTTTGCATAGCCAAAACCCTCAATGTAGCTGTCATCGTTCAGGTCGTAGGTCGTTCCCTCGCGGCTGTTGCGTGCCGTGTCGTAGTAGAACGTCAGCGTGCCGTTGTTGTCATACTCGGCGTAGGCCTCTTGTGCAGCGGCCTTGCCAATGGGCAGCATGCTGACAAGGAACGTCAGCAACATGCCTTGTAAGAGATTGAATCGTTGCATCATAATATTGGTTTTGTTAATAGTTTCAAGTTCGCTCGATCTGCGTTCGGCTGGATTTGCGGTTCCGTTCGGCTGGATTTGCAGTTCCGTAAGGCTGGATTTGCGGTTCCGTCCGGCTGGATTTGCAGTTCCGTAAAGCTGGATTTGCAGTTCCTGCCGCAGTGATTATCAGTTAAAATGCGACACCACTTTGCTGGTACGATCAATAACTCGCTGCAAAGTTACACATTTTTTTCTTTATTCCCTCACTATTTTATTCTTTTTTTCCTTGAAATAGTTTCAATTTCTTTGGTAGCCTTGTGCCAGCCCGCCGCCAGTGTAGGGGCAGGCCTTGTGCCAGCCCGTTGGCCCGTTAGGGCCAGTGTACATTCAAAAAAAATAAAAACGCGGCAGGCATCTCTTTCGAGGTAACCTGCCGCAGGATTGTTGATCTAAATCACCGAATAATGGTATAGGAAGTTACACTGGCCCTATCGGGCCAACGGGCTGGCACGGGGCCTGCCCCTACACTGGCGGCCTGGCATTTCCGCGAACACTGGCCCTATCGGGCCATCGGGCTGGCACAAAGGCTACGGGTAGGCGACGGAACGTCGGGCGCTCGAGCTCTGCTCGCTTGCTACCGCAGGGACGCAAGAATGGGCCTGCCCCTACACTCCCGGCCCCTACTCTGGCGATGTTGCGGGTACGGCGGTAGCCAACTATTCACTATTCACTATTCACTATAAACTATCCCCTACTTCACCACCACCTTTCGGCCATTCTGGATGTAGATTCCCTTGCGTGTGGGCTGGTGGTTGAGCTTTTTGCCGTCGAGGGAGTAGATCTCGGTGGGTGAGGTGTGTGGTGTGAGGCGTGAGGCGTCAGTTTCCACATCCTCGATGCCCTGTGTGTCGGTGGTGCCGAAGAAGAGGCGTGCGCCATTGACGTCGCCGGCGGTGATGCCGTCGGCCAGCTGGAAGTAGGCACGGCATGCGCCGATGGTGGCACCGCTCTGCGGCCAGTAGAGCGTGTTCTCTTCGCCCATGAAGAGGATGCTCCTGTCATCGTCGGTGAAGCTCAGGAAGTCGTAGTTGCCCTTGAATAAAGAATCCGCTATTCTATCCCCTATATACCGAGAACGCTACAGATTTCGGAGATGTACTTCAACATCGTGGCAGACTCCCATTTCCCGTTAGCATTACTCCTCACCTTTTTGTATTTTGACAGATACCGAAAGATTT
>JAEEGL011691247.1_pt1 | contig 11654 bp, 4 predicted proteins | sample 9134231 | NCBI WGS metagenome assembly JAEEGL01 (sample SAMN16246548, study PRJNA631951) | gut metagenome | biome: gut microbiome; feature: rumen; material: fiber-attached | host: Bos | place: Iran: Karaj | collected 2018-10 | reverse complement strand
CCGCCGCGAACGTCCGGTTGTCGAATACGTACGACGCCTTATGGCCGGTGATCGTGACAGTCGTTTCGATCGGCAGGATCTCCTGATAGCCGTCGGTGACGAGGAACGTGACGGTCTTGAAGTTCGGGTTCGTGTTTGCGAACTGATCTTCGGCGAGACCCATCATCGTCTTGCCCGCATCGGTGCGTTCGGCTTTCGCCGTACCGGAGAACGTAAAGAACGATTCCTTGTACAGCGGATTGCTGATCTTGACGTCGTAGCCGGTGACCTTGTGCTCGGTTCCGTCATAGTCGACCGTGTCGGTGTGACCGGTGATCGTGACGGTCGCGTTGATCGGGGTGATCTCCTGATAGCCGTCGATGACCTTGAACGTGACGGAGTTGAAGTTCGTGTTCTGGTTCGTGAACTGATCGACGGCGAGACCCATCATCGTCTTGCCCGCATCGGTGCGTTCGGCTTTCGCCGTACCGGAGAACGTGAAGTACGATTCCTTGTACAGCGGATTGCTGATCTCAACGTCGTAGCCTTTGACCTCATGCTTCGTTCCGTCGTAAGGGCTCGTATTGAAATGACCGGTGATCGTAACGACGACGTCGCCCGCGGGGGTAACCGTCAGCGTGCCTTCCTTGGTGGTGATATCGTAGTTCTCCGCAAGCGTGGTCTCGTTCAGCGCGTAGGTGAACGTGTTCTTGCTGCTGCCGACGTTCGTCTGCGAACCCGTGACGTTGTACGTCGCGCCTTCGCCTTCGACGAAGCCGTCGCCGGTGACCGTGACCGTGTCGTTCGTCAGCGGCGTGCTGTCGTATACCTTCGTGTCGTCCGCAGAGGTCATCGTGATCGTCCGCTTCTTGATCGAGAGCGTGCCGTACTCGGTTTCGATCTCCGGATACTGCGCCGTCACGTCGTCGCCCGCCGCATTCGTCAGCGCCTGGCTGAACGTGTTGTTCTCTGCCGCGCTGTCGCCGTAGTTTCTGACGCCGTCTTCGGTCGGCGTGATCGTGATCTTGTCGCCCGTCGGGAGCGTGAAGACCTTGCCGTCCGAACCCGCATCCGCTTCCAGCGTTACGGTCTTGGTCGTCACGGTCGTGACGTTCTGTTCTTCTTCCTCGTCATAGCTCGTCGTCGATTCCGCAGCCGTGTATTCGACCGTATAGACTTCTTCCTTATGAAGCTTTCCGTCGTACGTCCATTCCTTCGTCGCGGACGTGATCTTGATCGCCGGACGGAAGGTGTTCGTGAACACGACGCTCTCGTGGCCAGCCAGCGTTCCGTCCTTCGCCAGCGAAGAACCGTTCGTTCCGGTGTTCTCTTCGCTCGTCGACGGAATGTATCCCGGCGTTCCGCTTTCCGTGATGCTGTACGTCGTGCCGTATCTCAGCGGGGAGATGGCGACCTTTTCGCCGTGCTTCAGCGTGAACGAAAGCGTGAATTCCGCTTTGCCGCTGCCGCCCTGCGCCGTCAGATACGACCACATTTCGCTGCCGATCCGGTCGCGCTCTGCCGCGGTCAGAAGATCCTCGGTCCCGCTCGCCGTCACTTTATTGACGTGGAAATGGAGCATGAAGTCCGAAATGTCGTCAAACCCGTCGATGTGCGGCGTGCCGATCATCACGGTATAGAGGAAGTCCAGCTCCGTGCTGCCGCCGACAACGTTCTTTTCGATCTCCAGGCTGCATTTGTGCGTGTTCGTGATCGTATAGCCCGTGATGAAGGTCTCGTATCCGGACACGGCGTCCTCTTGGACGTAGTAGGAAATCTCTTCGTTGACGCCGTCTGTCGCCGGTTCCGCATATTTCGGCGCCGTGAAGGTGTGCTTCCAGTCGTCGGCCGCCGTAACCTCCGCAGCGTCGACCTCCGTGCCGTGCGCGAACAGACGTACCATGATGCTTGCCGGACGGTTGGCTTCGCCGCTGTCCTCCCAGATCTTCGTCACCGGGATCTCGACCGTTGTGTTCGTGACCTTCAGTTTGCCTTCCTTGGTCGTGATCGTGTAGTTGGTCGCTTTGGTGTTGCCGTTCAGCGTGTAGGTGAACGTATTGCTGCTTTCGCCGATCACCGTCTGCGAACCCGTGACGTTGTACGTCGCGCCTTCGCCTTCAACGAAGCCGTCGCCGGTGACCGTGACCGTGTCGTTCGTCAGCGGCGTGCCGTCGTAGATCTTTTCGTCGCTCGCGCTGGTCAGGGTGACTGCGCGCGGCGTGATCTTCAGTTTTCCGGGGATTGTCGTGACCTTGAAGCGTGCGGTCACGTCGGTGCCGCTCGAATCCGCCACCTGCGCGGTGCCGGTCACGTTGACGGGGTATTCGCCTGCGTCCTTTCCGGTGTTCTGCGCAACGATGCCGGTAACGGTATACGTTTCGCCGCCGACCGTGAATTTCAGTTCATTGCCTTCGACCGTAAAGACGGTGCCGTCGACCCGGATCTCCTTGAAGCCCTTGACCGTCTGCTCTTCGCCGTTATAGAGATACGTGCCGCTGTTCGCGACGATCTCAACGGCCTTCTGCTCGATCAGGATCGCGTAGACGATGTTCTCGTCGTCCTCGTTCTCAACGTCGACGATCATCTTGCCGAGCGCGTTCGTGTCGGACGTGCTGCTGCTCCTGCTCCAGCCGGCGAAGTAATATCCGTTCGGGACCGTGATGCCGAACTCTGCATGGAAGGAATACGTGGAGAGATCGGACAGATCATACGATTCGTTGTTGAGGATCGGCGTTTCGGTGACGGACCAGACGGACGGGGAGGGATTCCAGTCGATGCCGGTCTTGTCGTCCGGACGGATCGCAAAGGTGATCTTCGTCTCGGGATAGTCCGTCGCATACTGCGCGAGCAGACGCACTTCGTATTCCGAACCGGAATCGGGGCGCGAAAGGAACTCGTTTTTGATCTGAAGCTCCGAGCCGGGCTGATACAGCTTGTTGCTCGTGTCGTTCTTGATCTTCCATCCGATGAACTTCAGCGAACCCTTCTGAAGGTTGCTTCCGCCCATGATGCAGGCGTAGCTTCCGAGACGGTATTCGTTGTCGTCGATCGGGACCGTGCCCGTGCCGCCGTTTGCGTCGTAAACGACCTTGTATCCTTCCGTGGAGGAATACACGGCGATCAGCGTGAGCGTTCTGGTTTCGGCGTCATAACCGGGCATCGATTCGAGCGCTTCGTCGTTGAATATCGTTCCGAAATAGAACGGGGTACTTCCGTCGGCAAGCCGCCAGCCGATGAAGGTCTCGCCTTCCTTCTGCGGATCGGCCGAAGGCTTGGCGATCTGCTCGCCGGAGGTGACGCTCACGGACGGTTCGCCGGAGAAGGTTCCGCCTTTCGGATCGAATACGACGGTATACGTGACCGGCGACCAGACGCCGTTGAAGGACGCGTCGTAGCACGGGAAAACGTATTTTCCGGTAAAGTCCTTGATCAGTTCGCCGGAATTCGACATCCATCCGTTGAACAGATATGTAACGCCGGCCTGCGAACGTGTCGATTCGTCGGCGACCAGCGTCGCCTTCGTATACTGATGCAGTCCGAGCGCGTCGTTGAACGGAACGTTCTCAAGCATCTCCGGCTCCATGCCGAGTCCCGGATAGTAGGACAGCTTCACCTCGTTCCGATGGTGGAAGAGATGGAGGACGTCGTGACGGCTGACTTTCTGCAGCTGAGATCTGCTCACGTAGTACGGATTGCCTTCGGTGTTTGTCGGGTTGACGGTAAACGTATCGTCCTTCTCAAGGATGATATGATCGTTCCCCAGAACGGTAAAACCGTCGTGTCCGTAGGAAACGGAGAAGGTGTTCGGATTGTTGTTGACGGAGCCGATGTGGCAGATTTCAAGATAGTATTCCTGTCCGTCGGGAGAGGGGGCGTTCGAGGAATAATCCGCCCAGGTCTGCTTCAGCTCGCCGTTTCTCTTGAGCTCAGCCTGATCGGCCGTGCTGAGGACGGGGTACCACATATAGATCTTGTAGGACCAGAAGCTTTCGCCCAGTTCGACCTTCTGCAGGGTGACCGTGACGGTTTTACCCGCAAAATTCGAGCTGTAGTTGCCGCGGTAATGCGGATTGTAGGTATCGGGATGGCAGGTGGTGGTCTTCCATCCGTTCGTGACCTTCCACTGATACTTGTACGTTTTGTCGCCCTCCGTGAACGTGCCGAGCCGGATCGGATCGGCAAGCGTTACTACCGTACCGGAGGTTTTGCTGATATCGGTGGTCCAGACGTTGTTCCAGAAACCGGCGGACATATAGGTCATGTCGTCGACGTCGTACTGCGGTGCGTCGTCGCCGGTGTACGCCTTCACGATGTCTTCGGTATAGCCGTTTTCGGTTTTATAATACAGATGATCCGGGTCCTGGAAGACGATCGGACAGCGCGGAAGATTGAAGAACAGACGGACGACCGTGGAGCCGTCGCCCATCACGAGGATCGTTGCCGTCGATCCCTCGTACAGGTCGGATTTGGAGGTGTTGTAGGACCAGGGCGCGGCATAGGTGCCGTTCCGGTACGTCGGATTGTCGCCGTTCGCGTCAAAATGGATCTCGTCTTCCACAAGGCCCATGTCAAAGGAGACGTTCTTCAGAACGGTTTTTACGTCGCTGAACGACAGCGCCGTTCCGGCATAAGCCATGCTGCCGGCATTGTGGGTGCTGTCTACCAGGATCGTTCCGGTGAGGTAGTATTTGCCCTGTTCGAGATAGGAGGTGGACTCGACGTACAGCTCCACACGGAAACCGACTTTATCGGCAACGACCCACTTCGCGTAAATGCTCGTGTCCGCTTCCAGCGCGCTTCCGAACGTGAACGCATTGTTCGTTTCGACTGCGCCGTCCATCAGATACCAGCCGTCGAACCGGTAACCGGCAAGCGTCGGCGCTTCGGGCGCGACCGTGGGTTCACCGGCTTCCACGAAGACGGGCGGGATATAGGAGCTGCCCTTCGTGTTGAAGGTCAGCCAGAAACCGACTTTCGCGATCGGGTACAGATCGACGTTGCCGCTGCCGTGATCGAGCACCAGCACATCGCCGTCCGCGTATTCCGTGCCGCTCGTTCCCGCGGTTTTCCAACCGAGGATCGTCATCGGCGTGCCGTTGTCCGAGCGCGGCGTGACGGCGGGGCTGTTCGCGACCAGCGTGGTCGAAACGGTGCTGCCTTCCGCAGGACGTTCGAAGAATCTCGTTTCGAGGATGCTGTCCTCGCCGCCGTTTTCAAAATCGTGGAAAAATACGAAGATGATGTTGTCTTCGCTGACAAACTTTGCGTAAAGCGTGGCGGGGGAGAGCTCCGCGCCGGTTTTGCCGAAGCCGTCGAACGCCTCGGTGCACGCTTCGTTCGCATACCAGCCCATAAAGACGTATCCGTCCTTCACGGGGTTTTCCGGCATCTCCAGCACTTCGGTCTTCTTCAGGATGACCTTCAGATATTCTTCACCGTCCGACAGGAACGTGAAGGTGACGGTCTCCTGATGATCGATAACGGACTGCACGCCGGTCTCCGGACCGACGGGTGCGAGATCGGCCGGATCGACCGGGCTGATCGGTTCGACGGGATCTTCGGGCTCCGCGGGATCGACGGGTTCCGCCGGTTCAACGGGATCCTCAGGCTCCGCGGGATCGACGGGTTCCGCCGGTTCAACGGGATCCTCAGGTTCTGCCGGATCGACGGGTTCCGCCGGTTCAACGGGATCCTCAGGTTCTGCCGGATCGACGGGCTCCGCCGGTTCAACGGGATCCTCAGGTTCTGCCGGATCGACGGGCTCCGCCGGATCTTCAGGATCGACGGGCTCCGCGGGATCAACGGGTTCTTCCGGCTCCGCCGGGTCGGCGGGTTCTTCGGGATCCGCGGGGGCCTGCGGGCCGACCGGTTTTTCGTGATCGAATCCTTCGCGGCTGCCGATCGAAACGCCGTTGCCGCTCGTTTTCTGAATCAGGTCCTTGTCGCGGGCGGAATCCGCCAGCGCGGCTGCAGGCAGAAGCTGCAGGACCATGATCGCCGCGATGAGGATCGCGAGCATACGCTTTTTGCCGAAAAGCTTCATTATTCTTCCTCCGTAAACAGTCAGGTCTATACCGTCCGCGCGCGGACGGACAACCGCAGCCGAACAACCGGCGCAGCGTCCGGACAGAGCGTTTTCCCGCGGAGAGACCCGTCAAAAGGTCTGAAGCCGGCAGGAGAACAAATTTCTCGGTTTTGTTCGATTATTCGGCGGGCTTTGTACAATTCTCTGCATACGGTTTTTCGATCGAAGTCCGAAAGACAGGACAAAAAACGGCTCGTGGTCCCGTATGCACCGAACATTATAATATGGGCAAAAACGACCTGTCAACGAAGTATATGATATATTATCAAAGGGCGAAAAACGGGCAAAACACGCAAATCGGAATTTTGCCGAAAATCGTTGATTTTACTGGGTTTTTCGGCGCTTTTTCCGAAAAGTCGGAAACCGGGGAAAAAGGCGGATCTCCGACCGGACGGCAACGGCCGGACCGAATTGCCCGAAACGCGGGAACCGGCGTCCGGAAACGATGCGAACGGCGCTGCGTCCCGGCCGGACCGCGAAGCGGGATCCGCCGCCCGGTTTTTCGCGGAAATGTACAATCCGAGTCCGCGCTTTTGTACAGAATGGAGGGATTTTGCATGAAAAAAACAGGATCCTCCGGTTTCGGAGGACCCTGCGTTCCGTATTTCTCAGAATTCGGGCGGGGGAACGAGATCGTCGTCTCCGCGGAGCGCGGCTTCACGCGCGCGGCGCTTTTCTTCCGCGGCAGCGGCGTCCTTTCTGCGCTGCTCTTCGATCTGCGCCTTGATCGCGTTTTCGATCTCGTTGCAGACCTCGGGGTTGTCCTTCAGGAACAGACGCGCGTTTTCGCGGCCCTGCGCCATGCGCATCTCGCCGTAGGAGAACCAGGAGCCGGACTTGATGATGATGCGGCGGTCGATCGCCATATCGAGGATGCAGCCTTCCTTGGAGATGCCCTCGCCGTAGAGCATATCGAACTCCGCGGTGCGGAAGGGCGGCGCGACCTTGTTCTTGACGATTTTTACGCGCGTACGCGAGCCGACCGCCTCGTTGCCGTTTTTCAGCGTTTCGATGCGGCGGACGTCCATACGCACGGAAGCGTAGAACTTCAGCGCCTTGCCGCCGGTCGTCGTTTCGGGATTGCCGAACATGACGCCGACCTTTTCACGGAGCTGGTTGATAAAGATCACGACGGTGTTGGTCTTTGCGACGCAGCCGGTGAGCTTTCTCAGGGCCTGCGACATCAGCCGCGCCTGAAGGCCCACGTGTGAATCGCCCATGTCGCCCTCGAGTTCGGCCTTCGGAACGAGCGCTGCGACCGAGTCGATGACGATCACGTCGATGGCGCCGCTTCGTGCGAGCGCTTCCGCAATGTCGAGCGCCTGCTCGCCGGTGTCCGGCTGGGACACGTAGAGATCCTCGATCTGTACGCCGAGGTGCTCCGCGTAAACGGGATCGAGCGCGTGTTCCGCGTCGATGAACGCCGCGGTGCCGCCCATCTTCTGCGCCTGTGCGACGATGTGCAGGGCGATGGTGGTTTTGCCGCTGGATTCCGGTCCGAAGATCTCGATGACACGGCCGCGCGGCACGCCGCCGACGCCGAGCGCGAGATCCAGGTCAAGGCATCCGGTCGGGATCACGGAAACGGGCACGCGCGACGCGTCGCCCAGCTTCATGATCGCGCCTTTGCCGAAGTTTTTTTCGATCTGGCTCAGAGCGATCTCCAATGCTTTTTCTTTTTCCAACATGTCGTGTTCCTCTCTTTCCATGTCTTGCGTATATAGTAGTATATCACATGTCCGTTATTTCGTACAGATATTTCTTCGCAGCAGATCGAGCGCGTTGAGCATCGCGGTATGCCGGATGCGGTCGCGGTCGCCGAACAGGTTCAGCCGCTTCACGACCGTTCCGTCTCTGCCCGCCAGAGCGACGAACACCGTGCCGACCGGCTTGTCCGGCTCGCCGCCGTCCGGTCCGGCGTATCCCGTGGTGGACAGGGCGAAATCCGTTCCGGCGGCCTTTCGACAGCCCTCGGCCATTTCACGCGCGCATTCCTCCGAAACCGCGCCGACGGTGTCGAGCGTTTCCTTCCGCACGCCGAGACGGCGCATCTTCGCGTCGTTCGAGTACGTCACGTCGCCCTCGACGAAATACGCGGAGCTGCCGGGATAGTTGATAAACGCGTCGGCGAGCCTGCCGCCGGTGCAGCTTTCCGCAACGGCGAGCGTTTTGCCCGCGTCGATCAGCGCGTGATGACAGACCTCCGCAAGCTCTCTGCCGTTCGTGTCGTACACGACGTCGCCGATCGTCGCTCTGATCTGTGCGATCACGGGCGCAACGAGCGCTTCGCCCTCGGCGTCGTCGCGGCAGCGTGCGGTGACGCGCAGCGTGACCTCGCCGGTCTTTGCGTACGGCGCGATCGTCGGGTTCGACTGATGCTTGATCAGCTCGTCAAGCCGGTACGTCACGTCCGACTCGCCCATGCCGAAGATGCGGACCTCACGCGAATACAGCCGGTGACCGCTCTTTTCGAGCAGGTAGGGAAGCACGTGGTTCAGAAACATCGGACGAAGCTCGCGCGGCGGTCCCGGCATCAGGATCGCGGCTTTGCCCTCTGCTTCCATGATGCAGCCGGGCGCGGTCCCGTTCGGATTCGGAAGGATGATCGCGTCCTTCGGGAACATCGCCTGTTTTTTGTTGTTCGGCGCGACCGTGCGGCCCCGGGATTCAAAATAGGAAACGATCCCGTTCCATTCGTCCTCGAACAGCACGAGCTCTTTGCCGAGCGCATCCGCGACGGTTTCCTTCGTAAGATCGTCGTCCGTCGGGCCGAGTCCGCCGGACAGCAGCACGACGTCCGCGCGCGAAAGCGCGGTTCGCACCGCTTCGGCAAGCCGTTTCGGATTGTCGCCGACGACGACCTGGTGAAACATGTCGATGCCGGAGGGCGCGAGTTCCTTTGCGATAAAGTGCGCGTTGGTGTTCAGGATCTGCCCCATCAGAAGCTCGGTCCCGACGCAGATCAGTTCAGCGATCATGGAAATTCAGCACTCCTTTGTTCTTCACGATATACTCGATCGCGGACACGACCGACAGGATCAACGCAGCGTATACCAGCGCCTCGATCACGTACAGAAGATACGGATTCAGATAGAAGAACGGCCATTCGTCGTAAAGCAGGAGCGCGATCACGGCGATGTCCTGGAACGTCGTTTTGAACTTCCCGAGCTTGCCCGCGGCGATCACGACGCCCTTCGACGCGGCGATCTGCCGCACGCCGGAGATCAGAAACTCGCGCGCAATGAACACGATCGTGAACACCGGGTGCAGCAGCCAGCGCGGATGCTTTTCGTCGGTCAGGCAGGAAAGCATCACGAACGCGGCGACGATCAGGATCTTGTCCGCGATCGGGTCCATCAGCTTGCCGAAGTCGGTCACGAGGTTGTGCCTGCGCGCGTATTTTCCGTCCAGAATGTCGGTGATCGCGGCGGCGAGAAAGATCACGGCGGCGACCCAGTGCGCGTACGGCGCGAACGCTTCCCAGACGGAGGGAAGCAGCAGAGCGGCGATAAACAGCGGGATCAGAAGGATCCGCAGGATCGTCAGCTTGTTTGCGGTATTCATAGGCATTCTCCGATCATATCATAGGGGTCGGCGCCGGTCAGGCGCACGGGGATATACTGTCCGGGTTCGTGGCGGTAGCTCGGCGCGACGCACACGAGCCCGTCCGCGTCGGGCGCTTCGCGGATCGTCCGCCCGTACGTGCCGTCCATTCCGGTCTCCTCCACGAGCATCGTCAGTTCCCGTCCGATCCAGCGCTCGTTGCGCGCTTTCGAGATGTCCTGCTGCTGCTCCATCAGAGCCGCGAGCCTGGCCTCCTTGACGGCTTCGTCGATCTGATCCGGCATCGCTTCGGCCGCCGTTCCCTCCTCGGGAGAGAACGCGAACGCGCCGACGCGGTCGAACGGATAGTCTCTGAGAAACTGCATGAGCTCCTGAAACTGCGCGTCCGTTTCGCCGGGGAAGCCCACCATCATGGTGGTGCGCAGCGTGAAATCCGGATAGTTGGCGCGGATGTGATCGAGCACGCGCTCGATATGCGCCTTCGTTCCGCGGCGGTGCATCCGGCGCAGGATCTCGTCATTGCAGTGCTGCAGCGGCATATCGAGATACGGCACGAGCGTATTGCCTTCCGCAAGCGTGTCCAGAAGCTCCGGCGTGACCGTGTCGGGATAGGTATACAGCAGCCGCACCCAACGGAACCCGCCGATGCGGTCGAGCGCCTTGAGAAGCGGGATCAGCCGCGGCTTTCCGTACAGATCCTTTCCGTAGCCGGACGTGTCCTGTGCGATGACCGAAAGCTCGGTCACGCCCATGTCCGCAAGCGCCTTCGCCTCGTCGACGAGCCGCTCGAGCGGAACGCTTCGGAGATCGCCGCGGATCAGCGGGATCGCACAGTACGCGCAGCGGTTGTTGCACCCGTCGCCGATGCGCAGATACGCGCGGTGCGGCGGCGTGACGAGCAGCCGTTCGGGCACGATCGCGGGGGAGCAGGGCAGTCCCAGCTTTTCGGCGATGAGCCGCGGCAGCTTTTCGTATTCGTGCACGCCGAGGAACAGATCGACTTCGGGCATTTCCTCGGTCAGTTCCCTGCGGTAGCGCTCGGAAAGGCACCCGGTCACGACCAGCAGCCGGCAGCTGCCTTCTTTTTTGTACTGCGCCATCTCGAAGATCGCGTCGATCGACTCCTCCTTGGCGGGGGTAATGAACCCGCAGGTGTTGACGATCAGGATATCCGCTTCGGACGGTTCGGCCGTGAACGAATAGCCCGCCGCCTTGAGGTAGCCGAGCATCGTCTGCGTATCGACCTGGTTTTTGGCACATCCGAGCGAGATCACGCCGACCGTCATAAATCGGTATCCTCCTCAAAATCCACGTCGTCCGGTTCGACCGGTTCGTCCGCGGGCGCGGAGCCGCCGCCGAACACGCGGTTGTATTCCGCCTGCGTGATCAGCACCTGTCTGGGTTTGCTGCCGTCGAACGGCGAGACGTATTTTTTCTGTTCCATCATGTCGACGAGCCGCGCCGCGCGCGCATAGCCCACGCGCAGCCGTCTCTGGATCATGGAGATGGACGCCTGCCCGTTCTCCATCACGACGCGCACCGCTTCGCCCAGCAGCTCGTCCTCCTGCTTGCCTTCGCCGAAGACGCCGCCCTGCGCGCCGCCCTTGGCTTCGTCGTTGATCTCGGAAAGCACGTCCTCGGAGAAGCGCGTTTCGGCTTTCTTGAAGCCGGACATGACGCGCTCGACCTCCTCGTCGGAAACGTAGGCGCACTGGAGCCGCGTCGGCTTGCCCGCGCCGTTCGGATGGAACAGCATATCGCCGCGGCCGAGCAGCTTTTCCGCGCCGGCGGCGTCGAGAATGATGCGCGAATCGATCGCGGAGCTGACCGCGAACGCGCAGCGCGACGGAATGTTCGCCTTGATGAGGCCGGTGATGATATCGGCGCTCGGGCGCTGCGTCGCAACGATCAGAGGGATGCCGGCGGCGCGTCCGAGCTGCGCGAGGCGGCAGATCGAATCCTCGACGTCGTCGGGCGCGACCATCATCAGGTCGGCGAGCTCGTCGATGATGACGACGAGCTTCGG
>JAEEGL011032537.1_pt1 | contig 11654 bp, 8 predicted proteins | sample 9134231 | NCBI WGS metagenome assembly JAEEGL01 (sample SAMN16246548, study PRJNA631951) | gut metagenome | biome: gut microbiome; feature: rumen; material: fiber-attached | host: Bos | place: Iran: Karaj | collected 2018-10 | reverse complement strand
TTGGGGTTGATACACATGGCGGTATCGCCCATGATGGTCTCAGGACGCGTGGTGGCAACAACGGCATAGTAGCCCTTGTCGTCCTTGTGGACGACGTTGCCTTCGTCGCTGAGAGAATCAGCATACACGGGACCGTCCACATAGTACTTCAGGTGGAACAGATGGCTCTGCTCCTCGCGGTAGATGACCTCCTCGGTAGACAGGGCGGTCAGGGCCTTCGGGTCCCAGTTGACCATGCGCAGACCACGATAGATGAGCCCCTTGTTATACAGGTCGACAAAGACCTTGATGACGCTCTCAGAGCGCTTCTCGTCCATTGTAAACGCCGTGCGGTCCCAGTCGCACGAGGCACCCAAACGGCGCAGCTGCTTCAGGATGATACCACCATGCTCGTGGGTCCAGTCCCAGGCGTGCTTCAGGAACTCATCGCGAGTCAGGTCGTGCTTCTTGATGCCCTGCTCTGCCAGTTTCTTCACAACTTTGGCCTCAGTGGCAATCGAGGCGTGGTCGGTGCCAGGCACCCAGCAGGCGTTCTTACCCTCCATGCGTGCACGGCGAATGAGGATGTCCTGTATGGTGTTGTTCAGCATGTGGCCCATGTGCAGCACACCCGTCACGTTGGGCGGCGGAATAACGATAGTGTAAGGCTCGCGGCCATCGGGCTTCGAGGCAAAGAGCTTGTTGTCTAACCAGTACTGATACCACTTTGATTCGACCTCTTTTGGGTCATATTTGCTTGCTAATTCCATATACCTTTATAATAAATTGTGTGCAAAGGTACGAAAAAAATAGGAAAGATGAGTTATAAATTAAAAAAAATTCGTACCTTTGCCCTTGTATATGGAACGAAAACATACTCGAGAAGAGAAAATGCAGGCCTTTGGAAGGCTGCTGGACGTGATGGACCGACTGCGTGAAGAGTGCCCTTGGGACCGTAAGCAGACCAACGATTCGTTGCGCGAGAACACGATAGAGGAGACCTATGAGCTCTGCGATGCGCTGATACGTGATGACCAGCAGGAGATATGCAAGGAACTGGGCGACGTGCTATTGCACATCGTGTTCTATAGCCGTATTGGCGAAGAGAAGGGCAACTTTGATGTGTCCGACGTGTGTAACAAGCTGTGCGACAAGATGATATTCCGTCATCCGCATGTGTATGGAGAAGCCGTCGCCAAGAGCGCTGAAGAGGTGCTGGATAACTGGGAGCAGATTAAGCAGAAGGAGAAAGACGGCAACAAGACCGTGCTGGGTGGTGTGCCAAGGGCACTGCCGTCGCTCATCAAGGCATACCGCATACAGGATAAGGCCCGCCACGTGGGCTTTGACTGGGAAGACCGTCAGGACGTGTGGGGTAAGGTGCGCGAGGAACTGGCTGAGCTGGAGGCCGAACTGCGTAAAGAAGACAAAGAGAAGTCAACACAGGAGCTTGGCGATTTCCTCTTCTCAGTCATCAACGCCGCCCGACTGTATAAGCTGAATCCGGACAATGCGCTGGAGCTGACCAACCAGAAGTTCATCCGCCGTTTCAATTATATCGAGCAGCACAGTATCCGTGAGGGCAAGCCCCTGACGGAAATGTCGCTTGAGGAGATGGATGCCCTCTGGCATGAGGCAAAGCGTTTAGAGAGAAAGAAACATTAGAAACTAAAACAAAATAATCATGAAGAAATTTAGTGTTATTTGCATTGTAGCAGGTGTTGTGCTCATGATGGGCAGTTGTGGCGGAAAAACAGAGAAGGTGCCCTTTGATAACGGCGATTCCGCTAACGTAGCCAATGCCGACCCGACCATCTACGGCATCTGCGGTGATGCTTCGGCTATGAACACGCTGCAGATCATCACGGATATGGGTGACACCTTATCGCTCGACATTTCTGAAGCACAGGAGAACAATATGGTCTTCGGAGGCATGAAGGTCGGCGACCGCATGGCTGTCCTTCCCAATGATGACAAGACGTCAGCTCAGCTGGTTGTTAACCAGGCTTCGCTGTTAGGCGACTGGGTCATGCCTAATCCGCTGGACGGCAGTTCCGAGGTGGGCATCAGCATCAAGGAAGGCGGTATTGCCGAGAGCATCGATCAGAGCAGCATCATCTATAAGACCTGGCGTCTGACGCGAGGCAAACTCGAGATCGTACTGATTCGCGAAGGTGGCAGCGAGGAAGACGAGACCTACCTCTATGACATCGTGAAGCTCGCCCCCGACTCGCTGATATACAAGGATGCCGAGGAAACCTTTGAATACAGCCGTCAGAAGCCTGCCGAGCAATATGGTAACGGCATCAAGCTGGAAGACGCTCAGAGCGAATTCTTTATGTAAGATGGTGCTGTAGCTTGGAGCCGTTCAAGGTACATATTCTCGGCTGTGGAAGCGCATTGCCAACACCTCGGCATTATGCGTCAGCACAGGTCGTGGAGATAAGAGGCAAGGTGTTTCTGGTGGATTGCGGAGAGGGTACACAGATTCAGCTTCGCCGCTCACGCATACGCTTTACGAAGATTAGTGCTGTCTTTATCTCACATATCCATGGCGACCACTGCTTCGGACTGATAGGCATGCTGAGCACCTTCGGTCTTCTGGGGCGTACGGCGAGGCTTGCCGTCTATGCGCCTGCTGAGTTGGAGGACATGCTGCACAGGCAGATGCAGCTCTTCTTCCACGACTTCAGCTATGAGGTCGACTTTCATGCTGTTGACACGAAGAGCCAGCAGATTATCTACGAAGACCGCTCGATGACAGTAGAGAGCATCCCCTTGGAACATCGTATGCCCTGTTGCGGATTCCTCTTCCACGAAAAGCCCGTACTGCCGCATATCCGTAGGGACGTGACTGACTTCTACCATATTCCCATTAGCCAGCTGAATAATATCAAGGCAGGAGCCGGCTGGACAACGGAAGATGGCGAGGAGGTGCCTAACAGCCGGTTGGTCACTCCGTCAGAAGAGCCACGCTCCTATGCATACTGCAGCGATACCCGCTATATTCCTCAGCTCCACGAGCGCATCAAGGGTGTTTCTATGCTCTACCACGAGAGCACCTATGGCGAGGACAACCTGCTGCTGGCTGAGAAATACTGTCATTCTACAGCCCGTCAGGCGGCTATGGTGGCACGTGATGCTCAGGCTGGGAAACTACTTCTGGGTCATTATTCTTCGCGTTACGAAGACGAGAGTGTGTTGCTCCGTGAAGCGCAGGAGGTGTTCCCCAACAGCTTCTTGACTGACGAGCAGCTGGTGTTTGACGTCTGACCTTAGTGGTCCGAAAGTGCTGCCTGATACCACAAAACGGCTGCCGAAACACGACAAAATAGGTCCGGAAAGGAACTTTTTGACGCTGAAAGTGAAATTTCTTGGCAGAAAATTTGGAAGTTTGGAAGATTATTCGTATCTTTGCAGCAACTATATAGTTATTGTTTGAAGCATTATGACGAAAAGACTACTCATATTTTCAGTTGCAACGCTGCTCTTTTGCTCGGTGCCTGCTACCATGATGGCAGCAGATGCAGAGCCTGCACCTGTAGAGCAAGTGATTGATGAGGACATCACTATTTCGGTGAATGGACAGTGGGTTGTCATCAATGGAGCACAAGGACAGGTGTTGGAAGTCGTATCGCTGACAGGTCGTCGTGTCATGACCCTAAAGATAGAGAGTCCTGCCCAGCGCGTAGAACTTAACGTTCCAAAAGGTTGCTATATACTGAAAGTCGGCAAGGTGGTAAGGAAGGTTGCTGTTCGATAGGTCTGACACTTTCTTTATCACTGTTGTTGCTGCTCTTATCGGGTTGCAATAATCAGGATATTCCGCAAGGAAGAAATATTACTATGGAGGCGTTTTCAGACATGAAGACGCCTGCTTATGTTCTTGACCCCTCTGCGATTAGGAGACAGATAGACCGTATGGTAAGTGCTGACCAGGGCCAGACAGAGGCTGACCGCCAGACGCGCGACTATTATAGCGGCAATGCACACACACTGGTATGGGTTGACCGACAAGGTGTTGACGAGAGTGCCGACTCGCTGCTGTCGTGGCTTCATCTGGTAGGCGAGATAGGGCTGTCAGAGGGCGCTTTCAACGTTGGTGCCATTGAGCGTGACCTGGTACGTATGCGCAGTCTGGGCTTTGATGAGGGTGATAATCAGGCCAGCAAGGTTGCAGCCCGTTTGGAGTATCAGCTGACGCGTGCCTGTATGCGCTATTGCATAGGGCAGCGTTTCGGCTTCGTCAATCCTGACCACTTGCTCAACAATATGGATGCCGAGCGGACGGACACAGCAGGGCGAGTCATCAAGTATCGTGGACTCTTTGATATAAAGATGGACCATCCTTCTGCCCATTATGCCTCGGACGTGCTTGCCAAGGTGCGAAAAGACAGTCTTGCTCCCTATCTGCGCAAGATACAGCCACAGAACTACTTCTATGGTCTGATGAAGTCGATGCTGTCACAGGCAGACTCTACCTTAGACCGCCAGCGCATCATGGTCAATATGGAGCGTTCCCGCTGGCGACTGCACCAACCCATTGACGAGAATGTCAAGCGTATTGTTGTCAATGTCCCTGCCTACCATCTTTATGCCTATAACGGTTCAGAGACGCTCGATATGCGTGTGGTGTGTGGAGCTAGGACGACGAAGACACCCCTGTTGTCAAGCTTCATAGAGTATATGGAGGTTAACCCCAAGTGGGTCATTCCCATGAGTATTGTTGAGAACGAGGTGGCTCGCCGAGCAGGCGACTCAGCCTACTTTGCCCGTAACCGCTATGGTATCTACGACAGGGCCACCAATAAGCAGATGCCTGTGGGCAGTGTGTCACAGCAGATGCTGCTGAGCGGCAAATACCGCATATCGCAGGAGGGAGGGGCAGGCAACTCATTAGGACGTATCGTCTTCCGTTTTAAGAATAAGTTCTCCGTATTCCTGCACGACACATCGAACCCTGGAGCATTCCAGCGCACAGCACGCTCTCTGTCGCATGGATGTGTGCGAGTATCAAAGCCTTTCGAACTGGCAGAGTTTGTTCTAGGTGATGCTGACGAGTGGCTGCTTGACCGTATCCGCATTGCAATGGGCAAGACTGCTGAAACAGAGCGTGGACTAGAATATGTGCAGACGCATCCTGATGTCAGTGAGCGTAACAAGCTCATTGGCTATGTTCCTGTCAGTTCGCGCGTACCTCTTTATATTATATATTACACGCTATGGCCGGATGAAAGCGGCATGATGCAGAAGTGGCCTGACATCTACGGATACGATGCTGCCATCTGGAACAAGCTGAAGGCTTACCTATAGTAGTGGGAAATCTTTTGAAGGGGAAATGTTGTTGTGGCGTATTCCTATTTTGTGCTGGTTGAGGAAGGGCAAACGCTGCTAAGGTCACACTGCTCGCAATGGGGCTTGCGTGATGTGCAGACATATCGTCCGTGCAGCAGCAGCCAGTGGTGTGCACGAGGAATGTCCTCCTCAGGAATGTATTTCACCAGCGTCTTCTCAACCTTATATGGCGTGTCGTCAGTCTTGGCAACCAGTCCTAAACGGTGGCTGACGCGAAAGACGTGGGTATCAACAGCCATCGAGGATTTTCCGAAAGCTACGCTCTGAATGACGTTTGCAGTCTTCCTGCCTACGCCAGGCAGCGTCAGCAGCTGGCTCATGTCTGTTGGCACTTCTCCGTTGAACTTCTCTGTCAGCATACGCGCCGTCTTGACCAGATGGTCAGCCTTAGAGTTTGGATATGACACGCTCTTGATGTATTCCAATATCTCTTCAGCTTCTGCTTGGGCCATGCTTGGCGCATCAGGGTAACGCTTGAAGAGGTCGGGTGTCACCTGGTTGATGCGTTTGTCCGTACACTGTGCACTGAGCATGACTGCAACAAGCAGTTGGAAGACATTGCCAAATTCGAGCTCTGTCTGTACGGCAGGCATCTGCTGGCGGAAGTATTCCAGTATGTAGTCGTATCTTTGTTGGCGAGTCACGATTCAGGGCTTTGCTTGTGAATGAAGTTACTTGTGAAAGATGGTGCTTGTTGGTTATAGATGCTAGCAGGTTTATGTCAACTGCTGCAGGCGAGCGATATACTTGCCGATGATGTCAAACTCGAGATTGACAATGCTGCCCACCTTGATGTCGCAGAAGTTGGTATGCTCCAGTGTGTAAGGGATGATGGCCACCTGGAAGGTGTTTACCGTAGGATTGCAGACGGTCAGGCTAACGCCATTGACAGCCACAGAGCCTTTGTCAACGGTGAAGTATCCGTTTCTAGCCATCTCGTCGTCGCGCTTGTATTCAAAGGTAAAGTAGGTGCTTCCATTGGCATCCTCGACAGCCGTGCATCGGGCAGTCTCGTCGACATGTCCCTGTACGATGTGTCCGTCGAGTCTTCCGTTCATCAGCATCGAACGTTCCACGTTGATCTTGTCGCCAACCTTCAGCAGTCGCAGGTTTGAGCGGTCGAGCGTTTCCTTCATGGCAGTGACGGTATAGGTGTTGCCCTCAATGCTGACGACGGTAAGGCATACGCCATTGTGGGCTACACTCTGGTCGATGCCCAGTTCGCTGACGAACGAGCAGGTCAGCGTCAGGTCAATATTCTCTCTGTCATGCCGGATGGCAGTAACGGTGGCAAATTCTTCGATGATTCCGGAAAACATAATGATAGTCTCTAAACTTTAATCTTTCAACTCTCAGCTATTAAAAAAAGGAAGGGGACGCCCGATGATGTGATGAAAACTCCTTAGTAATAAGATTTGAGCGCTCTCCGTCTTTGTAATCCACCGGCCTTTCGGCTTTGCTTGCTACATAAGTCTTCTTCACGAGGGTTGAAGTGTGGCAGCATTGTGGCCCGCCATTGACAAGAGAAGCATTCTCAGTTTTCGATGTAATTTGATGAGTATCCCGATCTAATCGGCACGCCCCCTTGTTTTCTGTCTGCAAAGATACGAAAAAGAAAACAGAAAAGCAAATTTTCAGGGCTTTTTATTTCAAATATCTTTTTCGCCGTCGAGTATCTCGTAGACGTCAGTCACTTCTTCGTCTTCCGCATCCATTGTCGGCTGGTCGTCTATAGGGGCAGTCTCTGGCTCTTCTCCGAGTTCCTCCTGCCGCTCTCTCAGCAGTCTCCGCTGGTACCACCACATGAAGTATAGCAGTCCTCCGCAGAAAAGCAGCATGTAGACCCACACGGCTTTTGGCGTGAAGATGAAGCTGGGCGGTATGACTACCTCCATTGTCCTCAGGTCGTAAGCCTCAGGCGACTCTAGCAGGAAGGCTTTTACCTGGAACAGATACTTGCCGGCAGGAACATTTGTATAGCTGACCTTGCGTGTCTTGTCGGCATTCTTCCAGTCTTTGTCGTATCCGTCGAGCTTATACTGATAATGTACACGATGCTGCAGCTGGTAGTTGAGTGCTGCGAAGCGGAACGAGAAGATGTTGCTGTGCGAGGGTATGATGACGCGCTTGCCTTCAGGCACGTAATAGTTGTAAGTGCTGTTCAGGCGTGGTGTCATCAGCTCGTCGTTCAGGTAGAAGTCGGTAATGCGCAGCTTCAGCAGCGAACCCGTCGAGTTGGTAAGCTTCTTGCGGTCGACGGTATAGTAGCCGTCAAGGGTGCCGAAGAGTATCTTGCCGTCTTCTGCCAGGATGGCTGCTCCTTCTGAGCACATAGTGTCGTCAACACCGTCGAGCTGCGAGAAGGTTGAGAATATCTTCTTCTTGACATCGAAGGAGCAGAGCACGTGGTCGGTGGCGAACCATACGTTGCCTCGCTCATCGAAGGTGATGCTGCGTATCTCTTCTGAGGGCAGTCCGTCTTCTACACCGTAGTTCTTGAAGGTCCAGTTGCCGTCCTGGTCTTTTTTGCGAGTGTGGCTGAGTCCACCGCTGTTGGTGCCAACCCACATGGTGCCTTCTTTGTCGCAGGCCAGATAGACAATGTCGTTACTCATGAGTCCGTCCTCTATGCGCTCAGGTTGCTTGAGTTGCTCGATGGTGACTTTGTTGTTCTTCAGCGACATGACCATGATGCCGTCAGTGGTGCCAGCCCATATCTTGCCGTCCTTGGCCAGGGCGATAGTCCTGACCTTCTGGTAAGTGTTCAGGGGGTAGTGCTTCAGGGCGTTCCTGGCGTGCAGGGCGATGTATTTGCCAGCCTTATTCTTCTTCAGGATGTTGACGCCGGCACCGTATGTCGCCACCCAGATGTTGCCTTCCTTGTCTTCAACAGTCTGATAGGCGCTATTGGAGCTGAGCGACCAGATGTCGTTGCCGTCGTGGCAGATATTCATAATGTTGTATCCGTTGCCATTGGGCGTAATCTTATAGACGCCGTTATCCTTGTCGCACATCCAGTAGTTGCCCTGTGAGTCGATGGACATGCCATAGGCGCGGCTGAAGGGCTTGCCGTTGGAGTCGTGGGTGATGACGTTGGTGATGTTGCCCATGTCATCGAAGATGTAGAGCTGTCCGTGCTTGTTGGCCATTAGTGTGTGGCGGCGCTTCTTGTCGTAGCACATAGCGCGTATCTCGTTGTCCATGGGCTCAGGGTTGTCCTTGACAAGCTTAGTGCGAGTGATGGTGTTCTTCAGCACTTCCAGCTTCTCGAGCCCTCGGCGGATGGTTGACTCCCAGACGACGCCGTCGTTCATCTCGAGTCGTGCGTTGACGGTATTAGAGAGGTTCCAGGGGTTGCTGGGGTCGTTGTGGAAGTACTCAACTTCGTCAGTCTCGCGGTTGTAGTATCCGTATCCGCCGTGGTTCATGCGTATCCATACGACACCTATAGCCTCGGCAAACTCTGCTCCTCGGCTAGTAAACTCAGGCACGAGTACACGTTGGCGGAAACTCTTGATATCGCCCGTCTTGGGGTCGAGCCGGCTGGCTCCGTCGCCTGTGTCAGAGAACCAGAGCAGTCCGTGTGAGTCGACGTACAGCCCTGTTACCTCCCGGCCGATATCCTTGACCAGCGTAGGCTCTTGTCCGTAGGCGAACTGCATGATTTTGCCCGACTTAGTTCCCACGAAGATGTTGTATCCGTTTGAGGCCAGTTCGGTAATGTGCTCGTCGAGGAAGTAGCCTTTCTTCTCGAGCGAGAGGTTTGACATGTCTATGCGGTGCACGCCCTGGTCAGTGCCTACCCAGAGGTCGCTGTGGTAGCCTTCCACGATGCAGGTGACGTTGAGCTTGCCCGTCATGATGAGCTCCTGCTTGAGCCCGTTGCGGTTCAGGAGGAGGCGGTATAGCCCGACATCCTTGTACGACACGAGCACTTCGCCTGTCGTCGTGACATAGGGTGTGAAGAAGTAGTCGACGGTATACTCGTCGTGCCCGCCAATGCCTTCCATGGGGTCTTCTATACGATCTGTCTGGCGGTTGAGTACGAACATGCGTCCGTCGTACATCTTCAGCCATACGTTCTGACTCCTGTCGATGACCATGTTGTCGATGCGGTTGTGCAGCCCCTTCACGCCGCTGGCTATGCCTGTGCGGTAGTTGTAGAAGTTGTAGCCGTCGAACCTTGACACGCCGTTCCATGTGACGAGCCACAGGAATCCATAGTCGTCGCTGCACAGTGCTGCTACTGTGTTGCTGGGCATGCCGTTGTCAGTAGAGTAGTGGGAGAGTGATGCTTGCAGCTGCTGTGCCCCTGCTGGAATTGTCAGCAGGAGCATCAGCACGGCAAGTAGAGCCGACATCAGTGCTTTCTTGAAGCGGGCCGGGATAGTCATTAAGTAGTTGTCCTTTATATTTTGTTTAATAGGCGAAGAGAGGATAGCCCTTCATCTTCTCATTGACACGCTGGCGTACGCTGGCAATGACATTCTCGTCTTCGGGTGCATTGAGCACTTCCTCAATCCAGGCGGCAATCTGTACCATAAGGTCTTCCTTGGCGCCGCGTGTAGTAATGGCGGGAGTACCCAGACGGATGCCGCTGGTCTGGAATGCCGAGCGGGTGTCGAAGGGCACCATGTTCTTGTTCACCGTAATGTCGGCAGCTACCAGTGCATTCTCGGCTACCTTACCTGTCAGTTCCGGATACTTCGTGCGCAGGTCGACCAGCATGGAGTGGTTGTCGGTACCACCGCTGACAATGCCGAAGCCTCGCTTGACGAGCTCTTCAGCCAGCACCTTGGCGTTCTTCTGCACCTGCTTGGCCCACTCCTTGAATTCGGGCTTCAGTGCCTCGCCGAAGGCTACTGCCTTGGCAGCGATGACATGCTCCAGCGGACCGCCCTGCTGACCGGGGAATACGGCTGAGTTGAGCAGCTGTGACATCTTCTTGACGACACCCTTCGGAGTGGTGTAACCCCATGGATTGTCGAAGTCCTTTCCCAGCAGGATGATACCTCCGCGCGGACCACGCAGGGTCTTGTGGGTCGTCGAAGTGACGATGTGGGCATATTTTACGGGGTTCTCCAGCAGTCCTGCTGCAATGAGTCCTGCGGGGTGAGCCATGTCAATCATCAGCAAGGCACCAACCTTGTCGGCAATTTCGCGCATGCGCTTGTAGTCCCACTCGCGGCTGTATGCCGAGCCACCGCCGATAATCAGCTTGGGCTTGTGGGTAAGGGCCAGACGCTCCATCTCATCATAGTCTACGCGGCCCGTCTCCTTGTTTAGGTTGTAACCCACGGGCTTGTAGAGTATGCCCGACGTGTTGACCAGCGAGCCGTGTGAGAGGTGACCGCCGTGGTCAAGATTCAGTCCCATGAAGCAGTCCCCGGGCTTCAGCACAGCCAACAGCACGGCGGCGTTAGCCTGTGCACCAGAGTGGGGTTGCACGTTGGCATATTCAGCACCGAAGAGCTTGCACACGCGGTCGATAGCCAGCTGCTCCACTTCGTCAACAACCTGACAACCACCATAGTAGCGGTGCCCAGGATACCCTTCGGCATACTTGTTTGTCAGATAGGAGCCCATAGCCTCCATCACCTGGTCGCTTACGAAGTTCTCACTGGCAATCAGCTCTATACCTTTCAGCTGGCGCTGATGCTCTTTTTCAATCAACTCAAAAATCTGTTGGTCTCTTTCCATGTTTTCTTACTAATTATAATAATTTGCAGTTATTCCTAATTCTCTGCAAAGGTACAACATTTAAGGCGAAACACCAAATTTTCTTTCATAATTTCCAGCGAAAAATTACGCTTCTGAATAAATGACCGTATTTGGGGCAGCAGTATGGCTCTCGGAATATACAAAATACTCTCAAAAATCACAAAAACACGATAATGTTAGCTTGGGGACTTTGATATGTCGAAATATTTACTTACCTTTGCATGGTGTAAGCAGAAAACTGACAATATCCATATTCCGCTATGTACCAAAACCAGGGACTCGAAGACATCATCTACATTATGCTCTATGGCGGAGCAGCAGCCATGGCAGCCTTTGCCTGCCTCTACCTGCTGTTGCGTAGGGGCAATGCCATCTCGCCTGCCGTCATTCCGCCGCTGCGCCTGCGCCGTTGGGCAGCTGCATTCATGGCTTCGATGGCGCTGAGTCACGTCTGGTGGACGGTCATCGGTCACTACTGGCTTGCCGACGACCGGGCCTTGCGCAACGTCGTAGACATCGGGCTCGACAGCGTCACCCTCGTTCCCTGCATGATGTGTACGCTGCTCTGTATGCTGCAAGATCGGCGACGCCCGTTGTGG
>JAEEGL016854205.1_pt1 | contig 11655 bp, 7 predicted proteins | sample 9134231 | NCBI WGS metagenome assembly JAEEGL01 (sample SAMN16246548, study PRJNA631951) | gut metagenome | biome: gut microbiome; feature: rumen; material: fiber-attached | host: Bos | place: Iran: Karaj | collected 2018-10 | reverse complement strand
TACTTGACAGCTTTAAAATACCCGATGACTTCTTTGAGATTGTAAAGACGTGGAATGCCACTCTCGCAGGCAGTAACTGTCTTATACTCCCCAACGCTCAGGAAATGGAAATACTTAAAGATCGCAATCCCGTGTGGTATAAATCTCTGACAGACGCGCATGTAAATAGTCTCGTATTCTTTCCGCTAAATAACAATGATGAGACCCTCGGATACATATGGGCTATCAATTTTGACGAGTCAAAGGCAACCAAAATCAAGGAGACGCTTGAGCTCACCACTTATTTCATAGCTTCCGAGATAGCAAATTATCAGCTTCTCAAGCGACTTGAGGTCATGAGCTCCATTGATCTGCTCACAGGTATATATAACCGTAATGCAATGAACAACCGTGTGGACAGATATATTGCAGGTACTGATCCTATGCCGAGAGCATACAGCGTTATTTTTGCCGACCTTAACGGTCTTAAGAAAATGAACGACACAGAGGGCCACAGCGCAGGCGACAAGCTCCTTAAGAACGCTGCTGCAAAGCTGAGGGACGTTTTCTACGACAGCGACATATACCGCGCAGGCGGCGACGAATTTATGATAATCGCGGTCAATGTCCCCGAGGATGTCATTGAGGAGCGCATTGAAAAGCTCAGAAAGGACTCCGAGGATCCGGATAGCATAAGCTTTGCTGTAGGCGGATACTTCGACAACAGCGGCGGAGATATACGCTATGCTATGCGTACCGCCGACGAAAGAATGTACGCCGATAAGGAGCGTTACTACAAGAAATTCCCGGAGCGCAAGCGCAAATAACAAAAAAACGATCCCGAAAGCGGTCATATTGACTGCTTCCGGGATATTTTTATTTATTACAGTTCGTCATACCCTTGCAAATACAAGTTCCTCCCCCTGCTTTGCAAGACTGTAGCAGGCACCGTCGAAGACAAATCCGAATTTTCCCTCAGAAAAATTACGTATCCTTATGCTGTCAGGTTCCGCTTTCATGCCTATCATAAGCTCACCGTTTTCGTTGAACTCAGCTTTCAGCTCATCAGGGGATATACCTTTGAATTCAATGATGTTTTCGCCGAAGTTATCGTTTATCAGGTCATTTCCGAAGCCCCTGCCGAAAACATACCTGTCGCTGCCGAGACCTCCGAACAGTGTATCATCGCCGCTTTCACCACAGATGATATCGTCTCCTGCACCGCCTCTTACGGTATCGTTTCCGGTACCACCCTTAAGCGTATCGCTGCCGTCACCTCCGTCGATATAGTCATCGTCGTCCTTGCCGTAGACATTATCGTCGCCTGCTTCGCCGTAGAGCCTGTCATTGCCTGTTCCGCCGTATATCCTGTCGTCGCCGTTGCCGCCGTATATCTCATCGTTTCCGCCGTTTCCGTGAAGCCCGTCATCTCCGCCGTAGCCCCTTATTATCTCATCAGTATCTTCTCCGATTATACCGTCATCACCATCAGTGCCTTCCAGTATACGGATAGCCTTTGAGATAGCTACAGCTTCTTCAACTGCCTGTTTCTGCTCATTGCTGAGAGAGTAACTGCACAGATCGACATTCATAAGCTGATTTATTATCATGCTGCTTTCCTTTGAACTTCTTGCGCTTGTACCACGTGTATCTGCCACTGAATCCAATATATTTCCGACCAGCCTCCAGACAGTGCTGTTAGTCGAAAGCATAAGCACCTGTTTGAAAAACGCTGTAAGCTGCATTACCTTATTTCCGCTTATGGTTATGCTCGTTCCGATTATGACAATGAATTTGAAAAAGTCCTCAACACTTACTGTATTGATGAACCTGCTTATCAAACCGTAAGCTTTATAAGCCGTCATTATCCTGTTCTGAAGATCGGGAGCTGCTATGGTTCCGAGCCTGCTGCTGTAATAGGACACGCTGTTGACTACGCTCTGAAATGCAATGGATACCGCAAGGTAATACATATTCATGTAATTCGGATCGTGCATTACATACTCTATCCTCTCCTTTCGTGTAGCAGAGAGAAGATATGCATTGTTGGCGTCGGTCTTTACCATCATTGCAAATATAATATCGTCACCTATTTCCTTGCCGGCATATGCCGTAAGCGGGATTATCTCGTTGTAAATATTGGATATAAAGCCAATAAAATCACCTGTAGTAGCCTTTTCTCCGCATAATCCCTCAGGTGAGGCATTGCCGCCGAGGAATTTCTCCGCAAGGGTCATAATGGAATTGCAGGTCTTTTCGCGGTCCTCACGCTTCATTTTCATGGTATTTGCGTTTATGGCTTTTGAGCACTCGGCAAGCTGACGCTGATTGGGAGTCTGATTATTGAAGCATTTATTGGTGAAATTATAGAGAAAATCGTCCTTATGCCTTACAATATCGCTGTAATACTGCGGAACTATCGAATGTGCCGAATACATATCGGTAAAAGCCGGTTTTGTCCTTATATATACCGTATTTTTATCGGGAATGAGCTTGTCGCCAAGTACGTTTACATAGTCGTTATCGCCGCAGACAGAGTACATCTTTTCACGTATCCTCTCAAAATCGCAATCAGCCTTCATCGACGCATATTTTTCGGGAGAGAATCCCTGTCCGTCAAAGGATATACAGCAGTTTACATAGTCGCGGTACTTTGAGTTGAATGTAACGAACTGTGAAAGATTTCCGCCCTTTGAGTGTCCCGTGATCACAAGTCTGACAGAACTGCCGATATTGTCGATATCAAGAGCACACAAAGTATCCTCGAAATACCTGAGAGCCACCTTCTGATACTTTGATGCGTTCTCATAAAGTCCCTGTCCGTTGTCGTACCAGCGTCCGCTGCCCGTACCGCGGAATACCACGTATATGTCGGTTATGCTGCCTTTTTCGTCTGTCAGCATGAATGACGCCGCATATGCCCCTGTGTAATCGCTGCCCATATTATTTGAGAAGTTGACGAACCTGAGCCGCCTTATTTCCGCTGTCTCGGGCTCGCTTTTCACATGGTCGCGAACTATTTTTACTGCCGCTTTCTGCGAATCCTCATAGTTGTCCTTCTCCGAAAACATCTGCTCGAGAATGCTCTCGAAATACGGCGCATTTGTGAACTCCTTGCACCTGTCCGCATACATGAATGTGTTGAGAATTATAGCTATACTTGCTTCTTTTGTTATCCCTTTAGTTTCAAAAAAATCAGCCATGACATTTTACCCCCATTGTCTTTCAACTATATTAAAATCTTCGTCCATGCCGAGGGAGCAATCGGCTATGATATGCTCTCTGTCAATACCCTCGGCTGAAACTGCCTCGTTATACGATCCATTGCTGTCAAGATACGCTATGTAAAAATAACAGTTTATCCCCTCTCCTTTCAGTTTTTCATACATCTCGTCAAGCTTTTTGTCCTTTTCGGACAGATCCTGTCCCTCGGGAAGTATGACGGAACAATAGTTTTTGGTGCTCCTCAGGAGCTCCTCAACAGTTGAATCAATGGTTATCCCGGGGGGCGCCGCAACATCTTTTGCGGGCGTATAGAACGCTCTGCACTCGCCGTAAACCATCTTGGCGAGCTCAGCAAGATACGATGCGGCTTCTTCGCGGAGGTAATACGCCATATAATTGTCCCTGTTCTCGGTCTTTCCGTCGAAAACTCCCCGGACTGCATATATCTTATCGTCGGGGAAGCGCTCAGAATGCAGATATACTGCACAATGATCGTTCATCATAGTGCCTCCGCCGGCATTTTCAATAAATGTAAAGCTGTCGTTATATCTGCTCTCCATGTCAGAAATAAGAGCGTCTCTGCCGTTCCCGGGCGAAACTGCGAAATCCTCACTGGCGGAATTATCGTGCTCCTCCCTGCGTTCTTCAGCAGGCGGCTTTGCAACGCTGTCGTGAGCAGGCTCAACATTGCAGCCTCCTGCGAACAGCACCGCAGATACAAGAAGCACCGCAGCTGAAAAATACTGCTTTTTTCTTTTCGTATCATCACCCCCGCAATTATATTAAATATATTATTATTATACACTTAGTCCGTTCAATTGTCAATCAATTTGTGAAAGATTATTAATTAAGCTTATGTACAGGCAGATATGAAAGCAAAAGAATTAAACATTATACAAGTTTCCGGAACATTCTTAAGAAAATGTTTTTCTTTATTTTCAGCAAGTTTCCAAATTGTACTTATATTGCCTTATAATAACTTGATTTGTTAACAAAATCCTGATATAATGAAATTATAGGGAATCTGTTTTTTTTCTCATAATGAGATTAGAATGGAGAGATTGTTATGACAGATGAAAGAAAGGCTGCTTTTTATCTTTTAATGGAAAAGCTTGCCAGTGCTATGACTCAGACGGATAGATTCGATAAGATAGCCATTTTGCGTGCTATAGGAGATTTCTGCCGATTTTTCGGCATCTCAAAGGCTGTTTCCGAGTTCTATAAGAATGCGAGTCTTGAAAAGCAGGATAAAGGCGAAAAAATCGTTGCCTATGACAGCGGCTCCGAAAGCGATATCATTTACACCGAGCGTATCGTCACAAGATCGAGAGCCATCGTCAAGGGTTCCATATATATAGCCAAAGATACTCCTCCTCTCTCTGAAGAGGAGAATAACAAGCTCATACTTATAATGAGGATGCTCCTGAGCTTTCTAAGCCGCTACAGACTTGAGATGGTAATAGAACAATTCATATTCTACGATGATACAGGCTATCCAAATGTACGCTCATTCCTCAGGCATCTTGAAATGCTCAACGAAAAAAAGGCTCTCGGCGGTCATACCGCGGTATACTACAACTTGCGCCATTTTACACTTGTAAACCGTGATATCGGCAGAAGCGCCGGTGATATCGCTATGCGCAGCTTCTACGAAATGATAAAGAATATCATTGGTGACAAAGGTATCGTATGCAGAGTTGGCGGCGATAACTTCGTAGCCGTTTTCGATGACGAGCTTACTGATGATATCCTTGATATACTAAGCGGCACTCCCGTAATTTATGACACCAACACCGGCAAGCGCATTATGGTATCCGCAAGCACAGGCGTTCTGCGTATGCCGGAGGGCTATACTTTCGATACCCCCGGAGATATCATGGACAGGATACTTGCTTCGTCGCAGGCTGCTAAAAACGGCGGCAAGGACAATGTGGTGTTCTATGATGAAAAAATGGAGATCGGCAAGGAAAAGCGCATGCAGATACAGCAGCTTTTCCCAAAGGCTATCGAAAACGAGGAATTCAAGGTCTTTTATCAGCCTAAGATAGATATCGAAACAGGCGAGCTTGCAGGTGCAGAAGCGCTTTGCCGCTGGTTCAAGGACGGAAAGATAATCCCTCCAATGGAATTCATACCCATACTTGAGCAGAATACAGACATATGCCAGCTGGATTTCTATATGCTTGACCATGTATGCAAGGATATACGCCGCTGGCTTGACGAGGGCAGAAAGGTAGTCCGCGTTTCCGTGAACCTTTCACGTAAGCACATGATGGACGTAGATCTCCTCGAACACATAATCAGCATCGTTGACAAATACAGTGTTCCCCATGAATACATAGAGATAGAACTCACCGAAACTACCACGGACGTTGAGTTCCGCGACCTTAAGCGCGTTGTAAGCAGTCTCCAGCAGCAAGGCATATATACATCTGTTGACGATTTCGGAATGGGCTATTCTTCCCTTAACCTTATCCGCGAGATCCCCTGGAACGTACTCAAGGTGGACAGGAGCTTTCTTCCTGTGGACGAGGACGTGGAGGACAGTACCAGAAGCGTCATGTTCAAATATGTTGTTGCTATGGCTAAGGATCTCGGTCTGGAATGCGTTGCGGAGGGCGTTGAGACAACAAATCAGGTAAAGGTCCTTAAGGCCAACCACTGTATCTTCGCTCAGGGCTTCCTGTTTGACAAGCCGCTTCCGATAGATGAATTCGAGCAAAGAATGACATCTCACTTCTATAATGTCAGGAACGAGGAATAAAAAAACGGGGCAATGCCCCGTTTTTTGCTGTCATAATGAACTTTTCTTGCTAATATCCGCAGTATGGCTTGTTTTTGGAAGGCTTATGTGCTATAATTCATATATAATGCTATTAATATATGTCTTTACAGAATGAGGTCAATAAATATGAAGAATATACGCAGAATCATCGCACTTTCACTTGCGATGACCATGCTTTTCGGCTGCACAGCCGGAAAAAAGAAGAAAAAAAGCAAGATACAGAAGCCTGTATCCTATGAATCAACACTTACTGCGAACGACTCATATGAAGCAGAAAAGGTCCCCCTCCCCGTACTTTCAATCGAAACTAAGAACAAGGGCCAAAACGCCACGGATTTTTATACAGAGCCTGTGGCCGCTCATGTTGCAAAACTTCTGAGATCCTGGGGAGAAAAGTGTGACGCTCCCGCCCCATATTACGAGGACTGCCTTATATCAATAACTGGCTCCGACGGCAAGGTCGAACTGCAGCCTGCCGATGCACAGGTCAAGGTACGAGGCAACTTTACAACTATGTATCCGAAAAAGCCTCTCAGGATAAAATTTGCTGAAAAACAGAGCGTTCTCGGTCTGAACGGAGACGCAGGATTCAAAAACTGGCTGCTTCTCGCCGAATACAAGGACTGCTCAATGCTGAGGAACAAGGCTACACTTTATGCAGCACGTCATATCCTCGGCGCTGACGGCCTTTACGCAGCTGACGCAGACTTCGTTCAGGTTGAGATAAACGGAGAATATGCCGGTCTTTATCTGCTAACAGAAATGCAGCAGGAGGTAAAGAAACGAGCCTATGCCACCAGGCCGAAGGACGGCTACACAGGTACAGACATCGGTTATTTTCTTGAGTTTGACGGCTATTTTGAAAACGAAGACGAGCTGCACAAGTTCCCTATCGACTATGCCGACAACGCTCCGCTGACTCCTTATGACGGCAATGGCGGCAGCGGCAAAACCATAAAGTGCCTTGACAATGACTTCAGCTATCTGGCAAATGAGATAGGATTTACCATAAAAAGCGATATATATTCTCAGGAGCAGCATGATTTCATTGAAAATTACATAAACAACGTTTATAAGATAATGTACGAAGCCGCATATAATCACAAAGCCTTTGTTTTCGACGACAAAAACGAAAATATTACCGAAAGCAGCGAGTTAACACCTCAGCAGGCTGTGGAGAAGGTCGTTGACGTTGATTCACTTGCTGATATGTACATTATCCACGAACTTGCCTGCGATGCAGACGTTTCGTGGTCGAGCTTTTACATGGACATTGATTTCAGTCCCGGGCATATCAAACGCCTGACCTTTGAAGCTCCGTGGGACTTCGACTCCGCAATGGGCAACGTAACGACCATCGCTGATGGTAAGGGCTTTTACGCTTCAGATATAATCCCCGAAAGCAACAGTATAAACCCCTGGTTCGTACTTCTCGCCTATGAGGACTGGTATCAGGATATGATAAAGGAAAAGTGGACAAAAGCCTACGACAACGGAGTATTTACCCGCGTCTGCCAGATGATCGAATCAGATACGGAAGTCCTTGCAGACGAGTTTAAGAAGAACTACGCAAAATGGCGGAACGACGCACATAAGCCTGAAAATGTCCTTTTTGAGCTTTCAGAACCCGAAGCGAACAACACTTCTCAGAAGGAATCGGCTGAATATCTGCTCGGATGGCTGCAAACAAGGATAGAATTCCTCAATTCACAGTGGCATAAATAAACAAAGCATAACAAAAAGGGAGCTGAAAGCTCCCTTTTATTATTCAAATATATCTTCTGCGCCGTCAATAATATCGGCTTTTGCTTTCTTCTGAAGAACATCCCAGTTAGGCTTGCGGCTGCTGAGGTTGTGCGAGTCACTGCCGAAGATGTACGGATAACCGTCCTTTATGAGCGACTTCACAAAGCGCTTCTCCTTAAAGCTTTCAAAGGCTTCATTATTGAACTGCAATACAGCATCCGTTCTGAGTACCTCCTCCAGCTCGGATTTACTGTAATACTCAAGGTATCTGTGGATATGGGCAAGTATGGGCGTAAGTCCGTACTCGCAGGCAATATCGTTCACTTCTTCAAGCATCCAGTGCGAGAACTTCGCATACTGGAATTCCAGCAGTATATACTTTGTACCTGTGATACAGAGCTTATCTATGCCCTCAAGCTTACTTATACCATGTTCAACAGCTACCTCTGCTCCAAGTATTATCCCGGAATTGGAGGGATCGGCTTTTACGAGTTCCTCATAGGCACGCTGCCTTTTCTCAATGAATGAGTCAACGCTTTTTTCCCTGTGAGCATAGAAATGTGATGTTGAAACTATCCTGTCCACACCCTGCTCTTTCATCATTTTTATCATTTGCAGCGATGTATCGACGCTGTCAGAGCCATCGTCGATGTTGGGGAGTATATGACAATGATGATCAGTCAGCATCTGCTATTGCGCCTTTCTTTTCCTTATTTTCCTTATTCTCCGTTTCGCTGTAGCCATAATCGGAATACTTCGACTTGTAGTACGATGAATGACGATTGGGCTCGATATAATTCATTACGAATCCGAGCATATTTGCCTGAGCAAGATCGAGCTGCTTCATACAGTTCTCGACATCGTCAACAGTGGTCTTGCTGTGCTTGAGAACAACAAGGATACCGTTGATATTGTCCTTCATTACCATAGCGTCGCTTACCACGTTGATAGGCGGTGTATCGATGATGATATAGTCATATGCTATTGCAAACTGATTGAGGAGATAAGCGAACTGCTCAGAAGCAAGGAGCTCCGAGGGGTTAGGAGGGGTAGGACCGCTGGGCAGCAGGTCGAGACCCTTCAATACGTTCTGCTTTATGGACTTTGAGGGAGTTGACTTCTTGATTATAAGTGTGGAAAGTCCCTCAGAATTCTTTACCTTGAAGGTCTTGTGCTGAACAGGCTTTCTCATATCAGCGTCAATCAGAAGCACCTTACTGTCTGTCTGCGCAAAGGCTATAGCAACGTTTGCAGCAGTTGTTGACTTGCCCTCATTAGGATTCGGGCTTGAGATAGCAACTATCTTCTTATCTGATGTACCCATCGCAAACATTACGTTTGTACGGATAGATTTGTAGCTTTCGGAAACGTTGAAAGGGATCTTGGGATCTGAGATAAGGAATCTCACATCGCTCTCCTTCCTGCCACCCTTGTGCTTTCTGAAATCGCCGAATCTGTTGACTTCACCGAGGATAGCCTTCTTGTACTTCTTGCTGATTACATCTGCTTCCTTGACGGTGTTGTCGAAGAAGTCAATGATGAAGATAAGGAATACTATAATGAAGAATGCAGCAGCTGCGCCGAGAATGGTGTTCTTCTTTACGTTGGGACCAACGGGGTTGCCGTAGACCTTTGCCTTGTCAATAGTGTTGATAGAGCCGACGCCAACAGCTTTTTCAACAAACTTCGGAGCTACAAGTGTGAGATCGTTGCAGACCGCAGCCGATACATTCGGGTTCTTTGTGACAGATGAAAGCTTTAATGCCGAAGTATCGGGCACTGATGTGATATTTATCGTTCTGCGCACCGATGAGGGCAATATCCTGCCGTTTGAAACTGTAAAGTTCTGGGAAAGAGTATCGATATCGAACTGATTGATAAGGAGACCTCCGACATCATCCATAACAGCATCGTCTCTCATAACCTCCATGTATGTATTAACAAGCTGCTTGGAGTTGGTGATGTTGTTCATATTGTTATTGTTGTCGCTGATTCCCGAATAGCTCTGCACATACATATTTATGTGGGATTCATACTGAAGCGGAAGCATGAATTTGGAGTAGCAGAATGCTGCCGCGCCTCCGAGTATCATGAAAAACAGGATCAGCCAGATTTTTCCAAGCAAAAGCTTGACAAGGTCCTTGATAGTAATTTTATTCATCCTTGATTACTCCCTTTACACATTTCTCTAATAACCAAAATCCATTTTTAACGCTGAAATAATTTATTAAAGTAAAATTATCACGTTCTTAAAAATTGTATCACATTTCAGACTCAAAGTCAAGCGAAATCTCTGTATTACGCTTGATTTGCGCATTTCGCATATATATTTCGTGTCAATGAAGTCTCCTTTTCACAAAACATGAAAAGAGCGGCAGGGGCCGCTCTTTATACGCATTATATGGTGTCCGAAGCAGGCATGATCACAGCTTATCCGCAACATCAAGAATAAGCTTTTCTGTTTTCTCCCAGCCAAGACACGGATCCGTGATAGACTTGCCGTAGATATGCTCCTCTATCTTCTGTGAACCGTCCTCGATATAGCTTTCTATCATAAAGCCCTTTACGAGCTTGCGGATATCATCGTTGTATCTGCGGCTGCCCAGTACCTCCTTGACAATACGCGGCTGCTCAAAGGGATGCTTGCCCGAATTGCAGTGGTTTGTATCGATTATTGCAGCAGGATTCATAAATCCTTTCTGAACATAAAGCTGGTGAAGCATTTCAAGGTGCTCGTAGTGATAATTTGGCATACACTGACTGTGGTTATTCTCAAAGCCCCTGAGTATCGCATGAGCAAGCGGGTTGCCATTGGTGGATACCTCCCAGCCTCTGTAGAGGAAGGTATGGCCCGACTGAGCAGCCTCTATGGAGTTCATAAGAACGGCCATACTGCCGCTGACAGGATTCTTGAGACCGACAGGAACGTTAAGTCCGCTTGCTGTAAGTCTGTGCTGCTGGTTCTCTACAGAACGTGCGCCTACAGCAACATAGCCTAGGAGATCATTGAGGTAACGGTGGTTCTCGGGATAAAGCATCTCGTCGGCACAGGTGAAGCCTGTCTCCTTTATAGCGCGGAGGTGAAGCTTACGTATAGCAACTATGCCCTTGTACATATCCGGCTTCTGATCGGGATCGGGCTGATGGAGCATTCCCTTGTAGCCCTTTCCTGTTGTTCTCGGCTTATTTGTATATATTCTCGGAACAATGAGTATCTTATCGCTTACCTTTTCCTGAACCTCCCTGAGGCGGCAGATATAGTCCATAACGCTGTCCTCATGATCGGCAGAGCAGGGGCCGATGATAAGCAGGAGCCTGTCGTCCTTGCTTGCAATTACATCGGCTATCTGCGCATTTCTTGCAGCAATAACCTTTTCCAGCTCCTCAGAAACGGGGAATTCGCTCTTAACCTCGGCAGGTATAGGAAGCTTGCATTTAAAATTCATGTTCATAAGATTAACCTCTCTCTTTATCCATTTTCTTTCTTATTCATATCAATCTCAGACGTCACATCTTTATCCTATTTATTATATCACATTCATTTTATGAAATCAACAACATATGACCTGCCGATAATAAAATATTGCATTTAACATATACCCTATATAAAAATGAAAAGACAGCCGATATATACCGACTGCCTTTCAGGGGATATTAAAATTTGGAGAAATCTTAATTGGTGTGCCGGTCACCGGTCAGATGACCGGCACTGTTCAGTGTTAAATAATTACCTGCAATCAAACGCGAGTATGTACCTGACCGCCTGCAAGAGTCTTGCCCTTTGCCTTTGCCAAATCAGAGATATTTACGTTCTGATAGCCGTTCTGTGCCAGCCAGGGGAGAACTTCCTCCATAGCTGCTGCTGTTGTAGCATAGTTCTCGTGGCAGAGTACGATAGCACCCTCGAGTGAACCGTTCTG
>JAEEGL016234230.1_pt1 | contig 11655 bp, 6 predicted proteins | sample 9134231 | NCBI WGS metagenome assembly JAEEGL01 (sample SAMN16246548, study PRJNA631951) | gut metagenome | biome: gut microbiome; feature: rumen; material: fiber-attached | host: Bos | place: Iran: Karaj | collected 2018-10 | reverse complement strand
CCCAGCTGTCTCCGCCGGTGCCTTCAAGGACGATCGTCCAGTTCGCTTCGGCGGCGCACTTGGCTTCCAGGGCTCCGGAACGGCCCAGCTGCGCAGCGCTGCCCCGCTGTCCCTTGATGTGCAGGATCTTGTACTCTTCCAGGCCAAGGCTTTCCAGCCACGCAACAGCTGTTTCGCCTTCTTTGTCCATGTCGGAAACGACAGCAGCGGTGTACAGGGAAGGATCAGCATTTACCATACGGTCGAAGAGGAACACGCCGATGCCGGCATCTTTCGCTTCCTGCAGAACTTCGTCCCATCCATCAGCATCCGCAGCGGAAACCAGGATGTACTTCACACCGTCAGCGATGAAGCCGCGGGCCGCGTCCAGCTGCTTGTCAGCAGTGGGAGCAGTTACGAAAGTGGCTTCATAGCCATTTTCAGTGGTAAAGGTATCCGTCATGTCCTTAACGTTGGCTTCACGATATCCGGATTCAGCAGGATCCAGATTGATGATGCCGACCTTGATTCCGTCCGCAAGAGCGGAAGCGGCGCAGAGCACCATAACCAGAGCGAGTACCAGGGCTAAAATTTTCTTCATGGTTCTATCCTCCATAAATATTTTTGGCATTCCTGCCATGTTGGTCACAGTATAGAAAAAAACCTCTGCATTTTAAATACAGAGGCTTTTTATTTTGGTTAAAATTTATCCGTTTATGACAGGTACGTACATAAAAAGCAGTACATTTTTATTTTACTCGTGTATATTTTTATTCGTTCCGGTTCTCTTTCCTGTATTCTCCCGGAGTCATTCCGGTGTTCTTTTTAAAGAGATAACTGAAGTAATGAGAGTCGTTATAGCCTACTTCCATAGCAATCTGGGCTGATTTCATATCTGTAGCTTCCAGCAGTTCCTTTGCTTTTCCGATTCGCAACGCGGTAAGGTACTGTGTAAAAGTAAGACCGGTTTCCTGTGCAAAAACAGTTGAGAAATGGCTTTGTGAAAGATGAACTTCATCTGCTGCATCCTGGAGCATGAGATTCGGATCAGAGAAATGCTGGGCGAGATAGGCACGTGCTCTGCTGATGGAGGTATCTCCATATCCTGAACGGTTCTGGTCCCGGTATGCGATAGCTGTCCGAAGCAGTACTGCCAGCTGCCGGAATCCCTCCTCCCCTTCTGTTCGCAGCGCTTCATCAATTTGTGTGTTCGGCAGTTCATCGCGTGGATTTCCGCCTGCATCCTGGACAATTCTCTGTGCCGCCATAAGGGCAGCTACACGCAGATAACCAAGGGCAAGGGCTGGGTCTATTTTTTCCGAATATTCTGTCAGTATACTTTCAATACTCCCGGCAGAAGCATACTGAAGTCGTTCAAAAAGAGGGCTGAGATCCGTTTCGGAAAGCAGCTGCTGTTCCCCGGAGCTCTCATTGACGCTGATGATTTTTCTTTCTTCCTTTGTTTCCGGGCTCTGTATATGGCGAGCGTGTCTTGCACCTTTCATGGACTGACGGATTTCGTGAAAATCCACTACAGTCTCACCTACTGAAATAACAAGGCGTTTCTTTTCAGAAAGTTCCGGCTGATGCATCACTGAATTTGCAAACGAATAAGCTCGTTCTTCCGTATCCTCTGGATTGTCTCCCAAAACCAATGCCCTCGCGCCTTTCGGTGCACTGCATGCAAACACGCCGCCTCCGCTCATCTCTGCCAGTGAGAAGAGCGCGTTCCTGCAGGAAAGACGTTCCTGCCCTTCTGCATTGAAGGAAATATCAATCACTGTATAACAGGGAGCGGTAAGATTGATGCCAAGTCCACGCATCTGACTGAGCAGCGCATCGTCATCCTCCGGATTTCCTTCATCTGTAAATAGTGTGGTCAGAAGCTTGTCCCGCAGAAACTGATTGCCGGAGGTCAGACGTTCCCGCAGGGCGGTCAGGTTCTCCCTTTCCTTTCTCTTTTCCTCAATTTGTTTACTGACACGGCCCAGTGCCGCTTCCAGTTCCTCTGCAGTAATCGGCTTCAGCAGATATTCGCGGACTCCCAGGGAGATTGCTTTCTGCGCATAGGAAAAATCATCATAGCCGGAAAGAATGATTCTTTCCACCCAGGGCATGGTGCGCTGCACTTCTTCACACAACCTGATTCCGTCCATGAAGGGCATCCGGATGTCTGTCAGCAGGATATCCGCGTTCAAATCCCTCAGCATGGGCAGGGCCATTTCACCGTCCGGAGCTTCTCCGACCAGCTGGTATCCTTTTTCCTCCCAGGGAAAAGAATTTCTCAGGTTTTCACGAATAGCAATCTCGTCATCCACGAGAAAAACTTTCATCATGATCGATTTCCTCCCTCGTTTTGATCGGTATTGTAAAGGAAACTTCTGTTCCGTCACAGTCCGATCGAATGGTCAGGCCTTTTTGTTTCCGATAGAAAAGTCGGATTCTCAAATCAACATTCCGGAGTCCAAATCCTGAATAACCGGGTTCCATTGCCTGCTGTACGGGCATCGTTGTTTCTTCCTGAAGGGATTCCTGTACTGCCATCAGTCTCTCGACAGACATTCCTTTTCCGTTATCTTTCACAGTGAAAGTCAGGGTACCGCGGCCAACCTTTACACGGACTTCAATGCGTCCGCCGCCCCGTTTTGTTTTTATTCCATGATAGAGAGCATTCTCCACCAGCGGCTGCAGCAATAGCTTTGGCATATAGATATTCTGTAATTCCTCACATTCATCAACTTCATAATCCAGTATATCCCGATAGCGGGTCTTCTGTATACTTAAATAAGCAGAAACATGCTTCAGTTCCTGTGGAACAGGGATCCAGTCAGCGCCGGAGGACAGGGAAATGCGGAAAAAATCACTAAGGCTTCTTGTCAGGCGAACAACTTCATCTGCTTTTCCGGATTCGGCCTGCCAAACAATAGTATCCAGTGTATTGTAAAGAAAATGAGGATTAATCTGAGCCTGCATGGTGCGCAGTTCCGCTTTGGCAAGATGCTCTGATTTTTGCTGTGTTTCCTGGATCAGCGTTTCAAGCTGATTCGCCATTTCATTAATCTGATCTCCCAGCTCCTGCAATTCTTCCACATTCATTCCCGACACACGGTCACCGAATCGACCTTCCGCGATACGACGAACAGTGTTTTCCATGGATCCCAGAGAACTGTGGATGGAATCTGTGATTCTGTTTGTTGAATACCGGCTGTACCATAGTGCGCCGATCAGCAGAAGAACCTCGGCACCGGAGGCAACCCACATCCACTGATGCAGCCGTTGACTGGTGATTGTCGCATCAGCTATTTCTTCCGTAATAAAATTATCCAGCATATCTGCAACAAGGCGTCCTACATTGCGGACTTCGTCCACAATCCCCTCAATTTCGACGATCGGACGCTTGCTCTTCATACCTTCACCGACCTGAAGGGCGTACTGGCCCATTGTATCCATTGTGCGTCTTGCTATCGTCAGCTGCAGATGTCCGTTACCTGCCGTTTCAGAGGACAGCTTGTCCAGCGTTCCGTTGATTTGTGACAGTGTATATCTTACACCGCTTTCCTCATATGTTTTTCTTCCGGCGGCAACCGCAAACAGATCTTCCGCAATCGTTTTTTCAAGGGATGGTTTAAGTTCTGCAACCGCGTCCATTCGCTGGATCATCACCTGATATCTGGAAGAATAAAGGATCATAACCAGCAGGCCGATGATCACGGGAATGGCCAGAAGGATCGCAATCATTGATACAGATTGCCGAACCTCAGAGGAGATGCCTGTAATCTTTTTCCCGCGCATACTCAGAAACCCTCCACGGCCGGATTGCTCAGATCATCAAAATCACAGAAAATGCCTTCTTCAGGATGCGTGATCTTGGAAACCTGTTCTCCGGCTTTGAGTTTTCTGACAAGTTCCATTACCGCAGGACCCAGGTCCGGAGTACACTGAACCACGCAGTTGATTTTTCCGGCTTTCAAGGCATTCACCGCTTCCTTTTCTCCGTCCACAGTTATCAGTACAATATCCTTGCCGGGCCGGATTCCACGCTGTTCAAGGACATCCAGAACACCAAGTGTCATGGAATCATTATGGGAATAGATTACATCAATCATATTTTCCCCGTATTTTTCAAGCAGAAGTTCTGCACATTCACCGCCCATGGAACGAAGGAAATCACCGCAGATGCTGTCAACTACATTAAATCGCGGATCGTCCCCGATCGCGTCCATAAATCCCTGCTGCCGTTCCCGCATCGGCGTGGAATCAACAGTTCCACAGATTTCAAAAATATTAAATGTTTCCTTATTCATCGTATCAGCTTTGCGGATCAGGTATTCTCCGGCGCGTCTGCCTTCCGCGTAGAAATCGGCACCGACATAGGTTGTATAAAGATTATCATCGCTGTTACTGATCATCCGGTCCATCAGGATGACTGGAATTCCGGCATTTGATGCTTCGTTCAGTATATTGTCCCATCCACTTTCAACAATCGGGGAAAAAACAATAACATCCACCTGGTATGCAATGAAAGACCGGATCGCATCAATCTGCTTTTCCTGCTTCTGGTTGGCGTTTTCCATCATAAGCCCGAAACCGGCTTCTTTCGCTGCTTTTTCCATGCTTTCTGTGTTTGCAATCCGCCAGGAGCTTTCGGCACCGAGTTGAGAAAATCCGACGACGACAGAAGAAGAATTTAATATATCTGTATCAGGCTGATTTGCACAGGATGTCATTGTTGCAAGCAGCAGAATAGCGGCAACCAGGCATATGATTTTTTTCATACTTCTTCCTCCCCCGGCATTACAGATCAAGTATTTCCAGTCCTTCGCACTGTTGCAATGCTTCCTCATTTGCTACGACACAGACATTTCCTTCCGAAGCAAAACGGTCCAGCCATTCAACGCAGCTGACCAGTTGTTCCGGTGTTGTGCAGAGAACTTCCTTGCGAATGCGTTCGCTTTCTTCCCTGGTGTAGGAATTCAGCATTCTCGCATCCGCAAGCGCACCTTTATCACGGGGCGACAGCAGCGGATTCAGTTCATTCAGCGCGGAAATGATATATCTGTCCAGGTTTTCTCCGGTTTTGGCAAATTCCCGAAGAAAAGCGGAAGCTCCGCTGTTGACAGTAAGTGTTCTTGCCGGAGTTGGATCCCGGAATGAATAAGAACAGATATTCCCTGCTCTGTCAATCTGAAACCCTGCTCCGTATGCACCGCCCTGCACACGTACTTTGTTCCACAGATACCCAAGTGAAAGAAGGCTTGCCGCCAGCCACATGGAACCTGAAAATTCCATTCCGCAGCGATCCAGCCGGAAGCCTTTGGCAGCAAATCCGATTCTGGCAGGTATCCGGTATCCGGTAGCTGAACATATGGATTCCTTATAGGTTGTTTTTTGGGGAGCTGGCGTGCCGGCCGGGAAAGCGCGGGTCAGCATATGGGGCAAAAAGTCATTGCCCGAAGTAACGCTTAATGTCATTCGTGAAGTGCATAAGTTTTCGGAAAGCAGTTTTCTTGCTGTCTGAACAAAGCCTTCCGTCTCCTTCTCCGGGTTTAAGGAAAAAGCATGGATATAACGAATAGCCCTTTCTCCGTCCATTGCGTTCTTGACAGCACCGTCAGCACTGTATGCGCTCAGGCAGCGTTTGATTGCAACAAGATGTCCCGCACTGACGATCCGCTGCCGGGCGCCGATTTCATTCTGCATCATCATTTCGATGATTCGTTCTTCCTGTCCTTCGATCAGCGTATTTCCCAGCACTTCCGCCAGCAATTCCTGTGCCCTTTCAGCATTTTCCTCCAGTGCGCTGGCAAAAGCAACCAGAAATGGCGTGCAGGCATCAGATTCTCCTGCTTTCGAACGGCATGAAACTGAAAATCCAAGGCTTCCTGTGCATCGTTTTATTTCCTGCTGAAGACGTAAAGCGTCATATTTTCGTGTCGGAAGCCGTCCAAGCATACCGGCAAAAAGCGTGGCTTTCGTAAGTTCTTCCAGCGTCAAATCCGTCAAAGAAAAATAGGCACGCAGGTGAACGACACCGTTGGAGGGAATGCGGTGAATCATCACAGGTACTCCGTGAAGCATAACGGTTTCCGTTTCGATCCATTTCGGTTCGATATCCGCGTCTTCTCTTTTCAGAACCGGAAGAGTCGCCAGATCCTCTTCCCGGTCCGGAGAGCATTGCCAATTCTTCAGTTCTTCTGTAAAACCGGCTGTTTTTTCCCTTTCTTCCGGAGCCATATTCTCCAGTGCCTTGTTCACTTTTTCTTTTTCTCTGATTCTCCGTTCCTCTCCGAGTGTGCGGGAAGGGATTGCATGGAGAACAACGGTATTCTCCCGGTTCAGAAGCATGTCTGCCGCCAGATGATCGAATGTTCCGTTATCAAAATATTGTTTCAGATCACGGATCATAGAACCGGTTTCCAATGCTTCTTCCGGTTCGCCGCCATACAGCCATGTGCCCATACAGCGGATGCATCGTCCGATTCCCTGTGGTTCTTCTTCGTCCCGCAAATGATAAACTGCACGATTCAGGGAAGCTTCCACTGCATCACGGTCAAGGCCGTTGCGGCGGATTTCCTCTCCCGTTTTTGCAAGCAGATTCAGGATTTCATTTTCTTTCCCATCCGTTACATGGTCTGCATACATTGCAACCCAGCTTTGCAGGCCGGTATCATCCACTGTAAGGTTCAGGTCTTTTGCGAGTCCCTGTGTCAGCGCTGCCCGTTTCAGCGGGGATTCATTACTGCCCGTCAGAACGTCACAGATGATTCCGCGAGCCAGGTTTTCCGACCGGTTTTTCCATGTGCCGGTAATCCGCGCAAGCGTCAGGTATCCTTTGTCTTCCGGCTCTTCTTCCGGCCCCAGTTCATAGTATATCGTTTTTTCGGATCCTTTCGGCTCCTGGAAAACAAATTCCGGATTGTTTTCCCGCTTTGAATAGGCGGAAAAATACGTATCAAGCAGAGGAAGCATCTCTTCCATCGGCACTGCGCCATCAAGGTAAACCCATGCATTGGAGGGATGGTAACATTTTTCGTATTGTTTTTTGAACTGTTCCCAGGTCAGATCCGGGATAACTTCCGGATCGCCTCCGCTGTTGAATCCGTTATAATTGTCACGGAAAAGCATACCGCATACTTCCCGCTCGATCATGGTTTCCGTTTCACTCATCGCGCCTTTCATTTCGTTGAAAACAACGCCGCGATATTCAGGATTCCCTTCCTCATCAAAACCAATGTGCCATCCTTCCTGGCAGAAACGTTTTCTGTCTTTAAGAACTTTCGGAAGAAAGACAGCGTCCAGATAAACATTTGTCAGGTTCATCAAATCCCGTGGATTGCGGCTGGAAACAGGAAACATGGTCATATCCGGAAAAGTCATTGCATTCAGGAAAGTGTTCATACTGCTCTTCAGAAGTTCAACAAATGGCTCTTTCATCGGATAGTGTTCGCTGCCGCACAGTACACTGTGTTCAAGAATATGATAAACGCCGGTGGAATCTTCCGGAAGTGTCCGGAAAGCAATGGAAAAGACCATATTCTCCATATTGTTGTCCAGCCAGAATAGACGCGCACCGGTTTTTGCATGTTCCATCAGAACAGAACGTCCGGCAGGATCTTCCTTTTCTTCAACCCTTATTACACGAAAACCGTTTACGGTTTGATTTGCAGAAAATATCATGAATACGGTTAACTCCCCGTCTGTTTTAGTCTTTATTTTCTTTCCCATTTTAACGGATTCCTATATCTTGTCAAGAAGTGATAAAGCAGGAATTCCATGCTTTTTGTTGTATATATCTGTGAAAGGTATTTCTTGGGCAGATGGAAGGAGGAAGTAAGGCATGAATATTCGTGAACGTCTCGAACAGCAGGAATATCTTCTTCTTGCTCCATATGCTTCCCATTCTGCCGAAAGTATTGGCCGCGAACGTCCGGAGGATCAATGCAATATCCGCACTGACTATCAGCGGGACCGGGACCGTATTATTCACTGCAAAGCTTTCCGCAGGCTGAAATTCAAAACACAGGTTTTTCTTTCTCCGGAAGGCGATCATTACCGGACACGGCTGACACATACGCTCGAAGTTTCCCAGGTAGCCCGTACGATGGCACGTGCACTCCGACTGAATGAAGACCTGACAGAAGCGATTGCTCTTGGACACGACCTTGGACACACACCCTATGGTCATATTGGTGAACGTACGCTGGATACGCTTCTTCCCGAAGGATTTCATCATAATGAGCAGAGCTTGCGCGTCATTGAAAAGCTGGAAAATGATGGCAAAGGCCTGAATCTGACACAGGAGGTACGACAGGGAATCCTTTCCCATTCAGGTCCTGTTCAGCCTGCAACACCGGAAGCCGAATGTGTGCGCCGCGCAGACCGGATTGCTTACCTGAATCATGATTTGGACGATGCGCTGCGCAGCGGTATTCTCCGGGCTGATGCCATTCCACCGGATTGCCTGAAGATTCTCGGCACAACGCATCGGGAACGCATCAACACGATGATTGTTGATGTGGTAACCCACAGCGAGGGACATTCTCATCTTTCCATGAGCCCGGCTGTGGAAAATGCGATGAATGGCCTGCGTGAGTTTATGTTTGAGCGGGTTTATCGCAACGGATGGCGTGATCCGGAGGAAGCACGTTGTGACTATGTGCTTCGTCATCTTTTTGAATATTATTGCAAGCATCCCGGAGAAATGCCGGAAGAATTTGTTGTTATCGGTTATCAGGATGGGCTGGAACGCAGTGTGTGCGATTACCTTTCCTGTATGACAGATCGTTATGCCACGCGAAAGTTTACAGCTTTGTTTGCCCCTTCTTCCTTTCCTGCTTTCTGATGATTCTTCATAATATTGTTTTATTTCTGAGGTGTTTATCTGATGGCATCCCGTTTCCCTGCTCCCTGGCTGGATGACCTGCGCTCCCGTTCAGATATTGTACAGGTTATATCCGGTTATGTGGGACTGAAAAAATCCGGTCGGAAATACTGGGGTCTCTGTCCTTTTCACGGTGAAAAGACAGCATCTTTTTCTGTTGATGCAGAACAGCAGCTGTTTTATTGCTTTGGCTGCAAAACCGGTGGTAATGTCATCACCTTTATTATGGAAATCGAGCGTTGCAGCTATCACGAAGCCGTGGAACTGCTTGCGGACCGGGCGCATATTCCGATGCCGGAAATGGTGAATGATGATGACTGGGAACGCCGGCGCACGCGTCGTGAACGTCTGCTCGGCGCCAACCGGGAAGCAGCAAAATTCTATCACGAAATGCTGTTCAGACCTGAAGGTGCTGCTTCCCTTGCCTATCTGCGCAAGCGCGGTCTTTCTGATTCTGTAATCCGCAAATTCGGTCTTGGAGCAGCGCCGGATCAATGGACTGCATTGACGGACCATCTGATTTCTTCTGGCTATACACTGGATGAGCTTTCTTCTGTTGGCTTGACCATTTTAAAGCCACCGGATGAAAAAGGCGGCAAACAGAGATATTTCGATATGTTCCGCAATCGTGCCATTTTCCCGATTATAGATATGTATAAAAATGTAATCGCTTTCGGAGGCCGTTCATTGGGCAAGGAATTGCCAAAATATATGAACAGCTCCGATACGCCAGTATTTAACAAACGAAAAGGTGTATATGCCGCTAACCTGCTCCGTCAGCAGCGACATCTGGATCATGTGATCCTCGTTGAAGGATATATGGACGTCGTCAGCCTGACCCAGTTTGGTGTGGACGGTGTTTGTGCAACCCTTGGTACTGCGCTGACAAACGAACAAGCTCGTCTTCTCCGGCGTTTCGCTCCCGAAGTTTATCTTGGATATGACGGTGATTCTGCGGGCCAACACGCGATTCTTCGCGGTCTTGATATTCTGGAAGCAGAGGGTATTCCTGCAAAAGTACTTGACTTTCCTGACGGGCTGGACCCGGATGAGTTTATCCGCCGGGACGGAGCGGAAGGTTTTGCAAAACTTCCCGCTCTTCCCGCAGCAGCATACAGGCTGCGCCGTCTGAAAGAATCCTTTGACCTGTCCCAGGATGAAGGCAAGATGAACTATGTGCGCAAAGCAGCTTTTGTGTTGGCCCCCCTGGATCCTGTCGGACAGGAAACATATATCAAAACGCTGATGCTGGAAACCGGATTTCCCTATGACGCCCTTCGGAAACAGATTGACAGCGTATCAAAAAAAGACGATAATCCATCTTCCGGTCCTTCCGGTGATTTACAGGAAAAGCATACGCCAAGACCTTCTCCGCGCAGATCGGAGCCAACTGTTTCGCCTGAAGAAACCGCACAGGAAATCCTTCTTGGCCTGCTGGCCACAGGACAAATTCCGAAAGATATGGTTGAAGAAAAGGATTTTGAGGAGGATGAGTTGAAATCTTTATATGTGGCTTTAGTGTCCGGATCGTCTCCTGCTTCCCTTCTGGATCTCGCTCCGGATGATGAAACCCGTTCCCGTTATTCCCGAATTCTGATGTCTCCCGTTGCCGAGAGTACAGACCAGATGATTTCAATGGCTACGCAGTGCCTCGGGAGAATTCGAAAAGCATCCTGTCAGAAACAGTACGCTGCACTGATGCATCAGATACAGTCTATGGATCCTAAAGATCCGGCTGTTCCGTCACTGCTCAGGGATGCTCAGGAAATCCAGCGTAAGCTGGACAGGATGAACTGAACTGATTCGCTTCCGCGGAACTCTGCCGGCGTTCACGCCACTGATGGAAAAGGAGAGGATTCCCTTGTCTACCCGTGCACCCGATACAAAGCAAAAGCGTCTGGACGATCTTTATGAATATGGTAAATCCAAGGGAACGCTTACCTATAAAGAAATAATGGACCGGCTGATGGAGCTGGAAATGGATTCTGACCAGCTGGACCACGTCCTTGAGACGTTGGACGCCTATGGTGTTACCGTCGTGAATGATGCATCCGATACTGTGCGCATTTCCGATGATCAGGCTGCCGATGTTGCCGCCGCAACCGCTTCACTGGATGCTTCTGCAAATGAACCGATTGATCTTTCCATTCCGGAAGGGATCAGTATTGACGACCCTGTCCGTATGTATCTGAAAGAAATCGGCAAAGTGCCTCTTCTGACTGCGGAAGAAGAAATTGAAATTGCAAAACGTCTGGAAGCCGGCGATGAGTCTGCAAAGCAGAAGCTTGCAGAAGCCAATCTCCGTCTCGTTGTTTCCATTGCAAAACGTTATGTGGGACGTGGCATGCTTTTCCTTGATCTGATTCAGGAAGGAAACCTCGGCCTGATCAAGGCGGTCGAAAAATTTGACTACCGCAAAGGTTTCAAGTTTTCCACTTATGCTACCTGGTGGATTCGCCAGGCCATCACACGCGCCATTGCAGACCAGGCACGCACAATCCGTATTCCGGTACATATGGTGGAAACAATCAACAAATTGATCCGTGTTTCCCGTCAGTTGCTGCAGCAATACGGCCGAGAACCCACGCCGGAAGAAATCGCAAACGAAATGGGAATTTCTGAAGCGAAAGTTCGTGAAATCATCAAAATTGCGCAGGAACCCGTTTCTCTGGAAACTCCGATCGGTGAAGAGGAAGATTCCCATCTTGGCGACTTTATTCCGGATGACGATGCTCCGGCGCCGGCGGAAGCTGCGTCTTTCACTCTGATGAAAGAACAGCTGATGGATGTGCTTG
>JAEEGL016186130.1_pt1 | contig 11655 bp, 6 predicted proteins | sample 9134231 | NCBI WGS metagenome assembly JAEEGL01 (sample SAMN16246548, study PRJNA631951) | gut metagenome | biome: gut microbiome; feature: rumen; material: fiber-attached | host: Bos | place: Iran: Karaj | collected 2018-10 | reverse complement strand
TTCATTTTGACATTAAAAATCAAATAAAGATAAAATAAAATTATTTTATTGTTATCATTTTAATATAATAATTTTTTTTTCATTTTAAGTGATATTATAATAAGATTTTTATGTGATTTTATTAAAATTTTAAAATTTGAGAAAAGAATTCAATTCATTTAAATTAATTTAAAAACATGTTATTATTGCATTATTCATTTATTTGATTTTTTATATGTTTAATATATATATTTTTCTTCATTTGAAGTAATTTTAAAAAATAATAACTTAAATAAAAATTGAAAAAAAAATAAAATCTATTTCTTAGAATGAGGCTACATCTAACAAATACATATCTTTCATTTTATATATTATGATATATATTATATATTTCTTTTTTTTCTATTTTAATAAATATCAATTTCAAATTATTATATGCTCATTAATATAGCTTTTTTAAGATAATTTTATTTATATTTTATCATTTTCATTTATAAAATTTTCTTTAATTTTAATTAAAATATAACTTATTTAATTAAAAATTAAAAATGGGTGACAGTAAAGATATAGAAATGTTTGATTCAATTCCAAAATTTGAAACATATTCAAAATATAGTCAAACATTAGGAAGAGTTTTTAAAAATTCTTCATTAAATTCTTTATTAAGAGATTTAAAAAATCCAAAAACATTTAATGATTTAGATGATGGAAATCCAAAAAATCTTGAAAAAAATTTTACAGATAATATAGTAAATTTAGAAAGTCAAATTGCAAAAGGTAAAAATATAATTGATGAAAATGATGATCCATTTGATGTAAAATATGATTTAAAAAATTTAAAAAAAAAAATAGAAGAACCTGAAGAAAAAAATGATATAACAAAAATAATTCATAGAAAAAAAAAAGTTCTTCCTGAAAATCCAGATCCATTTAAATATCATCCAAATTATAATGCAATTTATAAAAATATTCCTGCAGTTAAATTTATTCTTCCAGTTGAAGTAAAATCTCCTTTGAAAAAAAAAGAAGAAGAAAAAAATACAAAAATAATTGATAAAAAAATAAAATTACAACCTTTAGAAGTAGAAAAAAAAACTTCAATTTTAATAACAGAAATAGATCATAAAAATACATTAGGAAATAATAATATAAGTACACAAGTAAAAACAGAAGAATCAAAAGAATTAGATAAAACTAAAACTTCAAAGAAAAAAAAAGATCTTCCTCCAATAAGTAAATCAAATCATGCATTAAGATTTTCACATTATACATGGAGAAAATTTATTCTTCCAGAACAAAATGAGAAAATTTCATATTTAGAACCTTATGATTATCTTGATGGAATTGATAAAGGAGTTGATTTTACTAAAGTTCCACCTAGAAAAGAAATGGATATGTTAAATAAAGCAAATTTAGAAACTCCTTCTATTAATTATTATAATCCTAAATATACTTTACTTGAAGCAAGATCTCCTGAAGTAAATTTTCTTAATGGAAGAAATGGTATAAAAAGAAATAATAAAAGATATTTACTTAATAAATTATGGGCTTCTTATAATGTTACTCAAGAATATCAATTAGTTGATAATGAAAAATTAGGAGAACCTAGTTATGATTATTTAAAATTTGGAGATTAATTTTTAATGTTATATTTATTTGTTTTAATAATAAATAAAGTAAAAAAAAATATTTAATATTAATTTTTTATTATTATTAATATTATAATTTTATTATTTGTTATGAATTTATTAAATTTTTTATTTCTTCATCATTACATATAACTTTGCATTTTTCATTTATATTTTCAAACATCCAACTCATATCAGGATTATTTATACTACTAAAATTAAAAATATTTAAATTTTCTAATAGTTTACATCCAAAAAACATATAACTAATATCACTAATATTAAGAAGATCAAAATTTGATAAATCTAAATTCTTTAATGAAGAACAATTTCTAAACATTCCACTCATATCATTAACATAAGTAGTAATAAAACTTGAAACATTAACAGAAGTTAAACTAGTACAATCTCTAAATAATCCACTCATAGTTTCAACATTTTCAGAATTAAAATTAGTAAAATCAATTGTTTCTAATAAATGACATCCATAAAACATATTATTCATAAATCTAACATTACTTCCATTAAAACTTGATAAATCAACATTAACTAAAAATTCACATTTTTCAAACATAGAACTAATATTTATAAGAGGATATTTAAAAAAAAATCTAAATTGAAAAATTCCTTCTTCAATAAAAATATAATTATAAGTAAAACCAATTTCTTGATCATTAAAATAAATAAGACATGATTCCTTATTATTATTTCCATTTTTATCAAAAATTTGAATTGTTTTACCAACATTCTCAGAACTAATATAATAAAAACAATTAATAGAATTTTTTTTCCATTCTTCAGGAACATTTTTATAAATATCAAAAATACCTCTTTTCTTATTGTCTTCTTCTTCATCATTTGGAATAAAAATAGGTTTATCTAAAGGAAAGTCATTTGTAGGTTCAATTTTAGGTTCAGTTTTAGGTTCATTTTTAGGTTCATTTTTAGGTTCAGTTTTAGGTTCATTTTTAGGTTCAGTTTTTGGTTGAGTTTTTGGTTGAGTTTTAGGTTGAGTTTTAGGTTCATTTTTAGGTTCAGTTTTTGGTTGAGTTTTAGGTTCAGTTTTTGGTTGAGTTTTAGGTTCATTTTTAGGTTCAGTTTTAGGCTGAGTTTTAGGTTGTGGTTTAGGTTTTTCTTTTGGATCTTGTTTTGGCTTTTCTTTAGGTGGTTCTTGTTTTTGTGGTTTTTCAGGTGGTTTATAATTTGGATCAGTATATTTTCTAGTATCAAAAGCAAAAGTATTTTTTTTTATTTTATTAGGATCTAATACTGTTCTTTGTATTAAATCTTTTGCTAATTCACCATCAGGAAGATTCGTTAAATCATCATTTACTAACTCTTTATATTTTCCTAAATATGATAATTTAATTAAATAATATTTTGTTTTTCCTTTTTCTTCTTCTAATGTAATATCATTAACTTCAAAACATGAAAAAGGGAAAAATAAAATTTCTTCTTCGTTATAAAATGAATATCCAGTAACCAAAGCATTAGAAGGATTATCTTTATCAAAATCTTTTGATTTCTCAATTTCAATTAAAACACCATATGTATCAATTGGTGGATTAACTGGAAGGAATCTTTTACCTATTCTAATATCTAATGAACAAGAAAGAAAACCTTTATTATAACAAACACAAGCTGGAAGATCTTTTTGTTTATTTTTTAAAAATTGTTTAATATTTTTAATTTCTTTCTCACTTAAAACAGTACCTCTATATAATTTTTGATGTTTAAATACTGATAAAGCATTTTTTTTCAAAGCAGCATAACAAGTTTTAACAAAAGTATCATAAGAAGTATCTTTTTTTGATATTAAATTTGCATTCAAATCTTTATAAAAAGGACTATCAATAGTATACATTCTTAACCAATATTTAGCTAAAACTTCAATTGGTAATTCACTTTTAACATATAAAATTTGATCAAGTAATTCATTTAATGTTTGATTTTTCGAAGCAAATTTTGCTTTTAAATATTTTGTAAATTTAACAATTTCTTCATTTTTAGGAGTTGAAAATAATTTATTAAAATATAGAGGAAGTTTTAAATCATCTTTATTTTTAATATATTCAAAAACAAAACATGTAGGATCATAAGGATTTTTTTCTACATGTCCTACTTTAGGTACACTTACTTTTGGTTTTTTTAATTCTTGTTCAATTGCATAAACTGAATCAAAAATTAATTTTGAGTCAAAAAATGGATATTGTGCCAAATCAGATTGACCACTTTCTTCTACTTCTTTTAATGATTTACATACAAATACTATTACTTTTAACATTGCTATCATTTTATGTATTATTTCATTTACTTTTTGAAAAAATAAACGTGAGACTTTATTGTCTACTACTATTACTATTAATTCAAATTTTGTATTTTTTATTCTTTCTATTAATTTTTTATCTACTTGATGATATGATGAAAATTTATTTTTTTCTCTTTTACAAAAACTTTGAAGTTCTTTTTTAAAGTAAGTCTCTTTATCTTCTGAATCTACCCATATAACCTCCACTTTGTTGCTCATTTATTTTAATTAATATATTTTTTTAATATTTTAAGCCTTTTTTTAAATTATTAACCTTTGTTTTTATTTTTTTGATAAATAAATTCATTTAGGAAAATTTAAAGAGTTAATATTTATTTTCTAAAAATTAAAAATTTATTATTTTATATAATTATTTATTATGATAATTCTAAATTTATTTAATTAAAGAAATAATAAATAATTTTATAAAATTTAATTAATGTGCATATTATGTAAAATAAAATTAATAAATATATTTATGAGATTTAAATCATTTATAGTGTAAAAAGATTTAAATTTATAGTCAAAACTATTTAATAGTAAATAAAAAGGTAATAAATGATTAATATAAATTTGGTTTTTAAATAAAATTATTCGTAAAAAATGTGTCTGATATAGAATTTCCAAACATATTTATATAATTAATATTTTTATTATTTAAGAATTGAAATGAAGAATAGTCATTATTAAAATCATTTATAAAATTTTGATTTATTTTTTTATCATTAAATTGAGGATTAAAAAAATTCAAAGAATTAATATTTAACAAATTATTTTTATTATCTATAATATTAATACTTTCTAAATCTTTTGTACTATCTCTTGTACTTAAATTCAAATCATTTTTATTATTAATAACATCTCTCATTAGTTTTTTATTAATCTTATTCAAATGACGTTTAAAATGAATTTTCATATTTCCTTTTTCAGAAAAACTTTTTTCACATCCAATAATAGGACAAAAAAAATTTTTTTCTCCAGTATGTGTTTTCATATGAGAATTTAAAGTAGATTTTCTTCCAAAAGTACAATTACATAAATTACATTTAAATTTTTTTAATTTCAAATGAAAAATATTAATATGTTCTCTTAAATGACTTTTTATTTTATAAGCTTTTTCACAAAAGTGACATTTAAAAGGTTTCTCATTTGAATGTGAATTTAAATGAATTCTTAAATTTCCTTTTTCAATAAAATTTTTTCCACAAATTTTACAAATAAAAGGTCGTAATCCAGTATGACTTCTATAATGTAAATCAAGAGAACTTTGATTTATATAACTTTTATTACATTCTGGAAATTGACATTTAAATGGTTTATTATTTAAGTGAATTGAACTTAAATGATTTTTTAAATTTCCCTTTGTTGAATAATTTTTATCACAAAAAGTACATTTATATTCTGAATTTTGAGATGGTTTTTTTCTAGGAATTATTGGTTCCTTTTTAAGATCATCTGAAGAATATTTTTGTATTGTTTGAAATAAATTTGGATATAAAGGTAATAGTGTTTTATCAACACTCTTTTTTTTCATATATTCTTTATATTTTAATTTTATTCAAAAATATATCTGATTCTAATTGGAATATTAATTTTTTTTATTATAAAATGGGGTAATACATTTTATTATTTTTATATTTATCTAAATCTGAATATTCAAGAAATTTGTAAAATTAATTATTTATATTTTTATTATTTTTATTCCTTTATTATTATTAATATTTATATTTTTTAAATTAATTTTAATAAAAATTATATTCATAATTTATAATTTACAAATAAAAATTATCTTTATTAATATTCCTATTAAATTTACTATAAAATATATTTTTTAATATTATTTTATCTACCCTTTTTTATTAATATATCAATTTTTCAAAAACAAAATAAAAGAATATATAACTTTAAAAACCCCATAAAAAAAACTAATGTTTAAAAGCATTATTCCATCCTAAACTTTGTACAATTTTATCTTTCCAAAGTTCACTTCTATTAGGAACAATTTTATTCAAAACAATAAAATTCAATTGTACATCACTTAACTTAATTTCAATTAAATCTCCTAATTTCAATTTAGTAACAATCATTCCATCATTAACAACAACAGGTTCACATCCAACTTTTCCAATTTTAACACTTAAAACAACATCTTTAGGAATAACAATAGGTCTAAAAGAAAGAGAAAAAGGGCAAATTGAACTTAAAACTAAACCTTCAACTTCATAATGTAATAAAGGACCACCTGCACTTAAAGAATAAGCAGTTGATCCAGTAGGACTTGAAAAAATTATTCCATCACAAAACACTTCAGTTAATGGTTCATTATCCATAAAAATATTTAAACATACCATTTTAGATGATGAACCTCTTTGAATTAATATTTCATTTAATGCAAGATAATTATCTATTTTTTTCTTATTTGATATTTGATCATCATATTGATATAATTCAGATGAGATTAAATTTCTTTTTTCATATGAAAAATTACCTTTTTCTAATTCATCAAAAACTTCTTTATAATTGTTAATATCATATATTGCTAAATAACCTAAGAAACCTAAATGAAATGTTATTAATGGAGGAGGATTTTTATGCTTTCTATAACAATAATTTGCCCATAAACATGTTCCATCACCACCTATTATTATACATAAATCACTCTCTTCATTTTCTGGGGAAAATATTTTAAAAATATTTTTATATTTTTCTCTTAATGGTTTTTCTTCTTCTGTATTATATATTATTTCTACATTTACTTCATCTGGTTTTTCTATATATATTGTTTCTAAATTAAATTTTGATAATATGTATTTTGATATTTTCCTTGCTTGTATTATTGAATTTTCTGATTCTGTTCTATAAACTATAAATGGTTTTGAAAAGGTAAATTTTTGGTTTGGATTGTCAGATGTCATTTAATTATAAAAATATTTTTTTTCTATGTTGTTTATTAATTGTTTAATAATAAATAATAAATTTTGTTATAAAGGTTTTTTTATATTTCATTTTTTAATTCTTATTTTTTTTACTTGTTTTTTTTTCGATTATTTAAATATTATTTAAATAAATATTATATTTAAAAAAATGTTAAAGGATACAGAAAAGACAATTCCACAAAATATAATTGATGAAATGATTGATTACTTATATTTAAATGGATTAATTATAAAGAAAAAAGATAGTACTGGAGTATCACATTGTCCAATATCATTATATCCAAGTCCAATAGTAAAATCTTTCTTTGATAAAATTCAATTTTATCAAATTGCTTTTAATAAAATAATGGATAAAATATCCAGAGATCAAGAATATTTAGAACAAATATTAACTCCTATTTCAGAAAAGGATGAATTTGTAAAAAAATCATTAGAAATTTCAAAAAAAGTTTCTACATATGAACATAAACAAAAAATTCAATGTGGAATTTTTAGAAATGATTTTATGGTTGATAAAGTAAAAAAATTTATATATCAAATAGAATTTAATACAATTGCAGTATCAATGTTTACATTTTCTGATAAATTAAAACAATTTTATTCATTTTTTTCAAAAAAATATCCAGAAATATATGAAAGATATAAAGATAAAGAAATACCTTTAGATAAAAAGGATGCAGTACCAAGTTTTGCTTCAAGTATAATAGAAGCAATAAAATTATTTTCTCCAGAAAATTACAAAAATACAATAATTATATTTGTAGTACAAGAAAATGAAACAAATGTATTTGATCAAAGATCATTAGAAAATGAATTATATGAAAAATATGAAATATTATCAAAGAGATTAACATTAAATGAAATAGCAAAAGATTGTACAGTAGATGATAAAGGTGAAATAAAATATAAAGATAAAGTAATATCTTTATTTTATTTTAGAGCAGGATATACTCCTTCAGATTATAAAGATGATGATTCATGGAAAGGTAGAGAAATGATAGAATTATCAAATGCAATAAAAGTTCCAAATATAAATTTATTTTTAACTACATTAAAAGTATTTCAATATGAATTAACAAAACCAGAAATATTAAAAAAATATACAAATGAAGATTTAATTTCAAATGATATAATTCGTTTCTTTACAAAAATATATTATATAAGAGATATGGATAAAGAAAAACAAAAAGAATTATATAATGAAATAACATCAAATACTCATTCATATATAATAAAACCACAAAGAGAAGGAGGAGGTAATAATTATTGGGATGATAAAATTATTCCTTTAATACCAAAAGATGATTCAGAACCAAGTGATGAATTATTAAATTCAATTATAATGGAGAGAATTGAACCTCCTGAATATGAGACTTTAAAATTAGTTGATGAGAAAGTTACTTTATCTACTATTATAAGTGAATTTAGTGTTTATGGTATTATTATTTCTTCTGATGAAAAAACTTATAATGTTAATAAAAGTGTTTCTTTTCTTGTTAGGAGTAAAGATAAAAATGAAAATGAAGGTGGTGTTATGCATGGAGGTGGATTTATTGATTTACCTTGTTTAATGGATATTACTGTTAATAAAGATGATGGAAATCCTATTAGTTATACTTTTTAAAAAAATAAAGTTTTTTATATAAAAATTTTTGGTTTTTTATTTTGTGGAATAAAAAATATTAAAAAATTGAAAAAAAATTTATTTATTAAATTTTTATATTATTATATTAGATTATTAAAGATATAATTTTTATAAAAAAAGAATTAAATTATATAAATTATATAAATAATATTTACTTTATATATTATAATTCAATCCATTTTTTTTTTTGATTATCAAACTTCTTTTTTTTATTATATAAATTTCCATAATTATAAACTGCTTCTTCTATATCACCACTAGAATACTTAATAACACAAGATCCATTTAATTTATCATTAAACCACTCCCCTTCATAAGTAACTTCTTCATCATTTTGTATAACAGTTAAAACACCTTTCCCATATTTTTTATTATTTTTAAATTGCCCTTTAAAAATTTCTTTCTTATCTTTATAAATCATAGTTCCAAAAGAAAAATGATCATTTTTATATTCACCTTTAAATACATTACCATTATTGAAAATTTCTGTTCCTTTTTTCTTATTAGAATTTTCCCAATCACCTGTAAAAATATCTCCATTTGGACTTATAAATTTCCCATAACCATTTGCTAAATCATTCATAAAATATCCTTCATATAATCCATTATCAACATACCATATTCCTCTTCCATGTCTTTTATTACCTAACATTTCTCCATAATATCTATCATTTTTTGATTCTTTAATAAGTTTAATTTCTAATTTTGAAATATCAGTATTTTCTAATGGAGGTATTATTTTAATTAATTCATTGAATTTTTCACATAAAAATTCTTCATTTACTTCTTTTGGTATTTTAGAATTTAGAGAATTTAAATTATTAATTGATTTATTTGATTTATTAAATTCTGATGATACTACTTGTGTATCTACTTCACCAACTGATGATGTTATCATTGATATATAAGATTGAGGATTTTCTTCTTCATTTAAATGACTTAAACTTTTATTTGATAAATCTTTTTGATCTTCTCTTTCCTTTTTTTCCTTATTAATTTGTTGTAAATTTGGTTTTATTTTCATCATTTCATTTAAACTTAAATTTGTATTATTACTTAATAAAGTATTACTTAGATTTATTTTTATTTTTGGTTCATCTTTTTTTGCTGTTTCTTTAATTTTTTTACTTATTACATTTAAACAATCTTCGAAAAATTCTTTTGATTCATCATTTTGACTTTTTAATGTATTATTTTCATTTTTTGTTGAAATTGGAGAAATTGGAGAAATTCGAGAAATTGAAAATATATTCTTGTCATTACCAATCATTTCATTAATTATTATTTCCTTTTTATTATTATTTATAATATTATTTAAATTATTATCTTGATTAATTTCTGAATTTGAGTAGGTATTAATTTCTTTTTTTATTTCCATTGATGGCGGTAAATTATCATCTTTTTGATTATAAATATCTTTCAATTCTAATTTTTTCGTTCTATTTGTTTTTTGTTTTTTTTCTTTTTTCCTTTTATTATCTTTTTTCTTTTCTTTTTTATGACTTCTCTCTCTTTTTTTATTACATTTGATATCTTCGATATTATTTTCAATTTGTTTTTGTTTATTTTTAATTTTTTTTTCTTCTTTTTTATTAATTTTATTATATTCTATTTCATTTTTATCCTTTTTATTTTCATTCGTTATATTTTGAATTTCATTTATATAATTGTCAATAAAATTTGGTTTATTTTTAATATCTTTTTCCTCATTCTTAAATAGCGTTGAAATATTTTCAATTTTAATACGAATTTTTTTATTTTTATTTTTATCATTTTCCACTATTTTAACATTTTTATCTTCTAAAATACTTTTCTTACTTTTCTCTTTTTTAATTTCAATATTATTATTAATTTTGATTTCTTTTTCATCATTTTTTATTTCTATTTTAATATCATTTTGTTTTATATCTTTATATTTATTTTCATTGTAATCAGCATTCAAATCTTTTGTAATTTCAATTCCTTCAAAGTCTAATAAAGGACCAGAATCAATTAAAATACTATTTGTAATATTTTTAAAAAAATCAATATATTTTTCTGAATTAAAATAATTGAATTGAGTATCAAAATTGATATTATCAAAAAAGTTAAATTGTAATATATTTTGAATATTTTTTATAACTGGATAAGTAATTGAATGAGTTTCAAATCTATAATTATAATTATCTAATAAAATTTCACATAATTTTATTTCATCTTCATTTATTTTTTTATAAGTATTAAAAATTTTGTCACAAAAATTAATTTGATGTAAATAAAAATCTTTAATTTTATTTTGAATTTCATTAATTTTAATAATAAATTTCTTTACCTTTTCAATTGATTGAATATATTTATTTATTTGAGCTTTTTCCAAAGTATGGTCAAATAATATAAATTTTTCATGTTGGAGATGATTTTTACAATAAGTACAAATATTCTTTTTGCATTGAAGACAATATGCAAAAACACTAGTACAATGATTAGTACATAAATTTTCATTTTCAATATATGATTCTAAAGAATTATGATTATTTTCTTTATCATGAATTAATTTGCATTTTTCACATGTTATAATTTGGCAATTTATACAATAATAACAATTATCTTCTAATAATTGATTACATATTGTACAATTAAAATCATATTTAATATTTTGTGAATTTTCTAAAAATTGTGATAAAGGAATTTTTCCCATATGGTCATCTTGGCATTTATAACATATTATTGGCTCGTTATTAATATATTGTAAGTTAATTAATGGAGTTTTTGAACATTTTAAACAATGAATATTTTTTTTAAATATCATTGATTCTTTTAGAAAAGAATTGTATATACTCATTTTAACAAATTATGGTTAATTTTTAAAGTAATTTTTTAAAATTTGTTTTTCAATTTATATATGAGTTTTTGAAACTGGAAAAAACTCTCTATAATTATTTTTTCTAATATAATTATTATGAATAAATAAAAAAAAATTTAAATAAAAAATATTTATTATTCAAAATATAATTATTAAATAATAATTTTTTTCTGACGTGATTTAATAATATTTAATAAATGGAAGAATATAAAGATTTTTTTTCTAGTCAATTTTTTATAGAATCAAATAATTATGATGAAAATTTATTTTTATTTGATGCTAATAATTATTCAAAATTAAATAAAGAAAAATCAAAC
>JAEEGL015872560.1_pt1 | contig 11655 bp, 9 predicted proteins | sample 9134231 | NCBI WGS metagenome assembly JAEEGL01 (sample SAMN16246548, study PRJNA631951) | gut metagenome | biome: gut microbiome; feature: rumen; material: fiber-attached | host: Bos | place: Iran: Karaj | collected 2018-10 | reverse complement strand
TGCGCAAGGGAGACCTTCTCGAAATGGACTTTCCGGCCTATCGGCTGACCCCTGTTCCCGTGACCGATCAGATGGAGCAGACCATCGGCGCACGTCCGATCGCCGCCTTCATGGGCAGAGATCTGCTTTGCGTGCTCGACAGGGAGGAAGCTGTGCGCAGCTGCGCTCCCAGTGAGCAGGCCCTGCTGGCGCTCGACGGGCTTTTGCTGCATATCACGGCAGCCGGCAGCGACTACGACTGTGTTTCCCGCAGCTTCGGGCCCAAGTGCGGTATCTATGAAGACCCCGTGTGCGGCTCCGGGCACTGCCACATCGTCCCCTACTGGGCGGACGTGCTGAAGCGGGATCAGGTGCTGGCCTATCAGGCTTCAAAACGCGGCGGCGTGCTGCACTGCGAGATGGCAGGCGACCGCGTCCGTCTGGCAGGCCAGGCCGTGCTCTATGCCGCGTCTGAGATCTTTGTAGACTGATTCCGGATGAATCCCGCGCAGACAAAACTTCAAATTCAGCTTCTTCCCTTCAGTTCGAATCCCCGATTCCCGCATACGCTTCTCCGTGCAGCCGTACAGAGGGTCGGGGTCAAGGAGGTTTTTACAATGCTAGAAAACAAAACCAAAACGCAGCGCATGGTTATCACCGCGCTGTTCGGAGCGCTGACCTGTGTGGCGACCCTTCTCATCCGTATTCCCTCCCCCACCGGCGGCTATGCCAATCTGGGCGACACCCTGGTGCTTCTCTCGGCCTTTCTGCTGGGCGGGTGGAACGGCGTGGCAGCCGCCGGAATCGGCTCCATGATGGCCGACTTTTTCGGCGGATATCTCCACTATATGCCGGCAACTCTTTTGATCAAGGCTCTCATGGCGGCCACCGCCTCTGTTCTGTATCAGGTTGTCCGGCGCGGTGAAAAGCGCCGCTCCCTGCAGGGCGCTCTGGTCGGCGGCGTGGCAGCCGAGTTCCTGATGGTGATGGGATATTATCTCTTTGCACTCATCTTCCTGAAAAAGGGTGCAGCTGCGGCCCTTACCATCATCGGCGATGCAGCACAAGGCGCCATCGGCATCGTCGGAGCGACCGCGCTGCTGATTGCGCTGCAAAAATCCAATATTGTCGACTGAAACGTCTTTTTGGTCCATGCGGAAACAAAAAATCCTTTTCAGGCAAACCCCTCCATACCGTGCGGTGAACCGCCGGTATGGAGGGGTTTTCTGTTTTACAGAAAAAGAAAGCCGCACAAGCTCACGCCGTGCGGCCTTCTTGAAACATCTTATTCTTCGGCGATCTATGCCAGAAGCATCTTGTCGCTGGCAAGGGTCTCCCTGGAAGCGCGGGAAAACCGTGCCATCAACTCTTCCACCGTGAGATTCTTTTTCTCCTCGCCCGAAAGATCCAGCACCACGCGGCCCTCATGCATCATGATCAGGCGGTTCCCTGTCTGAATCGCGTCGCGCATGTTGTGGGTCACCATAATGGCCGTGAGCCCTTCCCGCTCCACGATCTGCTGCGACAGAGCAAGAACACGCGCCGCCGTCTTGGGGTCGAGCGCCGCCGTGTGCTCGTCGAGCAGCAGCAGGTGGGGGCGCTGCATGGTGGCCATCAGCAGCGTCAGCGCCTGGCGCTGTCCCCCGCTGAGCAGGCCCACTTGGGCCGTGAGACGATCTTCTAAGCCCAATTCCAGCGTCTTTAACTGCTCGACAAACCGTTCCCGCTCCGTCCGTGTCACTCCGCGCCGCAGGCCGCGATGCTTTCCTCTTCGGCTGGCCAGCGCGAGATTCTCCTGGATGGTCATGTCGGCCGCCGTGCCGCACATCGGATCCTGAAACACTCTGCCCAAGAGCGACGCTCTGCGGTATTCCGGCAGGGAGGTCAGCTCGATCCCGTCGAGCTCAATCGAGCCGCAATCGGGCTCAAACACTCCCGCGATCAGGTTGAGCACGGTTGACTTCCCTGCACCGTTTCCGCCGATGACCGTAACAAAATCCCCATCCTGAAAGGTGAGTTCCAGTTCCCGGATGGCCACCTTCTCATGCACCGTGCCGCGGTAAAAGGTCTTTTTCAGTCCTGAAATCTTCAGCATGTCAAACCGTCTCCTTCTTCTGTTGCGGAGCATTTTTATGGAGGGCCGCGGTTTGCGCCCGCTTTGCAGCCCGTTTCTGCCGCAGAGCGGGAAGCCCGAGCGCAACTGTCACGACCAGCGCCGAGAGCAATTTCAAATCGTTGGTGTTGAGCCCCGCCTGCAGCACCAGCGTAATCACCAGATAATACAGAATGGCGCCCACGATCGAGGCAAAGAGTCTCAAGGAGAAATGAGAGCGAAGAAAGGGAACCGCCTCCCCCAGAACCAGGGAAGCGAGGCCGATCACAATGGCGCCGCGGCCCATGTTGACGTCGGCATACCCCTGATACTGGGCCAGAAGTCCGCCTGCCAGCCCGACCAGCCCGTTGGAGATCATCAGGCCCAGCACGATGGCAGAATCCGTGTTGATCCCCTGCGCGCGGGCCATGCCCGCATTGCTGCCGGTGGCGCGGATCCCATATCCCTGCTCCGTCGTGAAAAACCACGAGAGCAGTCCCACCATGGCAAGGGCGAAGACCGATCCGACCAGGATCGCGTGATAGGGGTCTCTCAAACTGAGCAGGCCCTCTACCCCAAGCAGCGGAAGATTTGAGCGCCCCAGGATCCTCATGTTGATCGAGTAGAGCCCGAGCTGGGTCAGGATTCCCGAAAGAATCACCGGAATCCCAAGCCTGGTGTGCAGAGACCCTGTCAGCAGCCCTGCCAGCATACCGACAGCCGCCGCCGCAAAGAGCGCCGTCAGCGGAGAAACGCCTTTCAGAAGCAAAACCGCGTTGACCGCCGCGCCGGTGCACATGCTGCCATCCACCGTCATATCTGCATAATTCAGAATCCGAAAGGTAATGGCAATTCCAAGCGCCAAAACGCCCCATAGAATACCCTGCGAAACGGCGCCGGGACAGGCGCTTAGAAAGGATGACAGCATATGACTCATGAAATACGGCTCCTTTGTTTTGATCCGGCCGAAAGGCTGACGGACAAAGTCCGGTCAGCCTTTCGGCTTGCTTGTAGCGATAAAGACTTATTGTACGGCGCTTTGAAGCTCTTCCGGAATCTCGATGCCGAGTTCTTCGGCGGTCTTCCCGTTGACGACGGTTTCAAGTTCGCCATTGTAGAACCCGATCGGAATGGTTCCCACATCCACGCCGTCTCTGAGGATCTGCAGCGCCTGCGCCGCAGTCTGACGGCCGAGCTCCTTGTAGCTGAAGCTGTAAGTGGCAAGAGCTCCTGCGGTCACCATATTTCCCTCGCCTCCCACGGTGGGGATGCCGGCGGGATTGAGCACCATGACGATCGTGGCCATGGTATCGGCCATCAGGTTGTCTGTGGGGATATAGACGCCGTCGACCTTGCCGACCATGGACTGAACCACCGACTGCACCTGACTGGTCTCGGTCGCCGTGAAGCGCAGTGTATCGATCCCCTTTGCCGAAAGCGCCTTTTCGGCCATCTCGACCTGCAGGATCGAGTTGTCCTCACTGGCGTTGAAGAGCAGGCCTATGGTTTTGGCTTCGGGCACGAAGCTGAGAAGCAGGTCGATCTGATCCGCCACGGGGTTCATATCAGAGGTTCCGGAAACGTTGCCGCCCGTCGCCTCCTCATTGCTTTCAACCAGGCCGGCGTATGCGGGACTTGTCACCGCAGTGACGAGGATCGGGATCTCGGTGGTCGCCTGTGCGGCGGCCTGTGCGGCGGGGGTCGCGATTGCCAGGATGAGGTCGACCTTGTCGTTGACCAGCTTGTTGGCAATGGTCGCGCAGTTGGACTGCTCGCCGCCGGCGTTCTGCACGTCGATTTCATAGGCGAATCCGGATTCGTCGAGCGCCTCCACAAATCCCTCGAGCGCAGCGTCGAGGGCAGGATGCGCCGTCAGCTGAATCACGCCGATGCGGGGAACAGCAGACTCTTCACCTTGAGAATCCTCTCCGGATTCGGTTTTGCTGCAGGCGGCAAGAGAACCTATTAGGGTCAGTGCGAGCAGGAGAGCGAGTAGCTTTTTCATGGGAAAGATACACTCCTTTTTTATATTTTTGCTTCCTTTGCTTTTCTTGACGGTCGGGACGGGCTGAAGGGGTGCTCTGCAATGCCTCAACCCTACCCGGTCATGGGACTTTTATCAAAAAAGCGGCCCCCGTCGAACAGACGGGAGCCGCTTTTCTGCATCACAGGTCAGCGTTCCAATCGCATTCGATGGGCTGTTTTCTGTTCCTCGGTAAAGAAGAAATAATAGAAACCGGCATAATAAAAAGCGCCCGCAAAGAAGCGGACGAAATAGAAATAAAATCGATTCAGGGCAGCACAAATACGCAGAGCCATAGCATGGTCTGCTCTCATCTCGTTGCGGACTTCACACATTGCGCAGCTCACGATACAGCTCCTCCTTTGCCTGCTTTGATTCAAATCGGGCCTTAAGCTTTCCGATCTATGGTTGCCATTATACGACCGAGTATGCATCAAGTCAATTGTCAAAACCAACCCAAAAATCCCGAGAAACGCGGCCGGCCTTTCATAACAATCGCCCAATTCCCCCCGATTATTTCAGAGGGAATTGGGCGAAGGTGGAAGTTTTTTTAAGCTTTCCCGCCGCTTTGCAGCATTTTTGCATCCATTCAGGCAAAGAGACGCACGCAGGATCCGTCCGCTTACTGTGCGGCTCCCTCCGCCTCGGCGCTCGGTCCTGCGCCGGGCTTTTCTCCCTGCGGTTTGAGTTGGATCTTCTGTGCAGCCTTGCCCTTCCAGGCATGCATGGCAAGTGACAGCGCGATCACGCCGTAGGCCACAAACACGCGGAAGTATTCGCCGATCATGGAATTGCCGAAAAGGTTCTTTCCGGCGCTCGGCGCCAGGATGAAGAGCGTATGGAACAAAACCACGCCCAAAACAGCCTGCTTGTTGGTGGCCTTCTGCACCGAAGCGCCGCCTACCAGCAGCGCGGCGATGGCAAACTGTCCCACCGTCTCATGCGCGCCGTAGGTCTGGAAGGTTCCGATATTCTGCATCGAGATCAGCTGCCCGTATCCGGCGAGCACGGTCGAAAAAATGATGGCGATGATGCGGGTTCTGTCCACATTGATACCGGAGGCCGTCGCCACCGAGAGACTCTGTCCAACGGTGCGCATATTCTGCCCGAGACGGGTTTTCATCAACGCCTCATTGAAGAAGCAGAGCAGCCCGATCATACAGTATGTCACCACCGGAACCTTGACCGAGAGCAGCAGCCGGTAGATCGAATCCACGTAGGTCAATGCATAGGCCACGGCGGCCAGAGCGATACGCATCCCCGCCTTTTTGAGGTCTGCCTCTTCGTGAAGCAGGAGCTTTCTATAGCATACCGAACCGACCGTGTAGGCGATCACGACCGCCACCACAACCTCCACTGCGGTCAGCAGCGTATAGCGGGTCGTGGTGAGCAGACTGCGGATCGGGGGCACAAAGGTGAGCCCAAAACCAACCGCGCTTAAAACAAGGCGCAGAACCTGACGCTTTCCCGCAGCTGCATCGCCCTTCTTTCTTGCGGCACTCCAGGCGATCACAGCCGAGAGGGCCATCAGCACCAAGGCAAGCTCCACCACATGCAGGAGCGGCAGCTCATCGAGCGCATACTTGATGGTGTCCTTGAGGTCGATGGTGTTTTTCACTCCCACGCCGCCGGAAATCATCAGCCTGGAATTGTTGATGGGAATCACGCCGCCGAAGATAAAGAGGAAGAGCAGCTGATAGAGTCCGTTGGCACAGTAGCCGAGCACCATACCGCCGATCATCTCGGAGCCCTTCATCTTGTTGAAGAGCTTGCCGGCGCCGTAGCCGAACAGAATCGAGAGCGGCGTGGAGAGCAGCACGCAGAGCGCAAAGCCCTTAAAGCCGGTGATTCCCCAAACCGAAACGGAGAACACCGCGATCTGCGCCGCCATAGCTCCGATCACGATTCCGAAATTGAGCCCCATTCCCGCCAAAACGGGAATCAGCAAGGACAAAACAAGAAAGGTGTTTCGTCCGATACGGGTAAAAAGCTCGCCGAGCAAAAAGCCCATGGTCTGCTTCGAGGCGAAGAAGGCTCCGATACAGAGCAAAACGAAGAGCAGGGTGACTTTATTTTCAAACAGCATGTCCCGCATGTTCTTCTTTCCCACCGGGTTGTTCATGCGTTCTTCCCTCCTCCCGACTTGGTCAGCGCATACAGAATGATGCCGTTGCTGATGATCAGACGCATCACCTCAGAAAGGTTGGCGACCGGAATGATGCGGTTGGCGACCGGCAGTCCCAGCGTCAGAAGCCCCTGGAAAAGCAGGGTTCCGATCAGCACGTTCGAAATATTTGCCCTGCGGATGGAAGCTCCGCCGATCAAAACGGAGGCCACGCAGCTGAATCCCATCATCATGGGGGCGTTATAGAGCTGCACAAACCCGTAGGATTGGGCATACACGATGATGCCCACCGCACCGATCGCCGTGGAGATTGCCGTGCCCAGGATGCGCATTTTATCCACGTTGATACCGTTTGCACGGGCAAAAGCCGGGTTGCTTCCGGCCGCCGACATGGCCATTCCCACCTTGGAGCGCAGGAAGAGCCACACGAGAAAACAGGCCCCGAAGAAAAACAGCCAGAGACCCGTTGGGATCTCGATCTCGGTGTGGGGGATCTTGAAGGCCAGAAACCGGTTGAAGACGTTTCCAAAGGAGTTCTCCAGCGTCAGCGTCGTGCGCAGTCCGCTTCCACCGATGGTCCAGATGAGGTCGCCGCGCTTGAAGGGCAGTATCAGCCAGGCGATATTCATAAAGGCGATGATGGAAAAGCCCACATAGGTCGAAACCGTCATCTCGCTTCCCTTGACGCGGTTGAGCAGGATTCCGTAGCCGATCCCGATCACCGAGGCAAAGGCCGCGCCGATCACCAGCGCCAGCAGAATGGTAAACAGGGGGATCAGCTTTTCGGGAGCGCCCATCCCCACCCAAAATTCAGGGCCGAGTTCCATGGAAATCAGAGCTCCCAACAGTCCGCCGACGATGCCGAGGGAGATGCCGAAGTTGAGACCGATCCCGCACTGCACGCCCGGAACCATGGCCAGCACCAGCACACCGTATTGCCCATAGCGGCGGAAGGTATCGCTGATGAGACCCTGCACACCAAGGCCGGAAATCTGCGCCAGGATGAGCAGCAGCACCAAAAATGCGGCGATGATGAGGCGCGGCCAGCCGATGCGGTCGATAAACTTGCTGTTATTCACGCTCTCCCTCCTCTTTTGAAACCGTGCCGGACATGGCAAGGCCAAAGGCGGCGTCTGAATCGTTCGGACGCAAGACCGTCGTGATGGTCCCGTCGCTGACAATGGCAATCCGGTCGCAGATCGAACGCAGCTCCAGCAGCTCGCTCGAGACCATGATGATGATCATGCCCGAATCCCGGTTCAGCGAACGCAGCAGCTCGATAATCAGCTTCTTGGCGCCGATATCGATCCCTCGCGTGGGCTCGCTGACCATTAAAATTCGGGGGTTCTGGGTCAGGGCACGGGCAAGGCAAACTTTTTGCTGGTTCCCACCCGAGAGGCTCCCCGCGGTCTGCTGAATGCCGGTGCAGCGGATATCGAGCTGCTGCACCATCTCCTGCGCATGTGCGCCGGCTGCGCGGCTGTTCAGCAGCTTTCCCTTGAGGAACTGCTTTTTGGTCTGCATGGCGGTGAAAACGATGTTGTCCCGAATCGATTCGTTGAGCAGCAGGCCCACTCCGCGGCGATCTTCCGACACAAAAGCAATCCCCTTGTCCAGCGCGTCGCCCAGCCGATGCAGATCCAGCTTTTCGCCGGACACGGTCACCTCACCCTCGGCCTCATAGAGTCCCATGATACCGTTTGGAATGCCGAGCTTGCCCTGTCCGGCCAGCCCGCCGATCCCGAGGATCTCTCCCTCGTAAACGTCGAAGTCGATCTTCTTTACCCGCTCTCCCGGCATTTCCACCGAAAAATCTCTCACTGTCATCACCGGCGAGCCGGAAAAGACGCGGCCCTCGGCCATCGTCTCGAGCTGACCCTCCATTTTGCGGCCGACCATGAGTTCCGCGATCTGCGCCATATCGGTCTCCGCGGTGTTCAGACAGGTGACCAGCTCGCCGTCGCGCAGCACGGTGATCCTGTCGGTCACCTCCATGACCTCGTTGAGGCGGTGCGTGATAAAAACGATGGCGATCCCGTGGGCCGCGATATCGCGGATGGCGGCCAGCAGCCGCTCGGCCTCGCTCTCGGTCAGCACCGCCGTCGGCTCGTCGAACACCAGGAGCCGGATGCCAGTTTTGTCGATTTCCCGCGCGATCTCAATAAACTGCATGTATCCGACCGGAAGCCCCGCCACGCGGGCATATTCATCGATGCCAAGTCCGATGGTGTCGAGCGCGCGCCGCGCATCGGTGCGCATAGCCTGTCCGTCGAGCGTCTCGATCGATTTGCCGAAGATCCGGCTGAAAAGGTTGGGCGTGGTGATTTCTCTGCCAACCTTGATATTTTCCGTCACCGTGAAGCCGGGGATGAGCATAAATTCCTGGTGCACCATCCCGATCCCGTATTTCATGGCGTCCTGCGGGGAGGCGATCCTCGCGGGCTTTCCTTCGATTTCCACCGTGCCCTCGAAGCCCCCTGTTTCATGAATCACGGGCATGCCGAACAGAATATTCATCAGGGTGGATTTCCCCGCCCCGTTTTCTCCCATCAACGCATGGATTTCTCCCGGTTTGACACAAAAGGAAACATCTTTTAACACGCGGTTTCCATAGTAGTCTTTCGAAATGTTCTCCATTTTGAGAACATACTGCGGATCCAAGCGTTACTCCTCCCTTCCGAAGTGGTTTTTCTCTGCCGAAAAGAACGAGAATGCTTTTAAAAACATCCTCGTTTTGAACGCTCAGGCCGGCTTGCCAGAGCAAGCCGGCCTGAAGGCGCGTCACAACCTGAAATTCAGTCGTTTTTTTAGAAGGTGTAGTAGTCGCAGAGGATCATGAAATAGTTGGGGTATTCGGTCTCGACGCCGTCGGTCCCGGTCTCCACATAGGTGTGGATCGTAGCCTTGCCCTCGCCGCCCGCGATCTCGTTGATGATGCCGAAGAGCACACCGGTGTCAACGCGGCCGTCGGTCTCGCCCTTGATCCACTTCTCGGCATAGCGCACGCCGGCTTCGACCTCGAGCATGTTGATCGGCACGGGCCAGGTGGACATACGTCCGGCATTGCCGGCCTCGGCGACCTTTGCGGTGATCTGATCGAGCATATACTGCACGTCGCCCTCATGTCCGGACACATCGATGCCAAGGGCAGAGGGATAGCCGTGATAGGGAGAGGGGCAGCACTGCTGCGGGAAGATGGCTCCCAGCTCAAGCACGCGCTTGATCAAAGGCTCCTGCATGCCGCAGTTGGTGGAGAACAGAGCGGTATCCTTTCCATACTGCTCAACCTTGCGCGGCACATCGTCCAGAATGAACTGCTGGGCGCCGGAAAGGCCCTGATCGCCGGTGGGATCGGGGGCGTTCTCGTCCACAAAGGTGATGCCCATCTCTTCGCAGGTCTCCTTGAGAAGATCGCGGCGGGCGGCCAGCGTGGCATAGCTCATATGACGGGGGAAGGAATAGTGCACAAAGGTGGTGGCTCCCTGCTTGGCAGCCTGCTCAATGATGGTTCTGCCCATTGCGATCTCATCGGTGTTCAGAACGATGTCGGCCTTGGCAGAGATGACTCCGGGATCCTCGCCGGGCACGCCGCAGACAAACAGCAGGTCGGGGCGGGTTTCGCGAACCTTGTCGATGGCGGCAGCAGCGCCGGGAACCGCCTGCACAAACACGATCGCCTCAACGTCGGGATCGGAGGCCAGGCTGACGACCTGCGCAATGGTCGTCTCGGTCTCGGTGGAGAAGTTGTCGGGATAGGTCGCCGTGACGATACGGTCGGGGCCGTATTCCTTCAGCATGTTCTGAGCGGCCTGATACTCTTCTTCACCCTGGGACACGGTGCCGGTAATGATGCCGATCTTCCAGTTCTCGTTGAAGCCGGACTCGTCGTCAGCAGGGGTCGTGTCGTCGGTTCCGCGGCAGGCGGTCAGCGCAAATACCATTGCGAGGGCCAGCAGCAGACTCAAAACTTTTCTGGTCATGTTTTAGGTTCCTCCTTGAAAAATGTCCCGTATCTCTTGATTCGGGAAATCCGTTGTTTCTTCGCGCCGCAGCTGCGCCGCGTCCAACATGTGTTTATCTTATCACAACTTTTCCACACTTGCAAGTAAATGTTGCAAAATTTTGACCGATTATTTGCAGAACGATCTGTTTCCCCCATTTTTTCAGCTTCCGCTTCTCTTTGTTGCCCCGTTGTGCTATACTGAGTCCATATCGATTTGGTTGATCCGCAAATCCAAATACTATCCGGGCGGCAAGATCCGTCCGTACAGTCGGGAGGTCAAATATATGAAGGTATCTTTCATCGGCATGGGAAACATGGGCTATGCCATCGCCAGAGGGCTTCTGGAGTCCGGCGCTCTGAAAGGGGAGGAGCTTTTCGCCTACGATCCAAACCCCGCAAAAGTCGATCTGCTTGTTCAGGACTTTCAGGCCGGAAAACTCGACCGACTCTCGGAAGTGGCCGACAGCGATCTCATTTTTGTGGCAGTCAAGCCCTATGTGGTGGAGCAGGCGCTGCGCGAGCTGGGCGATGCGCTCGCCGAAAAAGCAGTGGTCTGCATCGCGTTGGGCTGGCGCTTTGAAGAGCTGAGCGCCGTGCTTCCCGCCTCTACGCGCCATCTCTCGGTGATGCCGAACACCCCCATGCAGGTGGGCGAGGGGATGTGCATTTTTGAAGAGCGCAACACGCTGACGGCCTCCGAGCACGCGACTGTTCGGCAGCTGTTTGCATCCATTGGAGAGGTGGAGATCCTGCCCACACGGCTTATGAGCTCGGCCGGCACCGTGACCGGCTGCGGCCCTGCTTTTGTCTACATGGTCATCGAGGCGCTGGCCGACGCCGCCGTTTACCACGGAGTGACCCGGGCCGACGCCTACCGTCTGGTGGCGCAGACCGTGTTGGGCGCCGGAAAAATGGTGCTCGAAACGGGACTCCATCCCGGCCAGCTCAAAGACAACGTCTGCTCTCCCGGCGGCACCACCATCCGCGGCGTGGCCAAGCTCGAAGAGCTGGGGCTTCGCAGCGCCCTCATCGAGGCGATACGAGAGATCGAAGGCACCAACCGCCCCGATCGGTAATCGGCTCATTTGTGACATGTTTGTGATTTATAAATGATTTATTTGTGACATGTTTGTTTTCCCTTCCCAGGAATTCCGCTGCGGCTTTCCACGGGGGCGCCCTGTCTGCGGAACTGTTCCACGCTTCGCGGCGGCGCGTCTTTCCGCCTGTCGGGTTTTCACATCTTTTCGTCTCCTTCCCCTTTTCCGGCTGTTGCACCGCCGGAAAAGGGGAGTTTTTTCTTTTTCGGTTTTTGCGCCCGGCTTTTGCGAAATCGCCGGTTTTTCAGCAAAGTTTTTCCAGTGGTATCAATGGAGAAACAGGGCAAACTGAAACCGCGAAAGGAGTGAACTGAATCATGAGCGCACCGTATCTTC
>JAEEGL015167133.1_pt1 | contig 11655 bp, 12 predicted proteins | sample 9134231 | NCBI WGS metagenome assembly JAEEGL01 (sample SAMN16246548, study PRJNA631951) | gut metagenome | biome: gut microbiome; feature: rumen; material: fiber-attached | host: Bos | place: Iran: Karaj | collected 2018-10 | reverse complement strand
GGAAGCAGGCCATGGCGGCGGCGACTATTTCACCAGCTATTTCTTCGGAGAGGCGATTCGCGGCCATCGTCCCGTCGATATCGATGTGTACAAGGCGATCGACATGTCGGCCATCGGCATTCTCGGTTACAAGTCTGCTTTGCAGCATGGCGTTCCGATGGAAATGGTTGATTTCCATGACAAGAAGGCGCGTGAAATCTACCGTGGCGACAATTGGAATCCGGATCCCGCGATTCCTTGCAAAGACAAGCCGTTCTCCAGTGTGTTGGGCAAGATCGAATTCGGCGGGGAGGATTTGGAGGAATTCCGTCGTATGCGCAAGGAGTATGAAGAGTCGCTGTAGTTGATTGATTTTAAGGATATAGGATATACATATATTCATATAGAAGGATAAAGTCATGTCTGAAAAGAAAATCAAACTTGGTGTTTTCGGTGCAGGTCGCGGGGCATATCTGGCGAATGTGGCGCAGCAGATCGGATTCGAGCTTGTGGCGTTGTGCGACGTTTTTGAAGCGCAGTTGCGCCATGCAAAGAAGACACTTGGCGGCGATGACAAAGGCATCACCTATTATACGGACTATGACAAATTCCTGCAACACGACTTCGACGCGGTGATTCTTGCAAACTATGCAACGCAGCATGCTCCGGCGGCTGTGAAGGCATTGAAAGCAGGCAAACATGTCATGAGCGAATGCATGGCCATGTTCACAATGGGCGAAGCGGTGGAACTTGTTGAAGCCGTGGAAGAAAGCGGACTTATCTATTCGTTCGCGGAGAACTATCCATATAGCGCTCAGAATCTGGAAATGGCACGATTGGTACAGTCGGGCGAGATGGGCAAGTTCATGTACGGCGAAGGTGAATATATCCATCCAGTCGGCTTAAAAGACCGTGTGTCACTGACTTCTGGCCCTGAACACTGGCGGGCATGGATGCCGATCACGTATTACAGTACGCATTCGATGGGACCGATCATGCGGATTACGGGAACGCGTCCTGTTCGTGTGAATGGCTTCGTCGTACCGCATGATTTCGACGATCCGCATAATCAAGGGCCATGCAAAATAAAAATCGACGACTGTGCGAGTATTCTCATGTGTCAGATGGACAATGGTGCATTGGCTAAAGTCATGCCATGCGCGAAGTTACGCGATCATGGCAACCGTTTCCGCATCTGCTGCAACCGCGGCACGATGGAATGGAATCAGGGGAACAGTCAGTTGCGTGTCCGTCGCATGCATTTGGATTGGCCAGGCGACCAGCCGGAGACGGAATTCTACGATCCAAAGTTCCCTGAAGAGTTTTCGAATGCCAGCGGTTTCGGCCATGGCGGCGGTGATTTCTTTACGAATTATTTCTTCGCGGAAGCGATCCGTGGCCATCGTCCGGTCGATATCGATGTTTACAAAGCGATTGACATGACGGCCATTGGCATTCTTGGATACAAGTCTGCTTTGCAACATGGTGTTCCGATGGAAATCGTTGATTTCCATGATAAAAAGGCACGTGAAGTCTTCCGTGGCGATGACTGGAATCCGGATCCGTCTCGTCCGTGCAAGAACAAACCGTTCTCTAGCGTGTTGGGCAAACTGGAATATACCGACGACGATCTGGCGGAGTTCCGCCGCCTGCGGAAAGAATATGAAGAAAAGTTATAAGAAGTCCACAGAATACACGGAATAAACAGAATGCCTTGCCGCCGGGGCCGACAAACTCCTGAATGATTTGTTTTTGTATAATGGAATCTGAATGCTGAAAATGCAACGGCTCCGGCGGCTCGGCGGTTCGAATGGCGCTTCGCGCGGGAATATCTTTAGCTTTTAGCTCCGCCAGCAGCGGCATTTCGTTCGCATAATCCACAGTGTGAGCAGCCGTTGCAAAAGCCGCGGCTGGCGCATTGTTCGCAGTTGGGATGGTCGCAGATCGGTTCGTAAAGGTCTTCGTCTGGAATCTCCATGCCCAACGCGTCGTGAAGATGGAATTGGATTGGTTTGATCATGAAGGACATCTGCGATTTCCATGCCATGCGGATTTGCAACTCCTTGCCTGGCATGCGGTAAGTCTTGCCGTCTTTGACGAAATTGGTGCCCGTTTCGAACCAAAGAAAATTCACATGATGGCGCATGCAGTCCGCACGGAGCAGTTGGACCCACTCAAAACGGCATGGACGGGCACCATCGTAGTTTTCACCACCTGCGCTTACTTCTTCTATCTGGCCTGATGCAAGATAACGATCCAGACTCACTTCGCCGATGAACGGTGCGACAACGACGCCTTTATGCTTGAACGGCAGATCAAGCAGAATTGGAACACGTTCATCCGCACGACGTTGGTTCTCTGTCGTCACGCTGAACATGACGTTGTCCCATCCGTCGCCCCAATTTTTTGGAAGGTGATCGGCGACGCGTTGAGGTCGTTTGGTCAATAAATAGAATGCAACGTCAGGGCGTTCGGCGATGATTCGCCATGCGTCGTCTCGCCATTGATCTGCTTCTTCGAGAAAGAAATCGCTCGTCAGGCAGACGCGGATGTGTTCGCCGCTTTTGATCTTGTAGCCGCCGTTGCGAGTGCGTTGGAGCGGATAGTCGAAGTTGTTTGTTTTGTAGATCTTAGAGCCGTCTTGATCACGTTGTTTATCTAGAAAAAACATATAGCAGTGCTGACAGCCTTCGCTGATTTTTTTACAGCCATGCCATGGATTCCAGATATCGTGCATTGGTGATGGAAGAGACTGATAAGGAAGGGGATTGAGGGAATAGAAGAGATAAAAGTAGAAGGGGAAAAAAGGGATGTTTATGAGGAGGCGGCATGCGTGATATCATCTGCCAGCGAATCAAGGCGTTTCTTGATTTCGCATTCCCAGACGACAATGACATGCCAGCCGGCCTCCTTCAACGCGGCTTGCTCTTTTTTATCGCGTTCAACATTGCGTTGGAATTTCTTAGACCAGAATTCCACGTTGGATTTCGGCATCGTGGCGACTTTGCAGCCTTCGTGTCGATGCCAAAAGCAACCGTTGATGAAAATCACCGTATGCCATTTGGGCAGAACGATATCGGGATGTCCGGGCAGTTTCGGTGAATGGAGGCGGTAGCGAAAACCCAACGAATGCAGATGATGGCGCACGACCAATTCCGGTTTCGTGTTCTTCGACCGGATCTTGCTCATGGTTTCACTGCGCTTTTCTGGAGAGACGGTATCCATAACGGGATAAATGGGACTTCTGGAACGACTGAGACTTAATCATCCACAATATAGCATTATTTGGGAAATACGCATGAGCATCATCATGATTTTTACATGCAAGCAAGATAGGCGCCGAGCATGCAGCCAAGAATGCCTGGAAAATGCGCATGATGACCGAGAGCGTGGCAGTTGGTGACGGGTAGGCGTCCCGAAAGTCGCGATACACCAATGGTTTGACGCGTTCCATAGGCGGAGCCTATTGGCGGTGAGAAGCGTTGGCTTGTCAATGGCGATGAGGAATCCATGACACGCAGATGGCCGCGCAGGGCAGGGAAGGCATGGGCGATATTGTCCAAAATGCTTTCCGTCATTTTCTCCTTGAATTCCAAGTACTTCTGTTCGTGACGATAGGAGCCGTCAAACGGGCCGCATTGGGCGATGCAGTCTTCTAAGAACATTGTGCGAAAGGCGGTGAATGTCGTGCAATCGTTTTGCGGATCGTTGGAGGTGACGATACCTGTGCTGTAGTTGGTTGCGTTCGGGAGAAGCATTTGGTTGATGTCGCTGTCGCGCAAGAAGAATGTGAGCGTGTTTTCCATGTGCAGACCATCGTCCAGACAGCCGCAGACGGTGAAGAAACTACATGTCGGCTTGAGATTTCGGACGCGCCGTTTGATGCGGGCAGGCAGGTAGTTATCCGGAAGCAAAGGGAGAAACGACTGCGGATTGATAGCAAAGAAAATGTCATCGACTTCCAAACGTGTTTCGTCGGAAAAAATTGCGGCTGTGCAAGTTGGAGAGGAAGAGGAGAATTCGAGCGACTGGATCGTGGTGGCTGTACGGATATCGACGCCATATTTGGCGAATTCGCGTTTGAAGGCGGTCATGAAAGCGTCGCCACCATGCTGGACGGCGGTCAAATGGCTGTCGAGATTATAGGAGCAACGGCAGTGGTAGGGAAAATCGGATTCGACGGGGGGAGTGCCGTGGCAGAGCGCCATGATCGGTAGGATCGCCTTCAGTTCAGGCGACTTAAGCGAAAGGGAATCCAGATATTCTTGAACGGTGAGAGCGTCATATTCAGTCAGCATGGACATGACGTCGGCCTGATCAAAATGCTTGAAATCAAACATCGGCGTGGCATCGACGATTTCTTGTTCTGCTGCGTAGTATTTTTGTATGGCGGCGGCGTCCTGTGGGAAATGCGCGGCGATGGCTTCTGCGAGATCGGACAGGCCTGTGGGCGGCAAGTAGATTCGTTTATCTTGATTGGCGATGAAGACTTCCGTCTTCAAAGGAGCAGGTTTCACATCATCTTGAAAATCAAGGAGTTCAAGAAAGTCGGAAAGGATGCCGCCGAAGCCGCCTGTGAAATGGAAGCCTGTGTCGAAGCGCAATCCGCTGCGGTTGAAGCGGTTGAGAAAACCGCCGATATGCGGAAGTTTCTCAATTAGCGTGACTTGATGCCCCTTTTTTGCAAGTAGGAGAGTCGCAGTCAAGCCTGATATTCCTGAGCCAACGACTATTGTGTGCTTTTTTAATTCACAATTCATAATTCATAATTATTATATGGTAGCGCTTCGAGCAACAGATATGGACAGATTGTGAAGAATTGCAGAATGAAATAGTTGATGATGAGTTAGATAACAAGGCCGCCATTGACGGCGAGAACTTGCCCATGGATGTAGGTGGAATCCGGACCAGCGAGGAAACTGACGGCGGCGGCTACTTCTTCGCATTTGCCGTAACGGTGTAGCGGAATCAACGGGAGAATTTTGTCTTGCGGCAGGTCTTTTGTCATATCGGTCTCAATAACGCCTGGTGCAACGGCATTTACGCGGATGCCTTTCTTGCCGATCTCGCGTGCGAGGGCTTTGACGGCACCGATAAGAGCGGCTTTGGATGCGGAGTAGTTGACTTGTCCCGCCTGACCGACTTGGCCAGAGGCGGAGGTGATGACGATGATGCGGCCGCTACGGCGTGCGAGAAGTCCGAAAATGAACGGCTGGATAGTGTTATAGAAGCCATTGAGGTTCGTGTCCATGACGTCCGCCCATTCGTTTTGCTTCATAAATGCAAACAGATTGTCACGTGCGATGCCTGCGTTATAGACGATGACGTCTGGAAGCTTTTCGCCTTCGAGATAGGGCCACAGGGTAGCTTTGGCGGCTTCCGCCTGCGTGACATCCAATGGCAGAACAGTGAATGTTCTTTGATGATTCTGAACGAGTTGCGCTGTTTCGTCTGAATCTGGGCCAGGCTTGCGGCATGTGGCGATAATGTCGAAACCGTCTTGTGCGAGACGTTCGGAAATGGCGCGGCCGATGCCTTTGCAGCCGCCGATGATGAGTGCGGTCTTCATAGTTAATGATTAATGAGTAATGAGTAATGATTAATTTATTGTATGCAAGGCGCAACGGACACTTCGGTTGAAGAGTTCGACGGTCATGATTTGGCGGATGGATGAATCGGTTGCAAACATGTCGGAAATCGCTTCTTCGAGCAGGCTTGCGGATTCAGCAGCGATGTAGCGGACGGGGCCTTGGATGTGGAGGGCAATGGCGGCTTCGCAGACGGGAATGGATGGTAGCGTGGGAACGAAGAGGGAGGCGCGGCCGTTGTCGTGGCCGTGCGAGATGAAATCGTCCCAAAAGAGACGATTGTTAAGAGCGCAACCATCGCCATTTATGCCGATGAGAGCGGTTCCTTCGGGCGACCATTTGTCTTCAAGATTGGACGCGCAGAGAATCGTGACGAGTTGCGCAAGACGGACGTTGTCCGCCGCGCGGCGGAAATCCGCGAGATCGCCTTGAACGAAATCGGAACTCTCAGTCATCAACTGTTTGAGTTGCTGAAGGGATTCGAACGCAATGGGTTGTGGACGACTGGAAAGCGTTGCGGTCGATGAATCCAAATCAATAGTGGCGGTGCATGCGATCATGGTATTATTTTGATTGGAGGAGGATGGTGCTGTTGAGACCGCCGAAACCGACGTTCAAGGAGAGGACAAGATTGGATTGGAGTGGCTGCGGTTTCGTCGAAACGAAGCCTTGTGCACCATCTGCTGGTGTTGTGAGACCGGCCTGTGGTGGCAGTTGCCCATGTTTCAGAAATTGCAGCGCATAAACGATTTGCAGAACGCCTGTGGCGCCGAGCGTGTGGCCTGTGTTGCCTTTGATGGAAATCAGGGGGCACGGCGTGGCGAAGACACGGTTGAGGGCGGCGATTTCGGAAGCGTCATTGAAAACCGTGCCTGTACCATGGCCGATAATGCAACCGATGCCGTTGGGCGTAAGATGCGCATCGTCGAGTGTGCGATTGATAAGCGCGGCGAGCGTTTCGCCAGTCAGATCGGGGGCGGTGATGTGGGAGGCGTCGCAGGATTCGAAAGCGGCTATTAGCTTCCCAAGTGATTGGGCATCATTATCTTGTGAAAGAAGAAGGGCTCCAGCTCCTTCGCCGAGAAGGAGGCCGTCTCGATTGGCGTCGTATGGATGGGCGATGGTTTTCGAATAGGCGCGGAGGGATGCGAAACCGCCTGTGACGAATTCCGATGTGATGTCGATACCGATGACAAGTGCGTATTTGCAATGATTTAACGATAAGGCGCGCATGGCCATGGCGGTGGCGGTCTGGCCGGAGGCACAGGCGGCAGCCACAAGAATGGCGTCTTGGCAATGCGTCAGCCGTTTTGCTTCTTGTAACAGAAGGCCTGTGCAGTCTGGCTTCTCGTCTGCGGCGGCTTGTTCGAGAATGTCGATGGCACCGACGGTTGTGGCGAGATAGAGGCGTGTGTTTGGTGGAAGCACAGGCAGACGTGAGCAAAGCCGCTGAATCAACGCGAAGGCGCGGGACTGGCCTTGCTCAGGTGTGAGATCGTCGATGACGCCAAGTTTCAAGTCTTTGTAATTGAAATGACTAGGAACGCGGAATGGTTGCGATGCGGCGTAGAACGTCTTAGCTGCGTCCTGCGGCATATTTCCTGCGGCGGAGATGCCATCTGCGTAGAGTATGTGAATCGAGTTCATGGCAGGGCAAGTGTGTAAGGGAGAGGCGTTTGGATGATGGCGGCGGCCTGTTCGGCGGATAGACCGAAGAAGCCGTTTGGCGAATTGGCAGATTGCATTGTGGCGGTTGGCGGTTCCATTGATGTTTCAAGCAGGAAAACGGCGGCGGCTTCCTTTGGTTCAGATGGGAATCGCTCTGGATAGAGCGTTGGCATGATTTGTGTCAGAAGTGCTTGTTCTTCAATGGCTAGGAGAAGCAGTTGTGAACAGAGATTTGCGGTGAGCAATGTGTCGGCCATCTTCAACGCTTCGGCGAGTGGCGATTCGAAGTTGGAAATGGCGAATGCGGGGCCTTTGAGGCCGAGAATGGTACCAAGGTAGGAGACAACGGCGTTGTGGACGGAATGCGAGAATTTGGTCGGCAGCATTTGGTCTTCAGGATAATCGAGAATATCGTCCAGCATGGCGAAAACGGTTCGATGCGGTCCGAAAGAGGAGGTGACGATCAGCCCCGTATCCGCTGGAAGAAAGGACGGAAATTGTTCTGGGAACGTGAGTTTGATAGCCGTTGCGGCCAATGCCGTGAAATGGTCAGCACGGCGCAGGCCGCATTGGGATTTAACGGCCTTGATATCCGTTTCCGTGAAGGTTTCGATGATTTTCTGCTGTTTGACGAGAAGCATAATGTCACGATTGGTATTGGAGGACGAGAGCGGTATTGGAGCCGCCGAAGGCGAGGGAGGTGGATAAGGCGGCATACGCATCGTGTAGGGGGCGGTTTTCGCGGAGCGGGGCTACTGGGAAGTCGTCAGGCTTCGTTTCGAAACGCGTGCTTTTAACGGCAAGTTGTCGTTCTAGCATGAGAAGCGTGAAAATCGCCTCGATGGTGCCAGCGGCTCCAAGTGTATGGCCTGTAAGGGCTTTTGTGGACATGAACGGAACGGAATTGCCGAAGACACGTGCGAAGACATGAGACTCCACGCGGTCATTAGCTTCCGTTCCCGTGCCGTGGGCATTGATGAAGGCGATGTCTTCTGGCGAAAGATTGGCTTCCGCAAGTGCCTGTCTGATAGCGAGTTCTAAGTCATCGCCTTCAGGTTTCGGTTGAGTGATGTGGAAGGCATCTGCCCTTTTGCCAAAACCGATGATGGAAAACGGTGAACGTATTTGGGAAAGTTTTGTCATGATGACGACGCCTGCGGCTTCTCCAAGATTGAGGCCTTTTCGGTTGGCGTCAAACGGCTTGCATGGTTCTGGGGAGCAGACGCCGAGTGCATTGAAGCCGTCGAGCGGGATTTTGTTCAGTTCATCCGCACCGCCTGCGATGACGACGTCGCAGATGTCCTGTTTGAGCCAAAGATGGCCAATTCCGATGGCATCGGCTCCAGAAGAGCATGCGTTGGAAATGGTTATGGCAGGCCCATGCAGGCCGAGACGACGGCGGATGTATTCGGCTGGATTGCCGTTAATGTAGTTGACGAGCGGTTTGATATCGGGGCGTTCGCCTTTGCGGAGCGTTTCATAGAATGGGATGTTGTTCAACTGACAAGCGACTGTCGTACCGATGACGACGCCGACGCGAAACTTCCGTAAATCATCTGTTGAGAGATTCGACTGTGCAATCGCCTCATCCAAGGCCTGATTAAGAATCTGTCCGGTATAGCCGCCGGGAAAATCTGGAAGTGGCGGTAAATCAGGAATTTCAAAGACAGGCAAGTTGAGCGATGTCTTGATTTTCGTGGGCAGATGAGGCAATACAGGCGTGTCGGCAAAAAGATTTTTCTTAGTTTCAGAAATGTTTTTGCCGAGGGCTGAAATGATGCCGATGCCGATAATGGAAGAGGACATGCTACATTCTTTGTTTTGAAATACTAATGAACACGATTAAACACGAATGACTCCTCGTCGGGGCTGACAATCGTCGAAGAAGCTTGTTGGCTCGACGGCGTGGACGCCGTCGTTATCTTCCAACGGCGGGACGCCGTCGTTACTTTCCAACGGCGGGATGCCGTCGTTACTTTCCAACGGCGGGACGCCGTCGTTACTTTTGCTTGTTGGCCTGAACGAAATCCGCCAGCGTGGCGAACGTGCGGAAGATTTCGCGTTTGTTTTCGAATTCGGACTGCGGGATGCCGAATTCGCGTTTCATGGCGATGACGATTTCTACGGCGTCGAGCGAATCGAGGCCGAGGCCTTGGCCGTCGCCGAAGAGCGGTTCGTCGTCGATAATGTCTTCCGGCTTCATGTCTTCGAGCTGAAGCCATTCGATGAGCTTGGTTTTCAAAAGGTTGCGGAATTGAGTGGTGTCTTCCATAGGAGGTCTGTTTGGTTTATGGTCAATGGATTTGATAATGGAAAATCTGGTAGGGATATTGGTCGATGAGGCGGTTCAAAGCATCTTCATAAGGTTTTATAAAAGGTTGTAGCTGTTCTGGTTTTGGTTTTCTTGGCAGGTCGAAATTGAGTTGTATCTGCGGTTCGAAGATATAATCGATTCCGTCTGCGAGGCCTGTCATCATAGTGAAGACAGGGAAAATTGGCTTGTGACAGCGAGCTGCTAGAAGCCATGGTGCCGCAGGAATGGAGACCGTTCGTCCATGCAGGTTGAGATGGAGGGCGTTTTCCGCGTTCGGCGGCATACGATCTCCCATTATACATACTATTTCATTATTTTCAAGTGCGTTCATGCAATCTAACAGACCTCCGAAGGCGGCTTCGTTGCTGATGACGCTGATTTGCCTACCTTTGAAGAGCTTGATGACGGCTTCGTTGATGTTTGTCTGGATGAGTAGATGTGCGGGGCGATTTAGCAGTTCGAGGCGTGTAATGGCGGCTTGCCAGCAACCTGTGTGGCTGAGCAGCAGGATGAAGCCGTTCGGTGCTTGGTTGACCAAATCGGCGGTGTTTTGGGGATTGATGTCCAACACATTGATTTTGTGTCCTGTACGCATACAATGTGCTAGTATCATGACTTGTCCCTGCGAGACGCATTGCTTGCAGAAATGCCAACGGAGCTTCAGTGGTGAGGCGTTTGGAAAACGGCTGCGCAGATAGGGCGCGGCGGCTTCGAAGGCTTGTTTGTCAAAAAGTGCGTAGAACGGCGCGACGAACCAGACGAAAACGCAGCAGAATTTGGGCCCAAAAAGACGCAGACAGAGCAGGAAGAACCCGATGCCAAATCGGTTTCCGCGGGTATCGCTAAGATTTTTCGCTCTTTCCTGCATGGTATTTTACGACTTTTGAAGGCGTTTGGCAATGACGTAAGTGATTAGTCCGGAGAGTATTGCTGCAATGGGCGCGATGACGAGACTGCCGAGAAGCCATTCCCAAAAACGCAAGTGGAGTTCACGGACGATGGTTTGCATCGACGCTTCCCGAAGAAATGTGCCATGACGCATGAAATAGCCGAGTTCAATACAAAGGAACGGTGTGAACGGCGGCATGTAGAGGTTTTGGATGGCTAACGCCATGACTTTGTTTAAGTTAAGACGGATGCAGACATAGAGGATAACAAGCATATGGCATGAAACAAGCGGCAGAACGGCCAAAAAAGAACTGACGGCCGCCGAGATAGCAAGCAGTTCAGGCGTCGCATTTTCCTTCAGCAAAAACAGGAAGAATTCTTTCGGATGTTTCCAAAGCGATGGCAGTTGTAGTTTTGGTTTGGGAACGATCCGCTTGTGCGGAAATAGCAGTAATCGACGTGCTACCAACGTTGTATGAAGCAACGATAGACGGATGTTGTCTTTCCATGGATGGAAGTGCGAGACGCGTTGTTCTGGCGGCTCATAGGTGACGTGGATGGGTAGCTCGCGGAGTTGGAGGCCGCCCCATAGTCCGCGTGTAAGCACTTCGATTTCAAAGTTATAGCGTGTACAATGGAATTTCAGTTTCGAAAGTGGTTCGACGGGATATGCACGGAATCCGCTTTGCGTGTCCGCGCAGGTGACGCCTGTTTCCAATTTTATCCAGAAATTGGAGAATTTGCGTCCGAACTTGCTGGAATCTGGCACGTTAGGTGCGTTGAAATCACGGACGCCGATGATGAGCAAATCGCGGTTCTGGCCTTCTTTTTCCAAAAGGTCGATGAAGGCTGGAATGTCATCTGGAGAATGCTGGCCATCTGCATCCAGTGTGATCATGTAATCGACGTGATGTTCATGTAAGTCTTTCAACGCCGTCTGCAAGGCGACGCCTTTTCCGAAATTCTGTGGATGGCGGATGAGACGGATGTCATTGGTTTTCAAGATATTGTCGAAATCATCCGGCAACCGTGTACTGCCGTCGTCAATGACGAGCATGTGGGGATGCAGGCGTCGCGCTTCTAGCGCGACCTGCAGGATCGTGCGCTCATTGTTATAGACTGGGATGACGACAGTACAATTCATAATTCACAATTCATAATTCATAATTAAGGGGGCGTTTCACGATGGCATTGTAATCGCACTCGCCAATGCAGAGG